>ERZ777011.67-NODE-67-length-156089-cov-7.237032_pt1 | contig 156089 bp, 136 predicted proteins | sample MGYA00374964_ERZ777011 | MGnify/ENA primary metagenome ERZ777011 (study PRJEB29310, sample SAMD00008975) | mouse gut metagenome | study: EMG produced TPA metagenomics assembly of the Metagenome analysis of fecal microbiota from mouse which was promoted... | reverse complement strand
AAAATTTTCAAAGTTCATCAATTTCTGCTTGACTTTTTATTTGCAGACTTAAAATCCTTTTATTTGAAATACCGGACACCGGCCTCAAAAATCTTTAAATCCTGTTCGCCGAAGATATTGATCGCCACACCGTCTCCCCTGCGCTCTGCATGAGCCATCTTGCCGAAACACCTGCCGTCCGGCGAAGTGATTCCCTCGATTGCCCGATAGGAACCGTTGACATTAAACTCCTCGTCCATGGAGGCGCTGCCGTCCATATCCACATACTGTGTAGCCACCTGCCCGTTTTCAAAAAGTCTGCGGAGCCACTCGTCGCCCGCCACAAAGCGTCCCTCCCCGTGAGAAACAGGATTTACATAAGTCTTCCCAAGTTCCGCTAAAGAAAGCCACGGCGACTTGTCTGAAACTACTTTGATATACGCCATCTTTGAAATATGGCGGTTTACCGTGTTAAAGGTCAGCGTCGGAGAATCCCCGTCCTGCCCTGTGATTTGCCCGCAGGATACAAGTCCCAGCTTAATGAGGGCCTGAAAACCATTGCAGATGCCGAGAGCCAATCCGTCCCGCTCTCCCAAAAGTTTCTGCACCGCTTCCTTTATCTTTTGATTCTGAAAAGCCGTAGCAAAAAACTTGGCGCTGCCGTCCGGTTCATCACCGGCGGAAAATCCTCCCGGGAACATGATGATCTGCGCCTGCCCGATAGCCTTTTCAAAGACTTCCACCGACTCCCTGATATCCTCCGCCGTCCGGTTCTTAAATACTTTGGTCACTACCTGTGCGCCTGCATTTCTGAACGCGCGCTCCGAATCGTACTCGCAGTTTGTTCCCGGAAATACGGGAATGAAAACCGTGGGACGCGCAACTTTATGCTTACATAAGTATATGCTGTCAGCCTTGTATAAGGTTGTTTCCACCGCAGTCTTATCCTGTGAAGCTTTGTAGGGGAAGACTTTATCCAGAGGCTTCCTCCAGACTGTCAGCGCTTCCTCCATAGAAATCTCCGTTTCTCCGTAGACAAAGGCCTGCTTTTTCGTCACTTCACCGATCACTCTGTAATCGATATCCAAATCATCCGCCAGACGTTCCAATTCCTCGAACATTTTTCCGTCTGCCTCGGCAATGATGTTGCCGATACCGCAGTCAAAAAGTTCGCTCTCGTCGATCCGGTCCGTGTCAAAGCATACCCCAAGCCGGTTGCCGAAAGCCATTTTCGATACCGCAGCGCAGATTCCCTTCCCGTCCACCGCATAGGCGGAGACAAGACATTTTTCTTTGATCAGCGTTCTGATACCGTCGTAAAGCTCCAGTACATTCGCGTAATTCGGCACATCATAATCGTCCACGTCGATCTTGAAATACAATAGTTTATTTCCGGCCTTTTTCAGTTCCGGTGTCAGGATATCCTGCTGCTTCGCCACATCAACCGCAAAGGAGACTAATGTGGGCGGCACATCGATATCGTTAAAACTGCCGGACATGGAATCTTTTCCGCCGATAGAGGGCAGACCGAATCCGATCTGCGCGTCATAGGCGCCCAACAGCGCCGCAAAAGGCTGGCTCCATCTCTCCGGCCGTTCGCTCATCCTGCGGAAATACTCCTGAAATGTAAACCGGATCTTCCTGCAGTCGCCGCCTGCCGCCACGATTTTTGCCATAGACTCCGTCACCGCATAGATCGCGCCGTGGTAAGGACTCCAAGAAGAAATTCTGGGATCAAACCCGTAACTCATCATCGTCACTGTATCGGTCTTTCCCGATAGCACGGGAAGAAACGCTGCCATGACCTGCGTCTCCGTCAACTGATACTTTCCGCCGTAGGGCATTAAAACGCTTCCCGTTCCGATGGAGGAGTCAAACATCTCCACCAACCCTTTCTGGGAGCAGACATTCAAATCCGCCAGTTCCGCAAGCCACGCTTTTTTCAGATCGCCCGCCTGAAGAGCCTCCTCCACGCCGGAAACCGCCGTCTTCTTCAACTGGTTATCTTCTTTTGAGGGGATCGCCACCCGCACGGCCGTCTCCTGATGAGCGCCGTTTGTGTCGAGGAATGCCCTCGCAATATTCACGATCTCTTTTCCCCGCCATGTCAGAACCAGACGCGGCTCCTTCGTGACCACAGCCACGATGACCGCCTCCAGATTCTCCTCAGCCGCATACTCCAAAAACGTCTCTGCATCCTTAGGAGAAATCACCACCGCCATTCGCTCCTGAGATTCGGAAATAGCCAGTTCCGTACCGTCCAACCCCGCGTACTTCTTCGGAACTTTATCCAGATCCACCCGCAGACCGTCCGCCAGTTCTCCGATTGCAACGGACACGCCGCCCGCGCCGAAATCATTACATTTTTTGATCAATCTGGACACTTCTTTGCGTCTGAACAGTCTCTGGATCTTCCGTTCTGTGGGCCCGTTTCCTTTCTGTACTTCCGCACCGCACAAAAGCGTTGACTCCTCCGTATGAGCCTTCGAGGAACCGGTTGCGCCGCCGCAGCCGTCCCTGCCCGTTCTGCCGCCAAGCAAAATAATATAGTCTCCGGGATCCGAAGTCCCCCTGATCACATTCTCTCTGGGCGCCGCCCCCATGACCGCGCCGATCTCCATGCGCTTCGCCACATAGTTCGGATGATAGATTTCCTTCACATAACCGGTGGCCAACCCCACCTGATTTCCATAGGAAGAATACCCTTTCGCTGCGCCTCGAACAAGCCTTGCCTGAGAAAGCTTTCCCTTCAAAGTCTGAGATGCCGGCAGGGTCGGATCCGCCGCACCTGTGATCCGCATGGCCTGATAGACATACCCTCTTCCCGAAAGAGGATCGCGGATCGCGCCGCCGAGACAGGTTGCCGCGCCGCCGAAAGGCTCGATCTCCGTAGGGTGATTATGAGTCTCATTCTTGAAAAAGACTAACCACTCCTCCTTCACCGGCCCGTCGCCGTAGTCAATCTCCACAGGCACCACAATGGAACAGGCGTTGATCTCGTCGGAAACTTCCATATCCTCCAGTTTCCCTTCCGCACGCAATTTTTTCATTGCCATCAGCGCAATGTCCATCAGACAAATGTATTTGTCATCCCGTCCATTATAAATCTCTTCCCTTGTATCGAGATAACTCTGATAAGTCATCTCCAAAGGTTCCCTGTAGTATCCCTCGCCGAATTCCACATCTTTGAGTTCCGTCGAAAAGGTGGTATGCCTGCAGTGGTCGGACCAATATGTATCAAGCACACGGATCTCCGTCATGGTCGGATTGCGCTTCTCCTGACCGGCAAAATACTTCTGAATATGCTGAAAATCTTTGAAAGTCATAGCCAACCCCAAAGATTCATAAAGTTCCTTTAACTCCGCCTCCGGCATATCCACAAAGTCCTCTCGCCCGGACATATTTTCAAAAACCGTCACATCCTCCGGCTCCTCATAGACCGCCACAAGAGTTTCCGGCTTTTCCATACCCGTTTCTCTCGAATCCACCGGATTGATGCAGTAATTTTTTATCTGCTCGAATTCCCTGTCGGAAATATTTCCGAGAAGCATGTAAGTGACGGCTGTCCGGATAACCGGCTCCTCGTCCTCTTTCAGAAATTTCACGCACTGCACCGCCGAATCCGCCCGCTGGTCAAACTGCCCCGGCAGATATTCCATGCTGAACACACGGGCCCCTTCCGGTATCTCTATCGTCTCCTCATAGTAAAAATCCACCGGAGGTTCGGAAAAAATACACCCTTTGGCCGCCTCATATACACTGTCGCTTAGCCCCTCCACATCATAGCGGATGAAAATGCGGACACTCTCCACAGAATCAATCTGCAGATAACTTTTGATTTCCTCTCCAAGCTGATTCGCAGCCGCCGCAAAGGGCTCCTTTTTCTCTACATAAAGTCGTTTTACGTTTCCCATACTGATTTTATTCCTGCCCCTCTTCTTCTATAATAAGTCCCTGCATGATCAGATACAGTTCCTGATCAATAGCCTCCCCCGATATTCCTATCGTCACAGCGGCTATTTTCAGCCCTTCCAGCACATACATTACGTTCTTTGCCGCAACGCGGGCATCCACATCATAGAACGCTCCGTTCTCCGCTCCCATTTTAATTAACTTCTCAAGCACCGTCACGCCCTTGTTGAAGCGCTTTTTCAAGATCACGCTCTTCGGATTTGCAAAAGCATACTCATAGGCCGCTACCGCCAGCGTCTTTCTGCTGCCGAGGATCTCCTTCTTCTGTTCTTTCAAAAACACCGCAAGAATCTCCGCCGCAGTCGCATCCTCTCCCACGTTCTCCTCAAACACGTCCTCTGTTTTCTCGGAATCCGCCGCCAACACCTCCAAAAAAATCTGTTCCGTATCGCCATAGTACAGGTACAGACCGCCCCTGCTGATCTCACAGGCATCCACGATATCCTTCATCGTCACGCTGCGGAATCCCTTTTCCACAAACACTTCTTTAGCCTTTTCCAAAATAAACTGTTTCTTCTGTAACGAACGCTCTCCCATAACAACCTTTCTCCACCCTTTTACTCATTTATCTCTAACAGATCACGCAGTCGGTATAACACCTCCAAAAAGATGCCGCTCTCCACCCCCTGCGCCCAAAGAACACTCTTTGTCATACCGCCCAGCACATATTTGGAAAGAATCCCCGACAGCAGATCAATATCCCGCAGTGAAGCTTCTTTAACAAGCTTCTTCTCCTGCTCTGCATTCCTGATCCTGTGCCTGCTGTAAACGTACTGGTAATTTCTGGTTATAAACTGCGTCTCCCGCGCTGCCTTCACAAAGCCAAGCAGCGTGGAATCATAGACAGGAAAAGTAAACGCCGTTTTCTCCACACCTTCACCCTCGAAGCTTTGCATCACATCGCCGCCCCGCTTCATCTCCAGCCACGAAATATAGCGCACCAGTCGCTTTGCGTCCGGCTGGTACTGTTTGATCAGATTCTTTCTGGTGTCGATGTCCAGTTCCTTTGCCTCATCCTGCATCATATTTTCCCATCCTCTTTTATCCTTATTTTTTCATAATACCAAAAAATTTCGAAAAAGTACAGAAAGACTTCACAAAAAAGCTTCTAATTAGTATAATATAAAAAGAACAATTTGGAATCACAGGTTGGAACTGTGTCTTCACGATCAAAATAGGAGATTAGCATGACGTCAAAAACCATCAAAGCAGGCGAAACTATCATTGAAAAAGGACAGGCTCTGGACTGTTTCTGGTACATCTCGGGTGGAAGCGTATCCGCGCAGTTCTCCGGCGGCTCGATCCTTCTGGAAAAAGGAGATATCATCGGTATCTGCGATTTTAACAAAGACAGCCATTTTCTTTCCTATCAGGCGGCTACAGACTGTTCTCTCGTCCCCTACGGTTCTCCTGCAGTTCTTCTGCGGACAAAATTTTTCGGGGATCATCCAGACAACCGAGTCCGGCTCGCTCTTTCCATGAACCGTTTTGTCAGAAAACTGTTAGCCGGCTATACAGCGGCTTATCGTTCCTGCAAAGAACTTTACGACTTTCTGCTCTCCTCCCACACCTCCTACCGGACGTTCTGTGAGGAACTGCACGTTGTGATCAAGGAACTTCCCGGCTTTGAGGCTTTAGAACCCTTGGAGGAAAGTTATGTCCCCAACCCTTGGATAACGGCGCACTATACAGGAATACATAATATCATGCTGAACAAGGCCGTTGCCCCTATTTTGCATGAAAACCAGTTCATCCCCGGTTACCTCTACCGCGCTTCGGACGATATCCATACGCTGCTCGAAAGATCCTGGGTGCTTAACGACTATGTGGAAAACATTTCTAACCTGCTGCTCAATGAAAGCCGGTTAGATCTGTTCGACCTCTACACCAGCCTCTACTACCGGATCGGCATGCAGAATCCTAACAGTCCCGCCATCGCCGAGGCTATTGAGAACACCTGTAACCACGCCAAGAATCAGTCCTGCATCTCCGAAGAGTTGGTAGAGAGCAGGATCAAAGAATATAATACCCAGATAGAGAATATGAAACGGCTGATGGAATCCTCGTCAGACGGCAATGCGGCGGATTCCGCTATGGATTTTGACGCTCCAAGTAAATTGATGAACGCAACCGACATCATTTTAGAATACGCAAACTGTTCCGCCGAGGTTGCCACCGATTTCAAAAATACCCTCTCGGAATATAAAAAGATTTCCGACAAGAACTCCACTTCGCAGGAGGCGATGCGCCTGCGGCGCAGTCTGACCGATTCCTTCTACAAGGTCTACACCGCCGCCTTTCTTGCCAGCCTGACGGACAACAATATCCCGCCTGTCATGCGGATGTTCTTCAACTTCGGTTTTGTGGATGCCGATCTGTGCGGCATGGACTGCGCCGCTTACCTGTACCAGAACGCCGGGCACTACGCGGGTTCACCGGAACACGGTATCTACACCGTCCATGAATGGCTTAAAACAGTCTACAACGGCGAGAACGAACCCAGCATCAACGAGCTGGATATGGACTTTGAGAAATACGTCCACTCCCTGAAATCCGAAGGTTCCGTCACGGCCGAAGCCGCTGCGGAGATGCTCAACGACAACATGCAGAAGGTAAACTTCGAATTGGAGAATATGTTCCAGAGGGGCTGTAAGATCACCAGCGGCAGACCCTCCGTATTCTGTCCCCTTTTATCGGAGCACCAATTTATCAGAGATCCGAAAGACGCCCTCTTATATCCGGATCAGATCATAAAACAGCTTGATGATATCCGCTCGACAGACTATACCGTTTTTGCCAGAAAGAGTCTTACCGTCCTGTCCGAAAAAGAAAATATCCACGACTTTTTCGAAGTGGAGGTTATGCCGAATATCATCCTGATGCCGGTGGTCGGTATGAGGGGCGCCATGTGGCAGGAGATCGTCGGCAGAAGCCGTCTGACCCCCGCCCGCATGATGCTGCCGGTCTTCCAGTTAGAAGATCTGGAAAAGATCATGATCCGCATGATCGGCGAGTATCGCTGGGAGATGTGCAAACGAGTACAGGGCGCGCGCTGGAACGACGTCACCGAACCATCTCTCACCAGCCTGTACTACGATTTCCTGCAGTTTTACAGAAAGAACCCCGAACTTTCCACCGACACCAAGGAAAAGATCAAGACGGGACTTCAAAAATGCAAGCAGAACTTTAAAGAATATTTCCTGACCGACTATATGACCTATTTGCTGTTTGAGTGCAAAGGCTCGCCTCATCTGGTGAAAAACGCCCGCTCCATCCTGTTCAGCCAGTGCCCTCCGGCCGCGCCTGTCAGACAACGGCTTTCCACCAACCCGATCTATCAGGATCTACTGGAAGCCCACGGCAGAAGCGTTGCAGAGCGCTGTCGGAAGTTGGATAATCTCGGCAAGAAACTGCTCTCCAAGGGAGAACCCATACCGGAGGTCATGCAGCAGGAAGTAGCGTTTGTGAAGAGATAACAAAGAAAATCGTATCGTACCGCCCTGCCATAAACCAAAATGCAGGGCGGTATTTTTTATTTCCGAAGCTTTAGAGGAATTCTGTGCAAAAGCTGTGCCTGCCTGCTTTCGCTTTTTGCTTTACAATTCACAAAGTTACATTCCCGGCTGTCTGATTCCGGATCTGGAACTTCATGCCTGAAGCGGACTCAATATCCTGCAGTTTATGAGACATCTGGCTTTACCAAGACCTCCGTATGCTGTGATTCCATGAATCGCCGCATACGCGGGAGAAACGGCTTATCAGAAGAATAGTTGGACACAATTCATTTGATAAAAGAAAGATGGCTCTGGGATTTACATCCCAGAACCGCTTTATCCTGCCGTTCACACGCCCTGTCCTCTTTCTTAAATTCAGTTTCCGCTATTCTTCTTCAATACCATTCTTCCCCATCGTTTTCCGGTGCATGGTCACCGCCGAATGTGGGATCCTTTGTCAGATAATAGTTATACCAGTATATCTGCCCCGGTTTATCCGGAACCGGGTCATCCCAGGTCACATCGATATAATAATATTCACCGTTCAGCTTCACCTTATTCCACGCATGGCCGCCGCCGTTAGCCGTCCCGCTGATCTTGACGCACTCGATCCCCTGAATATCCATAAATGCCCGGAACGTCTTGGCATACCCGTCGCAGACCGCCTTCCCTTTATTGATTGCACCCTCTATCTCATAGGATTCTCTGGGAATTGTCCTCTTCAGATAATTATCATAATCATATGCAATATTTAAAACCATCCAGTCATGCACAGCCTTTACCACCTCTCTATCGCTCATGCCGTCATCTATGATCTGGGAAGAAATTTCATACATCTTTAAATAAGTATTGACTGTTTCAAACGTGGCATATCCCTTTCTGCCCTCCGCTATACCGCTGCCCGCATAGTGCATATATAGCGCCATTTTATCCGATCCGACCGCAGCCGCCACATCCGGATTTTCCGCCGCATACCGCGCATCATCAAAATTCTGCGGGCAAATCAGCTTATCGGGAGCGATCCGCCCCTGCCAGCCGACTGCCTGTCCGGTAGTGGCATAAAATGTATAAACGGCATTTTTATCGGTTCCGCATGCCTCGACAAGCTCCGGATGCTTTCGCAGATACCAGTCATAATCAAAAATGCTGGCCGGGACATATTTGTCCATCAAATTCAGGAGTTCCCCCGTTATAACAGGCATACCGTTTTTATCCGTCTCCAGATCAATGATCCGATACTTTGACGCAACCGTCCCGTTTTCCAACTGCGCTATTTTCGCATCGCCTAAGTCTATATATTCATCCCAGCTTATATAGGCCGTCCCGCCCACCACATCATAGGCCTTTGCCGTCGCGCCCTTTCCTGTAAAAGCAACAAGAACGACCGCCGCCGTCAACAACAGTTTCCCCACATTTCCCCGCATGCTTTTCCTCCTTTTTCCGCCTGCTCATGCTGCAGAACGAATATTTTCATGGTTTCTTCCAACTTCCACAATATTCCATAAAATGGAAACTTGTAAAAAGTATAGACCAATTTGGGAATATTTTCAATACAGTTGAAATTATACTGTCGCCATAATGACACTGCAACGTTCTCTGCTGTTGCCCTACTCCGCCCATCCCGCCAAGTTTTTCTACCGTGTAGATATGCAGAAGATACCTATTCAACGCAAGCGTGCCTGTGTTGAATAGATATCTTCTGCACAATCAGACCGTAGAATTAACACGTTCCGCAATCACCTGAATCAAATAGATCAAACTGCGGCACAAAACCTTCCTAATCTATCGCCGCGCCCTTATAGACATACTGGATCTCGCTTATATAATCAGTCATATGGTCACCATTATACTTTTCGGCGAATACTTTCAACACATACCCTTTCTCATCATATTCCTCCGGCCAGTTGACGATAGCCGTGCCGTTTCCCCTGTAGGAAGCGTCCACCAACCTGTCGTAGCCTATGATCTCCGTTCCCCGCTCTGTCGTCAAAATAGCGGACAAATAGCAGTTCCCCGTAGAGTACAGGTAGGCATAGTCAAAGCATAACGCCCGCCCCTGCAGGCGCACGTTGCTTATTTCCGGCGCCCGCATCCCGGTTGGATTTTTCTCCTCATCGTAAGGATTTTTGACGGTAAACTTCCATGCCTCCACCTCTTTTTTTGCCACCGGACGGATATCGCCGCCATTCCGGAAGGAAGAATCTTTCCCCCCCGCAGCCGCGCTGATAAAAGCGATCTCTCTGAGTCCCACCGACTTCATGGCACCGTCTGCAACAGACTGCAGATCCATCACCCGCTTTCTCGTTTCCCTGTCATAGCGGTAAGCGTCCGCCACGCGGTAGAGTGTGGGCGCGGGAAGGAGGCTTTGAAATTCCTCCTGTTTAAAATTCTCCCTGTACACATAGCAGTCGCTGTAGGACACATAGTCCCCGCTCCAGCTCTCCTCCGTCACGACAGGATCATCGATCCCTTCTGTCCTGAGCTTTATCACACTTTCAGGCTGTACTGCATAGGCTGTCCCCGAGGGCCAAAGGCTAAGCAGTACGGCGCTGCACAATACCGCCGCTAAAAACCACTTTTGCTGTTTTCGGTCTGTTTTTCTCATCCCACTCTATCCTTTCCCGCCTCTACGCTTCTATGTCCGTGTCCTTCTTCGCTCTGTGCTTTTCTCTTCGCGAAGCCCTTCTTTCTTTTCTGTTTCTGCGCCTCTCTCTCCCCGACTCCTTATCGATGATCAGATAAATCGTGGGAATCAAAATCAGTGTCAGCAGTGTGGATACCAACAGGCCGCCTATGATAACTAACGCCATACCCTGCATCATCTGCCCGTTTGTTCCGAGAGCCAACCCCATAGGGATCATGGACAGAATCGTTGTGAGTGACGTCATCAGGATCGGTCTGAGCCTGATCGCCCCGGTCTCGATCAGGGCTTCCTCCACCGTCATCTCCTCTTTCAACCGGTTTGTGGAGTCCACATACAAAATACCGTTGTTAACTACAATACCCATCAGCATCAAAAAGCCCATCAGAGAAACCATACTGATCGTGGAACCGGTCAAAAACAGGAAGATAAAGGAACCCACCAGCGCGAAAGGCACACACATCATTACCATGAACGAAAATCTCGGTGACTCGAACTGCATTGCCATCACGAGGAACACCAAAAATACCGCTGTAAGTATTGCCTTGACTAACGTATAAAATTCCTCCATCATCATAGCCGTCATCATGCTGTCCGCCGGGGAGACGGTCTCCGGAAATACCGCGCTTTCCACAATAGCATCGATGCCCGCCTGCGCCTCGTAATACTTGTCGGAAGTGGTGCTCACCGTCAATGCCACCTGATACAGGCCGTTCTGCTTATAAATGGACTCCTGCGCCTCCTCGTAGACGATCTGTGCGATGTCCCTGAGCGGCACAGTCACTCCCATGGGACTTAAAATATTCAGATTCAACAGGCTGTTCATATCCTCATAAGCGCCCTCAGGGTATTCCAACCGCACTTCGTACTCGGATCCCTCTCTTGTCACAGTCATCGCCTTCTTTCCGCCGGTGGCGTTTCCTACCGCCATACCCACGGTGATCGGTGTCAGCCCATACTGCATCGCCTGCAGCTCATCCACGTCGATCCTCGCCTGAATACTGTCGCCGGATGTGGAATTATCCACTTTCACAACGCCGTCCACCTTCAGGAATTCTCCCTCAAGCTGCGACGCAAAATCCTTTAACACCTCCATATCCCTGCCCTGTAAGTCGATCTCATAGCTGCCTGTACTCATCATGGTACTCATGCTGGAACCGGAAGAGGATACTGTGATATCCATGCCTGTCATCTCTTTTGCCAGCTCGTTCCATTCGTCCACCACTTTTACGGTATCCCTGCTTCTGTCCTTTTTCAGGTAGGCGCTGATGCCGGCGTTTGTTCCGTTGACGTAGTAAGAATAATGCTCCACATCCTCATCGGCGGACACGATCTCTACCCACTCCTTCATCTGTTCATCGATGCTTTCCACTCTCGTGCCCGCCCGGAAATTAACGGAAATCCCTACCGTTCCTTCGTCTGCAGAGGGCATCATCTCCATATTGAGTTTGCTGCCCATCATAATGGAAACCACAACCATCAAAACCGAAGCTGCAATAACAAGAAACCGTTTATGCAACAGCTTGCGCAGTAATCTTTTATAGCCTTTTGTCACCGTCCGCAGGATCTTATTCATCGGAATATCCTTCTTCTCTACCGGACGGAACTTTGAGTAACACAGAGGGACTAATGTCAAAGCAACGATCAAGGACGCTAACATCGCGAACACGATCGTAAAGCCGAGCTGCACGAACAACTGTCCCGAAAGTCCTTTGCTGACCGCAAGGGGCACGTAAACGACGATTGTAGTGATCGTGGATGCCACAATGGAGGCCGTCACGATTTTCGTCCCTGTAAGCGCCGCTTCTTTGAAGTCCGTTTTTTTCTCCTGCATACGGAAGCAGCTCTCGATCACCACGATGGAAGAGTCCACCATCATGCCGATGGCAATGACCAGAGAACCCATCGTCACAATATTTAAAGAATAACCCATGGCGTTCATCAGGATTAAGGTCACAAACAAAGACACCGGCATGGACGCGCCCACGATCAGCGACGCCTTGAAATCCCCGAAGAACAAAAACAGTACCACCATCGACAAAACAATGCCCAAGATCAATGTCTGTCCCACGGACCAGATGGAATCCACGATTGCCTCACTGGCATCGTAGGTGATTTCAAAAGCAATAGCCGGATTTTCTGCCTTGATCCTCTCAAGAGCCGCCTTAATATCGTTACAGACGTTCACTGTACCGTAACTGCTCTTTGTCTGGATGCTGATGCTGACATCTTCTTTTCCGTCATACCGACTGATGTAGTCCGACGCCTTGGCTGACATCGAGACTTCCGCCACATCCTGCAGCGTGATCACGCTCCCTCTGCCTGTGGTGAGGGGCGCTTTTCTGAGCTGCTGCACGGTATTGTACTCCTTGCCCGTAGTCACATTGATATTTTGCTTTCCCTGTGTAACGCTTCCGGCGGGATAGGTGAAGTCCACCATAGTCAAAGCCTGCGCGATACTGTCCATAGTCAGGCCGTACTGGTTCATCAGCGTCTCGTTTAACTCTACCTTGATGTACTCCTCGCTGCCGCCGCTCACCTCCACCTGCGCCACTCCGGATATCTTTTCTAAATCCGGCACCACGGATTCATTCAGCACTTTCCCCAGATCGATATCTCCGATCTCCGTCGCCGACAGGTACATATTCGGCATGCTGTTCATATTCATCTCGATCACTGTGGGGGTATCCACATCTTCCGGCAGGCTCAGGGAAGCCGTGTCAAGAGCCGACCGCAGATCCGCATAGCATTCGTCAATATCCACGCCGTACTCATACTGGAACAGTACCTGACACATGTTTTCCATAGAGACGGCGGTCACGTCCTCCACGCCGCTGAGCGAAGAACCTGCATCCTCCACCACCTTTGTCACCAATTCATCCACCGTCTCCGGATCTGCTCCGGGATAGACGGCAACTACGATCAGCATCGGCAGTTCCATGCTGGGCGTCAGCTCTAATTTAAAGCCAAGCAGAGAGGAAATACTGAATACCACAAGGGCCACTACGATCAACACACAGGATACCGGACGCTTTAAAGCTGTCTTAGTCAAATTCATGAATGCGTCCTCCTATTCCGCAGCGTGCAGCAGCACACCTTCCGTCAACTGCGGAGACCAGCTTGTCACCACGATATCCCCCAAATTCAGACCGCCTGTCACCACAATGTTGTCATCGTCAAATATACCTGTTGTGATCGGCGTCTTCACAGCCCTTCCGTCCACATTTGTATAGACGTAGGCTCCTTCGTTCTCATAGTAGACCGCATCGTAGGGAATGATCATCGTATTTTCCGCGCGATAAGTATCTGCACTCACCTTTACCGATACGCCGCTCGGCAATTCCGCACTGCTCACCTCCACACAGGCCTTGACCTGAAACAGGCCGCTCTGGGGATTGACGGATGTACCGATCTCCGTAATGACAGCTTCATATGTATCATTATTTCTCTCAAGGATCACTTTCTGTCCGACGGAAAACGTGTTTCTCACGTCCTCGCTGACCTGAAACGTCACGGTCATCGTGTCGTTGTTGACGATCGTGTAAGCCGGACTGCTCTGTCCCGCTATGCCGTTCACCTCCACGTTCTTGCTCTCCACCACGCCGGAAACAGGGGTGGTCACCGTATAGTAATCTAACGCCAACTGGGCCTGCGCCGCCGAAAGCTTCGCCATGTCAAGACTCAGCGCCAACTGATCCTTTGTGCTCTCCGCGGACTGTTCGAGCTGATCTACCGTTGTATTCATGGTTTCTTCCAACTGCTCCCTTGTCATGACTTCCGTCTCGTCCGCCAGTTCCATCGCTTTCTGCGCGGTGTTATAGCCGCTTCTGGCACTTAAATAGGCCTGATAAGCTTGATTTCTCGCAGATTCCAAACTGCTCAAATCCACAGTGCCCAGTGACGCCAACTGCCCTTTCAGGGCCGCTATTTCTTCCTGTATCTTTCTAAGGTCATCCTCGACAGCTCTGCTCCCTGCATCTGCGCTCTTTTGGCCGTCGTTTCCCGACGCATCAGCCACACCGGCTGATTCCGCAAAAGCCTCCTGCTCCTTTAACGCCTCGGACTCTCTCTTTTGCGCGTCCTCTAACTCCCTTTTTAAGCTCTCTCTGGTCTTCGCCGCACTGTCGTAACTCTTCTTTGCCTCTTTATACTGTTTATCTAACTTTTCATAGGCTTCCTTTGCCGTGACATAGCCGATCTGCGCTGCCTCAAAGGAACTCTGTGCCTGCATTTTACTGCTCTCCAGCTGAAGTTCCGTGCTGTCCTGCTGATTCAACAGGTTCTCCATGGTCGTCTCCTGCTGACTCAACAGACTTTCCATCGTAGAGTCCGCCGTCTGTCTGGCGTTTTCCACCCCTAACTGAGCGGTCTCATACTGCAGTCTTGCCGCCTCATCGTCTATCTTAAAAAGCACATCCCCGGCCTTCACCGTATCGCCGACCTCAAAAAAAGTCTGCGTCACCGTACCTGCCGCAAGGGGAATGACCATCACCGTCTCCTGTGGGGAGATCGTTCCCACGAAAGAATTTGTCAGAGTGATCGTCCCGTTTTCCACGGCCTTCGTGCTCACCGTCACCGCACTCTCCTCCGCCACTGTTTCAGTTTCCTCTACAGCGCCGCACCCGGTAAGAGCCATCGCCGATACAAGTATCGCCGCAAGCCCTGCCGCTGTCTGTCTTTTTAATTTTTTCATGCCGCTCCTCATCCTTCCCAATTTATTCACACAGACAGCTATCCTCCCAAAAAGAGCTCCTGCCTGCGGTTTGTCTTATTTGATTATACGTCCTTTATCTCAAAAAACAATATACTAAATCTTAAAAAACCTTAAATTATTCTTTCCAAAACAGCCATATATCGACAAAACGATAAGCAGCCTCTCAGGCCTACTTACCGCTTCTCGCTTTTCTTATCTTCGTTTTGATCCGCTGCAGGGCATTGTCCGTAGCTTTCTGCGTTTTTCCGAGCACTCTGGCAATTTCCGTATAACTCATTCCCGTCAGGCACAGTTCCAACACCTGCTTCTCAAAACCGCTCAGTTCCTGATCGATAGTCCTTTCCAGACTTTCCAGATTCTCCCGGTCGATCACTAATTCCTCCGGATTTTTCGCATTCCACGCCACCAGCTCCTGTATCAGCTCAGGATATTCCTCCCCGTTTCTTTCCTGATTTCCATACAGAGATACATAAAAATTCAAAAAAGAATGCTTTTTTCTCCCCGCGCTCTGCACCGCCGTATAGATCTGCCTCGCCACACACAGTTCCGCAAACGTATGGAAACTGGCATCCCGACCTGCATCGTAATCTCTGATAGCCTTAAACAGGCCTATCATCCCCTCCTGCAGAAGATCCTCATGATCGGCTCCCAGAATATACATGGATTTTGATTTTCTCCGCACCAGATCTTTATATTTTTCGATGATGTATTCTGTTATTCGGTTGTCCCCGTCGCGAAGCCGCACAAGCAGCTCCTCGTCGGAGAAAGATTCGTAGTCGTTGTACATGATACCTCTTAAACCATCAGGGTGATATTCTTACAATCCCATCACCCTCTCTGCCTCACGATCTCATAAGCCAGCACCCCTGCCGCCACCGAGGCGTTTAAGGAGTCAATATCCCCCTTCATGGGAATCGACGCCACCATATCGCAGTTTTCCTTCACCAGCCGTCCCACGCCTTCGCCCTCGTTTCCGATCACAAGTCCTATGGGACCTTTCAGATTCAGGTCATACATCCTCGTTCCGCCCATATCCGCACAGACCATCCACAGCCCTCTCTTTTTCAGCTCCTCCATAGTCCGCGCCAGATTGGTCACCCGGACCACCGGCGTGTAGTTTAACGCTCCCGCGGAAGTACGAGCCACCGCCGCCGTCAGTCCCACCGCCCGATTTTTCGGAATGATCACGCCGTGGGCCCCGGCCAGATTTGCGGTTCGGATGACCGCCCCCAGATTATGGGGATCTTCAAGATTGTCAAGCAGAATAAAAAAGGGATCTTCCCCCTTTTCTTTTGCCGCCGCAAACAAATCTTCTAACTCTGCATACTCATAGGCCGCGGCTATGGCGATGACACCCTGATGGCGACCGGTCTCCGAAAGTTGATCAAGCCGCTCTTTTTCCACGAATTTCACGAAACAATCCCGCTTTTTCGCCTCCCGTTTAATTGTCATCACCGGGCCGTCCTGACAGCCGTTAAGCACATAGAGCTTGTCTATGGACTTGCCGCTCTTAAGCGCTTCCAAGACTGCGTTTCTGCCTTCTATTGTATATTCATGATATGCCATAGTTTTCCCTTCCTCTGTACACGCCCCACCGGAAACCGTATACTTTATATCAAATATGCAGATCGCACTTCCGAAGCCCGATCTGCAGAAGTTCCAGCACCCGCTCCATGTTCCCGCTCAGATACAGATATCCGAACAGCGCCTCCAACGCCGTTGCGCACTTATACTCCGCAACGCTGGCATTTTTTGCCTTCGTATGGAAGTGAGCATTTTTTCCCCGCTTTAAAATATCCGCCTCCTCCTGCGTCACCTCGTCGAGCAGCGCCTCATAGATCTTTCTCTGGGTCCCCGCTTTGGAAAATTCCGAGGATTCTCTGTGAAGCTTCTGGGGCTGTCTGTTGCCCTTTTCCACAACGACGCTGCGGACGATCAATTCATACACGCAGTCCCCGATATAGGCAAGAGTCAAAGGAGAAAAATTCCGGACATCCTGCTCTTTGCTTCCGAAACTTTTCCAGATATCCTGCGGCAGCATCACGCCCTTTTCCATTTTACGCCCTCTCTCGTATCTTCCAGAACGATCCCCTTTTCCAGAAGTTCATTTCTGATCTCGTCCGCCCTGGCAAAATTCTTCGCTTTCCGCGCCGACTGTCTCTCTTCGATCAGCGCTTCGATATCCTCCGGCAAAAGTTCCTCTTTCTTTTCCACGATCAGTCCGCAGATATCGGCAAGCATTGTGATCTTATCCTTTAACATCTGCAGGTAAGCCCTCGTATGCCCGCCCTCCGTGTTAGTATTCACAAATTTCACCAGTTCAAAGATCGCCGCCAGAGCATCCGCCGTATTAAAGTCGTCCTCCATAGCTTCCTCAAATTTTGCCACGAAAGTCTCCGCCTGTTCTTCCAATTCTTTCTCCGCCGCACTCTCCGCTTCTTCCCCGGCGCTCTTCATCAGATAATCCAGATTCTCCACCGCTGTGACGATTCTGTCGTAGCCGTTCTGGGCCGCCTGCATCAGTTCCGCGCTGAAATTCAGGGGGCTTCTGTAATGAGCGGACAGCATAAAGAAACGCAGCACCTGAAGATCATATTTTTCCGAAATGTCTCGCACCGTAAAAAAGTTTCCGGCGGATTTGGACATCTTGTGATTATCAATGTTCAAAAATGCATTGTGCATCCAGTAATGGGCGAAGGTTTTTCCGTTGGCCGCTTCCGACTGGGCTATCTCGTTTTCATGATGGGGAAAGACCAGATCTTCTCCGCCTGCGTGGATATCGATCTCCTCCCCCAGATATTTCCTGCTCATCACAGAGCACTCAATATGCCAGCCGGGCCTGCCGTCGCACCAAGGAGACTCCCAGTAGGGTTCCCCCTCTTTTTTCGGCTTCCACAATACAAAATCAAGGGGATCTTCTTTCTGATTCTCCCCTGATACAAGAAGCGAACGATTTCCGCCCTGCAGGTCGTCCAGATTTTTGTGGGACAGTTTGCCGTACTCTCTAAAGCTCCTCGTCCGGAAATATACCGTGCCGTCCGCCGCCGCATAGGCATGTCCCTTTTCAATCAGCGACCCGATCATCTCAAGCATCCCGCCTATCTCCTGCGTGGCCAACGGATGGGTTGTAGCCGGCTTCACATTCATGCCCTCCATATCTTTTTTGCACTCCGCAATGTAGCGCTCTGAGATCACGGAGGCATCCACTCCCTCTTCCAGCGCCTTCTTGATGATCTTATCGTCCACGTCGGTAAAATTGGACACAAAGTTTACATCGTAGCCTTTATACTCCATATACCGGCGCACCGTATCAAAGACAAGCATCGGACGGGCGTTGCCTATATGGATCAGGTTGTAGACCGTTGGGCCGCACACATACATGCTCACCTTACCCTCTTCTATCGGAACAAATTCTTCTTTTCTCCCGGATAATGTATTGTAAATTTTCATGCTCTTCTCCTCTTATTTCTTGATACATTAGGCGCTTGCGAAACTCCTCTTTCTGCAAGTATCGCCGGTGCAAAATTTACGCATCAATAAGCAGACGCTGTGAGACCGCCGGCACTTAGGCGCCGTATTTTGGCGCCTTATGTGTCCGCTGCGGTCGAACCGCAGTGAAAACGTGCCTGCGTTTTGATCGTATATTTTGCACGGCAAACGACAGTATCAATGAGTTTAGCACTCTCCTATATTGATACATTAGACCTTTGCAAAACACTGCATTTTACAGTTTACGCCGTATCTCCCGCAGTTCCTCCTCCAGCTCCAACAGATGGTTTGTCAGTTCCGCGTTGGCCTTCTTTAAGCCTGCGATATCCTCCTGCACGGGGTCCGGCAGGTCTACCTGATTCAGTTCTTCCTGCGGGAAATTTTGCTTCTTTCTCTTTACTACATGACCCGGCACACCCACCACGGTAGATCCGGGCGGCACTTCCTCCAACACCACGCTCCCGGCTCCGATTTTTGAGTTGTCGCCGATCTTAAAGGATCCAAGCACCTTTGCGCCGGCGCTGATCATCACATTATTGCCTATGGTGGGATGGCGTTTTCCCTGCTCCTTGCCGGTGCCGCCCAAAGTCACTCCCTGATAGAGCGTTACATTGTCGCCCAATATAGCTGTCTCGCCGATGATCACGCCGTTGCCGTGATCGATAAACAACCCCTTTCCGATGGTTGCGCCGGGATGGATCTCGATACCGGTTCTGCGCACCCCCCGCTGGGATATCCATCTTGCCAGAAAGTAGTGCCTTTTTATGTAAAGTTTGTGCGCCAGCCGGTAATGCAGCATCACCTTAAAGCTGGGATACAAAAACACTTCCCAGTTGCTGTGGATCGCCGGATCCCTCTCCCGTATGATGTTGATCTCTTCTTTAATGTTTCTGATAAACCCCATGGGCATTTGCCCTCCTGCGGCACCGCTCACTAATATTATATTTCATCCAATCGGAATGTGCACCTGTTTCCTTAAAATTTTGCTGCCCTTTTCTATGGCGCCTCTCTTCTCAATTCCTATGCTTCGGACATCCTCCGCACTCACCGCATCCCGACACATTTTCCGCACACAGCTCTCTCGGCGTTGTCAAAAGGCAGACTGCCTGCGCCGCAATTCCCTCGCCGCGTCCGGTGAATCCAAGACCCTCCTCGGTGGTTGCTTTCACGCTGACCTGCATGGTCTCAATCCCCAGAGCCGCCGCGATATTCTCCCGCATTTTATCGATATGGGGCCGCATTTTCGGTGCCTGAGCGATGATCGTGGCGTCAATATTTTCAACCAGAAACGTATGCTCTTCCAACAGTGCGCCCACTTTTTTTAAGAGCTCCAGCGAGGATATCCCTCTGTATTCCTCCTCCGTATCCGGAAAATGCTTTCCGATATCCCCGAGGGCTGCCGCCCCAAGCAGTGCGTCCATCACCGCATGCAGCAGCACATCCGCATCGGAATGTCCCAAAAGCCCCTTTTCATAAGGGATCTCCACGCCTCCGATGATACATTTTCTGTTTTCCGCAAGCCTATGGACATCGTAACCTGTTCCGATCCTCATATCCTTCTCCTGTCACACATGGGGGCCTCAGCCTTTATCCCCCTGCTTTATGATACCTTCCTCCTCCGCTGCCGCTCCGGATCTTTTGTGCCTTCTTCGGCGGCTCTGGGTTTTCTTCATTTCCTTTTCCGGCTGATCTGACTTTCTGTGCCGTTCCTGTTCCCTGCCATAACCTCCGTTTCCCCCCTTTTTGCGTCCCATCAGGGAGAATCTTCTGCCGCCTCTGTGACAGTCGTCGCAGACCGTAAATCCATAGCCGAAAGGCAGCGGCTTTCCGCAGTACTTGCACTTTTGGATATAGTCTTTTTTATTGCCCACCAGATACCTCATGATCGTATCTTCGGTTTTTTCCCGCTCTCTGGCCAGCCTCTCCGCGTCCATCTCCTTACCGAGCCTTGTGGAAAACTGGTGATAGAGATCCAACATCTTGTAGAACGTTTCGTACCGCATCAATCCCTTGTCGGTGCACATGGAAAGAGCCGGAAAATGCAAAGACACATCGGCCGTATAAGTCTCACAGTAATACAGCCACAGATCCACGATATCCCGGTTCTTGATATCGATGGAACAGGTCAGCATCCTGTACAGCGTCCGTTTATCATCGAATCCGTCAATGTCTTTTCGTTCCCTGTAAGCTCTCTCATAGAGGAACAGCACCTCATCAATGCTGACTTTCTCAAAGGGCGGCGACGGCTCCACCGATCTCCAGACCTTCAAGATCGTATCGAGAGGATCCTCCATATCCAGCAGCACATGGGGAAAACCGAGACTCACTCTGGTTATGGGCTCCTCCTCCTTCGCATAGCGCTCTCTCACATACTCTAACTCTTCCTCGCCCGCAGCGTTGACGTATCCCACATCGTAGAGACCGTAACGGCCGGCCCTGCCGGCGATCTGCTTGATCTCCGGAACCAACAGCTTACGCTTCTGATGCCCGTCGTACTTATCGATCTGCACAAAAACGATACGCCGCACAGGAAGATTCAGTCCCATGCCGATAGCGTCCGTGGATACTACCACTTTACTCTTTTTCTCCGTAAACAGCCTGATCTGACGTCTGCGTATTTCCGGCGGCAGGGAACCGTAGATCACGCTGGTGCGGATGCCTTCCCGCTCCAAACGTCCCGCGATATCTAATACCGCCCGCTTTGTGAACAGGATCAGCGCATCGCCCTCCTGCACATCCTCCGGAAAACGAAAAGCTTCATCCTCACAGACTAACTTTGTCATCCGCGCATAGTGATTGATCTCGCTGCTGTCGCCGCAAAGAGAAATCAGATGAGTCACCACGTTCTGTGCCGCAGGGCTCATGCAGACATGGATCTCCTTTGCCTTCACCCCCAAAATCGCCCGCGTCCAGGAATGACCTCTGTCCTCGTCGGCGATCATCTGCGCCTCATCAATGACAGCAATGTCATATTCTTTCTCAATATCCAACATCTCGATGGTGGAGGAGATGACGCGGCTGTCTTCCTCATAAATATACTCCTCGCCGGTGAGCATACTGCAGGGCACTCCGGCTTCCGTCATGCGCTCATACACCTCCAGCGCGAGCAGTCTTAAAGGGCCGAGATATGTGCCGTTTTTCGCAGTTTTTAAGCGCTCCAGCGCCTGATAAGTCTTTCCGCAGTTCGTGGGACCCACATGGAGGATAAAATGCCGTTTCATCGCCAACGCTTCCTGAAACTCCGTCTCCGGATTCATCGGCACCATGTCGATGATCTCCCCTCTGATCCCAACATCCGCATAGCTTCTGCAAAGCGCCTTTATCGTTCTGCGGCATATTTCAAAGGAAAGTTCCGTCCTCAGATACTCCAAAAATTTTCCGGTGACGATCTCCGCCTCGCTGTCGGTCAGCTCCGCCATATCGAGACGCACCAGTTCCGGCAGCAGCAGATCCCTGATCTCCATCATTGATATCTGGTTCTTTTCACGGAAAGCGTAATAGCTGAGATTCCGAAGCTGTCTGTGGTAATCCTCCAGTTTCGCTGTCTTTATTTTTCCCGAACCCGTTCTTTTTAATTCCTGATAAAGGGATTTGATCCGTTTCTCATAGCTGCTTTTTCCGTCATTTTTTTTCTTTTTCAGTTTTAATGAGCTGTCTCTGTACTGTGTAAAATAAAATTGTACCAGTTTGTCCTGTTGTATCATGGCAACCTGCTTTCTGTGGTATGATTTAATATCCGGATGCTCCGCGCTTACTGAATCTTAAAGGACTACTTTCATTGTAAAAAAGCCTTGAAGTTATTCAAGGCTTTACAGTAGCGAGAGAGAGACTTGAACTCTCAACCTCCCGGGTATGAACCGGACGCTCTAGCCAGTTGAGCCATCTCGCCATATATCATACGGATTTTTGTTTTGAATGGGACCTACAGGGCTCGAACCTGTGACCCTCTGCTTGTAAGGCAGATGCTCTCCCAGCTGAGCTAAGATCCCACGATTATACATACAAGGCAGTCTGACAATCTTTAATCACCTGACTGCCTTGCTAGTATACAATTAAATGGGCATGCTTGTCAACAATTTTTTTAAAATTATTTTGCCCGGTCAGCATTCCTTTTCTTACATCCGCTCCGGCGCTGAAAATCCCAGAAGATCGCAGCATGTTTCCATCACCCGCAGCGTCAGCCCAAGCAGTGCAATATAGGCGGATTTTTTCGCCTCATCCTCCTGCGTCAGGATCTTCGTCTCATGATAGAAATGGTTGAAAGCATTGGCCAGATCATACATGTAAGCGCAGATTTTGTGGGGCGCGGTCTCCTGATAAGCGTTCTCCGCCATCGCGCCAAATCCCGCCACAGCCTTCATCAACTCCTTAGCGGATTCATTGTCCGTCACGGTGATCTTCGTTTCCGCCGCGCTCTTCCCCTGCTCTGCGTACTTATTTAATATGGATTTGATGCGCACCATCGTATAGAGCAGGTATACTCCCGTGTTGCCCTCGGAGGAGGTGAACTTTTGAATATCAAAAATATAGTCTTTCGGCGCCTGATTCGAGAGATCCCCGTATTTCACAGCGCTGAGCGCCACGATCTCCGCCGTCTTTTCCGCTTCCTCCAAAGGCATCTCCCTGCTTTCGGATATCTTTTTAAACATCTCCTCGTAGACTTCCTCCAGAAGATATTCCAGACGCATCACGCCGCCGTCCCTTGTTTTAAAGGGCTTGCCGTCTTTGCCGTTCATGGTGCCGAATCCCAGAAATTTAAGCTTTGTCTCCGGTTTTACAAGCTTTGTCTTTCTCACGCAACGGAACACCTGCTCAAAGTGGAGCTCCTGACGCTTGTCCACCACATAGATGATCTCGTCCGGCCTAAGCTCTTCCATCCGCTCTTCTATCGTCGCAATGTCTGTCGTGTTATAGAGCGCAGCTCCGTCGGATTTCAGGATCATGCAGGGCGGAATCTCTTTCGTATCCGATTCCTCCGCCACGTCCACCACAAGGGCGCCCTCACTCTCGTAGGCATAGCCCTCTCTCTTCATGTATTCGGCCATAGCGGGAATCCTATCCTGTACATCCGACTCCCCTTTCCAAAGCTCAAACTCCACATGCAGCCTGTCATAATTTTTCTTCAGGTCCGCCACGGAAACCCGAATGATATGATCCCAGAGCGCGCGATAACCCCGCACTCCGTTTTGCAGCTTAAATGTGGCCTCCATCGCTTTTTCTTTGTAGGCGGCGTCCTCCTTGGATTTTCCGCTCGCCGTCGGGTAGATCTCCTCCAGCTCGGAAATCGTAAAGGGCGCTTCTTTCGGATATTCCCCCACAAATTCTTCATCGAAATACGGCAGCTCGGGCTTTCTCAAAGACAATTCATGGATAATCAGTCCCATCTGCAGTCCCCAATCGCCCAGATGGATATCACCGATCACTTCCGCCCCCGCAAACCGGCAGATCCTCTTCACGCTCTCGCCGATAATGGCTGAGCGCAAATGCCCCACATGGAGCGGTTTCGCCACATTCGGCCCGCCGTAATCTATGATGATCTTCTTGCCCGCTCCGGCCTCCTCCGCGCCAAACTTAGGTGAATTTGCCATTTCTCTCAGATAGTCCGCCAGAAAAGATTCCTTTACTTTTAAATTTAAAAATCCCGGCGCCGCCGCATCCACCGCCTGAAAGGCTGTGCTGCTTCGCAGCTTTTCCGCCACCTCCCCTGCTATCATAAGAGGCGCTTTACGGTACTTCTTTGCGCCGGCCATAGCGCCGTTGCACTGGTACTCACACAGATCCGGCCGGTTGGAAACCGTCACCCTTCCCAGTTCTTCCTCATACCCAGCCTCCGCAAAGGCTCTTTTTACTTCTTCCGAAATATGATCCAGTAATTTCTTCATCGCTTCTCCTCATCCTCCATCATAGCGCGGCAATCTTTTCTTTCGTTATATTCTATCACAATTTCTGTGCTTTGGAACGGGAAGTTTCATTTTCCGCATCTCTTTTTGAAAACACGCACCCGCAGTAATTCTGTCTGTAAAGACCGTACTCCTTCGATAATTCTATGGATCTCAGATATCCGCCCCGCTTCTTAAAATCGGAGGGAAGCCACAGAGCGCCGTACTCCTGCGCCAATCCCTCGCCGATCTCATTTAACTTTGCCGCGTTTTTTAAAGGACTGATCGTAAGTGTTGTCGTAAAATAGTCAAAATTTCTTTCCTTCGCGAGTTCGGCCGTCTTCCTGAGACGCAGGGCATAGCACCGAGAGCACCTTGCCTCTCCCTCTTTACACTCCTCAAACCCTCTGGCCATCTCCCAAAAACTTTCCGGCTCATAGCCGCCCTCTATGATTTCGATCCCGTGTCCTTTTTCCGCCTGTCTGTTGTAGGCTTCGATCAGCCTTATCTCCTCTTTCGCCCGCTTTTTGTACTCTTCCTGTTCCGTAATATTAGGATTATAGTAAAATACGGTGATCCGAAAATACTGCCGCAGATACTCCATGCAGTAACTGCTGCAGGGCGCGCAGCAGCTGTGCAGCAAAAGCTTTGGCGGGACAGCTTCCGGCCTTTCAAGTTCTCCCAATATTTTTTCCAGCTCTTTCTGATAATTTCTGCATGTCTGCATGATATTCCTCATAAAACCCGCGTGAATTCGACCGAAAGGTCAGATTTTTGAATCGTTAGAAAATAAAAAACAGGGGCAGTAGGAATCGAACCCACATCGATGGTTTTGGAGACCACTGTTCTACCTTTGAACTATGCCCCTAGCTCTATGTATCAGCGGCTTTTCCCTGACACGCTAGCTATTATATCACACTGTGCTGCCATTCTGCAAGCACAATTTTCAAAGTTGCTTTAAAATTGCTTTAAAAGGTGATTTGCAAAACTGAATTCCACCCCTCCTTCTTCTAACCGTGGACGTTATCCTTACAAATGAATGGATAGATTTTATCAGGACAACTTTTGTTGTATGATTTTTCTGTTAAGTGGAGATTCTACTTCTGGCTTCATGGTGAGAAGCAGCGTTGCATGGGCAGGGATTTTTTTAACCGGCTTCCTGCCAATCCCTGATATGCTATGTATAAATAAATTCTGCATTGAATGAGCCGATAGATTACTGCCCGAAAAAAGGACATAAAAATCCCTCCAAACTTTAAAACTGGTCTGGAGAGTGTCTGTTAAGTCTTTTCGGATATAGCAATACCGTCCACCATAACACCGTTTTTTTCTATGGTGGGCGTTTGCCTTAAAACCTTATGAAATGAAAAAGAGCCAATAAACTGTGATTTTATTTCACAAGTTCATCGGCTCTGCGTCTAAAGCGTCTGGCTCTGTGATGATATTCATTTTTTATTCGGTAGTTTTTTCCATAACAATTGACGAACCTTTTGATTTATCGCCATTCAGCCACTGCCATTGTTCTGACAGTTCTATTCTACCATCACTTAAAATATTTGGTGTGCTATGACACTTTCCAATTCTCATCTGGTTGTTCAAGTTAATATGCTGATAATAAAAATCTATTTCTCCATTCAAGGCAACTGTTCCAACCATACTTCCTTTTTTTATTTCTCCACCATAGTAGTCCGCCCATAAAATATTCTCATTTTGATGATATAAAAAAAGCGTTTGATTATCCACTTCGCCATTCTCAGTATTCATCTTTGGTATAAAGCATTTCCCATCATAAAAAATATCCGTTTTAGGAATTGCTATATGTTTCTCCATTACTTCATAAACCAATTTTGCATTTCCATTGACAAATAACTCTTCATGTTTAAAGGTTTTATATCCCCTATGCTCATAAAAACAAGCTGCCGCAAGCGAAGCATCTAAGTAAATTATGTTGTTATTAAGAGATATTTCTTTTTCAAGGCATTTCATAATATAACTGCCATATCCTTTTTTCTGAAAATCAGAAACAACAAACAGTCTTGATATATGATTTTCCTTGCAACTGCCTGTTCCCACTAAGCAATTCCCCGATAACAAAACTCTAACAAAACCATTTTCTATATCTGTGGCAATGTTTTCCTTTGAATGAAGCCCGCAAAAAAATTCAACTACTCCTTGAGGATAATATAAAGGATAAATAGTGTTAATCGTGTTCTGTATCAGTTGATAAATTTGTTCAATGTTTTCTTTCTTTGCTATTTCGTATTTCACAAAAACACCTCCATTAGCCAATCTTGTCTATGCATAACATAACTTGTAAATTTATGGCATTTATTAAGCTTTCCCTTTTGCACTTAGGGCAAAAAAGCGGAATTTTTTTTAATTTTGTATCTTTCCGTATCTTATTTTTGGTTTTGCTGTAGCATATCAAATAACCACGAATTCATCCGGAGGGTTCTTCCCAAAGGAACAAGTTTTGACAGGCTCACTCAGGCGAACATTGATCTTATTCCCCATCCTTTACCCGCGCTCTCCTGCCTTCGAGCCAAAACGCAAGGGCCGCCGCCGCAAACGCCCCGCACACTTTCCCGCAAAACAGCGCCGCAAGCATCGGAGGTTCCGTGCCCAGTGTGAATCCCATATGAGCCGCCAAAAGACTTGCGCCGCTCACCAAAAAAGCGCCTGCCGCCACTTTTCCTTTTTCATCCATATCCCTGTACAGAGCAAAAACAGGCATAGGACTCACAAACCCAAGCAGCATCCCCGTCAGGCTGACAGACCGCATCCCAAGTCTTTCTCCCAGCGCGGCAAAGGGCCTCTCCAACACCCTGCGCAAAAGTTCCGCCGCCGGAAGGCTCCCCAGCATCACAATGCCGATGGACGCCACCACCTCCATCGCCTCCTCGATGGGCGCCATACCGGGAACCGGATTGATACCGCACAAAAATTCTACCGCTCCAAGCACTAACCCTGCGGTGATCAGGATCCGGATCCCGGCCGCCAAAGCGCAAAATCCTTTCACCATCTTATCCGGTATTTTCCGCAACCCCAAAAGCAGCAAAAACGCCGCCCCGAAAACCGGCAGATTCTGGTGCAGGCATTCTGACCATGACAATCCGGCCAAAAGACCGCCAAATACAAGTCCGACCGGCATTGCCGCAAGGCCAAGCATGATACCCTTAGCGAAACACCCTCTGTCCTTTTTCTCGATCATCCCCATTCCCACGGGGATCGTGAAAACCAACGTGCATCCGAACACCGCCGACACTACGATTCCCGCATAGCTCCCGATCTTTGTCTCAACCGCCAATTCCTTTGCGAGCTGATAACCGCCCATATCGATGGCAAGCAGGCTACCGAACATGCCGGGATCCACACCCACCGCACGATAAAATGGGACGATCACCCGTCCCAAAACATCTGCCAGCACCGGCGCAAGGCAGATCATTCCGACCATCGAAAGAGCCGTCGGGCCAAGCAGCCTAAAACCTTCCTCGAATTTCTCCCCATAGCCGGATCTGTTTCCGAAGATCCTGTCGATGCCGCCCAGAACAACCCCTGCCGCCATCAACGCCGTCATAAACTGATTCATCCGCAGTACACCCCTCTGCCCTTTATCACACACCGGGCACGAAGCCCTTCCGCATCGTATCCTCGATCTCCTGCACCGTTCTGGGCGTCATGACAGACAGATTTTCGCATCCGCTTTCCGTCACAAGGCAGTTGTCCTCCAATCTGAAACCGATCCCCCAGTCCTCGTGATAAATACCGATATCCACGCAGAACACCATTCCGGGAGCGATCACCTCCGGCGCTTTCACCGCATCGTGGACGTCAAATCCCACATGATGAGCCCCGCCATGCCACATATAAGTCCCGATATTTTCCGGCTTATCGAGCACTCCGGCCTCAACTAACAATCCTGCGTTAAACCGACGCCCCTCCCCGTCCACTTCTTTCATCGGCATTCCGGGTTTTATGATCTCAAACATATGGTCGGAAGTCCGCAGAGCGCACTCGTACAAAAGCCGCTGCCTGTCGTTAAACCTGCCGCTGCAGGGCCATCCTCTGGACACATCGGTCATTAGATGATCCCTTTGAGCTCCCACATCGTTGAGAACCATATCGCCGTCCATTGCCTGCCCCGTATAACTGTAATAATGTATACAGAAATTATTTTTTCCGGCGGAGATGATAGACGGAAAAGCAGGCCCGGAAGGTCCGTACTGTCCCAGCACATAGTCAAAGACCGCCTTATACTGATACTCGTACATCCCAGATTCGGAAGCTTTCATCATCGCCTCGATCCCCTCGCAGGTGATCTTCTCCGCCTCCCTCATCGCCTCGATCTCGCAGGGCTGCTTGATCGTCCGAAGTTCTCTGATCATCACATTGGCGTTTTCAATGATCAACCACGGATAGTTCTCCCTGATCTGTTTAAGCAGCAGATGGGCTGGCGTGTCTCTGTCCTCCGGCGCTTCCCTGTAGAGATCAAGATACAGATGCCGGTAATTCCCCGCCGCCGCGATCTTGTGGAATTCCTCGGAAAACTCTTCCGCATATCCCATATCAGTTATCCCGGAAAGTTCCGACGCCTGCTCCGGTCTGATCCTTGCCCCCGTCCAGCGCTCCGCAAGGGGATCGGGCGGGAGGAGAAACACTTTCTCCTCCACCTGCCCCTCGCCGTCCTTTTTTGCCAAAAACACTAATTCCTTACTTTCAAGCCCTGTCAGATACAGAAAATTCCTATCTGTATAGAAGGGATAAAACTCATCCGCCGTCTTCCTGACCTCGGTCCCGGAAAACATCAGAAGCAGTGAATTTTCCTTCATCTTTCTGTATAATCTCTCTCTGTTACCCCGAAAAAACTCTCTCTTCATCCGATGATGCTCTCCTCTCATGCAGATTTTACTTCCGGACAGTCTGTTCCCACCGCCGTTTCAACCTACAACATTTTAGCACATCTACCTTTCTGCCTCAATGTTTACTTTTTGTTCAATGAAATAAGGGCACATTTATATCTGTGCCCTAACATTTTTACCAGTGTTCCGTTTTTTAAATTAATACATTTATTTATTCATTCCGTATCGCCGCAAGAGGACTGAGTTTCATAGCCCGTCTCGCCGGGAAGAATCCTGCCACCATGCCTACCAGTATGGCAAATCCCATGGACACGAGCACCAGCCAGAATGGAATGTAGGAGATACTCTCCATTCCCATATTCTCCGAACGGCTGACCAGATAATTGATGCCGCCGGATAAACTGTAACTTAAAATCAATCCCACAACGCCTCCCAAAAAGCCGATAAATCCTGCCTCCATCAAAAACAGCGTGCCGATGTTCCTCATATCGCAGCCAAGCACCTTCATCACACCGATCTCTTTTGTCCGCTCATAGATGGACATCATCATCGTGTTGGTGATACCGATGGCCGCCACAAACAAAGATACCGCGCCGATGCCGCCGAGCACCGCCTGAATCATACCGAGCTGCTGCTGCTGGGATTCGATCCACTCCGCATCATTGTACGCCTGATAGCCCATATCCGAGATGATCTGCGCCACATCCGACACATTTTCCATGTCGTCCACATTGACGACCAACCGCGAATAATAAAGATCTTTGTAAGGCTTTCCCTTGGAAGTCGTAGGCTGCCCCGGGACCGCCCTTCCCTTGAATTCTTTCTTCAGGATAGGAATCAGCTGCTCAATATCGCAGTAGGTGTTGTAGCTATGATTATTGTAGGTATTCGCATCCCCCGCAACCATTCCCACTGCCGTAAACAGATGCTTTTTCGGTTTTTTATAGGGTTTTCCGTTCTCGTCCGTGCCGCCGCCCATGGAGCCGTAATAGGCGTCCCTGTCCAGAATATAGATGATCGAATCATTCATCAGATCGACATCGGGTATTTCATCCCAGTTATAGTTATTTCCGCCGGTGGTTTTATAAAACTGCCGCACTACCATATTGCCGAAAAGCAACTGCAGTTCCCCTGCATCCGCCTGAGGCAGCGTCCCCTGCCCCACCTCGATATTCATATTCTCCATGGCCTCTAACGTGGTGGCCTGCAGATCGATATATCCCTCATATACGCCGTACTTTGCAAGCAGAGGCAAATTCAAATAGGGATCCACACTTATCACATGGGGAATCTGCGTCAGCTCTTCTACCAGCGCCTCGTCCAGATGCTTTTTATCTTTATCGCTGACGCCCTCCGTATCCCAGGGCTCCTGCACCTGAATGGAAGTCAGGCTGGCATAATTCGAGATCTGTTCCATAGTGGCTTTATTCAGACCTAGCCCTAAGGAAACCATAACAACAATGGATGCCACGCCGATCACCACGCCCAGCACGGTCAGGATCGTCCGCACTTTCCTCTTGAACAGATTCGACCCACTCATTCTAAGCAAGTCAATAAACCGCATATCAACAACCTTGCCCTTTCCACAATCCGCAAAATGTATTTGTCACAGTGACTCTTTTCTGATTCCCGTTCAATCTTACAGCCCGCTGCCGGAGTTCCTGTCATTTAATGCTTCCAGATCCGCCGCCAACTCCGCCTCCTCTTTTTTCTTTTTCCGGATGCGGACCACAACGATGATGACAGCGATGACAACGACGACCGCGCCGATCACGATCGGCAGAAGGAATTTATTTGTGCCGTCTTCCATCTCTTCCATGCCAATCATATCGCCTCCCATCTCCATAGAGGGATCCATGATGAAATCATCTGACATTTGCTCCAACACGAACAGCTCCAGTTCCTTTTCCATCGTCGACACCACACCGGATTCATTTTCATAGGAGATGACCGCTTTGATCTTTCCGTCGTCCATCGTCGCAGCAGCGCCCGTCACCATAGTGTCCACGCTGCCTGTCGCCCCGGAAGCGATGGTGCCGAGGAAACTGTCGCCGCCTGTGATGCTGTCACCCTCAAATTTCACCCAGACATTGTAAAGTGTGGTCTTTCCTGTATTATATACGTCAAACATGATGTTTGTCTGGCCGCCCACGCTGATCTCCGAAGGCATCACCTCCGCGTCTCCTGTCTCACAGCGCTGTTCCTGATAGATCGGAATGGAAACGCTGGCCGTATCGGTCAGATCCGTAGAATCCTTTGCATCGTACTTCATCTCCACATCCAACACATAAGGCTTCTGAGAGAGGTCGGACTTCGCCGACATCTCGATCACAAGATTCTTCGACGCTCCCGGCGCAATGGAATCCACATAGACCGAGCTGGATCCGGATGTGGGCAGGAAAGCTGCAAACGTACTGTCTTCATCCTTCCCCTCCTCTTTCGCCTGCATATTGAACAGCACGTTCGTCACCTCTTGAGTCTGGGAAGTATTTTTTACATGGATCGTCAGTGTAAATGTTTCACCCGCATAGACCTGTGCCGGAGAAGTCTCAAACCCTGTCACGATGATACGGGGCTTTGATACCTGCTCGTCCTCTTCCTCTTTTTCATCATCACCCTCTAAGGAGCCGCTCTCCTCCGTTCCCACCGCTTTCACATAAGTAGTCAGCACGGCTTCCTCCACCTGATTATCCCGCAGGTACGTCACGTCAAACTCCAGTTTGTAGTAGCCGCTCTTCACGTCGTCCCTCACCACAAAAATAAATTCCAATTCCTGTCTGGAGTCTTCTATGTTCTTTTTATTATCGTAAGCCGGAAACTTCTTGATGGTCTTGGTCGCTCCGGCCGCATTCGGCACAAAGGGCCACTCGGTCACCTTGTTGGATATCTTTGCTCTTACCACAACGTCGTTAAGCGGCACCGTGCTGTAATTGATCACCGGCAGCCCGATGCCCACAGTCTGCCCGTGGATTACCGTAGGAGTCTGAAAAGTATCCGAAAGCGATAAAAATTCGCTGGTGCTGGAGGGGCCTCTGTCTACCTCCACTTCCACTTCCTTGATAACCTCTTTGATGATCGGTTCAGGATTGTTGCCTGAGCTCGTCGCCTGCGCCGTCATCCCCGTGATCCCGGCTCCGGTCAAAATGACCACTCCGGTCAACATCAATGCCATCCCTCGTTTTATCCATTTTTTCATCTCTGCTTCCTTCCTTCCTATCTTCAATTTTTCTATGCTCTATCCTGCTGTGTAACAGAAACCACTTTTCCATCCTTGATTCGTATGATCCGGTCCGCGTAACCGGCCAGATGATCGTCATGGGTCACCATCACCAAAGTCTGGTTCCGCTCATACACTACCTTCCGCATCAGTTCCATCATCTCCTCGGAGGTCACCGAGTCCAGATTTCCCGTAGGCTCGTCGGCAAATATAATCTCCGGCTCCACCACCAGCGCTCTGGCCATACCGACCCTCTGCTGCTGTCCGCCGGACATCTGCGTAGGCTTGTGTTTCTTATGGGTGGCCAGTCCCACCAAATTTAAGAGCTGCGATGCCCGCTTCGTCCTCGCTTTCTTGCCCACGCCCTGAAATGTCAGAGGAAGCGCCACATTCTCTATGGCATTTAAGGTCGGCAGAAGATTGTAGGACTGAAAGATAAATCCGACATGTTCCCGCCTGAATTTAACCAGTTGGTTTTCTTTCTTCGTCTCGATATGCTCCCCGGCAATGACGATCTCGCCCTTCGTCGGTTTCTCAAGACCCGCCAGCATATTGAGCAGCGTAGACTTTCCCGAGCCGGAAGTTCCCACGATAGAACAGAATTCACCGCGGTTTATCGTAAAATTCACGCCGTTTAAAGCCCGCACCTTTTCCTCTCCCAGACGGTATATTTTATACAAATCCTTTACCTGTATCACCGGTTCCTTACTTATCATGCTGTTCTATTCGCCCTCCATATCTTTTTTTACAAATCCCGGCAGTTCACCTTTCTTCATTATGAAATTCTCATCCCAGTCGTAGTGCCAGGCCGCCGGATTATCGGCCTCCCGCACCCGCACAATAATATCTTCCGCCATATCTTTCTGCACATAAGCCCACTGCACTAAAGAAGCCGGGTAAAGATATCCCAGTATCTCGCCGATCTGCGCCTTCCCCCTGTACTCCCTCTCTATGGCTATTTCCGCTGTGGATTTACTCACGGAAGTGCCAAAAAATCCGGATTTTTCCGTCACCTCAACATCCTCGTCCATAAACTTCGTAAACCGGATGCTCTCCACATCCTCCGGATTGATATTCAGATACAATTCTATGTTTTTCCCCCGCAGATACTCCACGGTTTTTTTATAGTTCGGCAGAACCGGATACTCTAACATGCATTCGGCATCACCCACCCGGTACCTCAGTCGGATCGTGCCGCAGGGCAGCGTATCCTTCACGTCCGAAAAGGACATTTCCCGCAGATCCTGCCTGTAAGCCCGCATGAAGGGCAGCGCATTTTTATCCGCCACCTCCTTCTCCCGCAGGCCGTCGCTGTAATATACCCTGCTCTTCTCAAAGATCCTGTCCATATCCTCGGAGAGCACCTGATGGGTTCCCTCCTTATATTCCTTGTTTGCAAAGAGAATGTCTAACACAGTCTTCTCCTTCTCCCAATCAATATAAAAACTTCGGTACTTTTCTTTTCCGTTTTTCATTGTATATTTTACATCACACCTTAGTCTGGTATCCGGTTCCGGTTCCTCGACGTCTTTTCCCATACTGTCCCCGGCCAAAGACAAAACAGCTGACACATCTGTCATTTCCATTTCGTCGATCCGTTCACTATCCTTCCATGTTATCATACCGTTTTCATCCACATAATCAAACATGTAATTATTGCCAAAATAAATCTGTATCGCAGCGCTCTCCACATTTTCCTGCTTTGGCACCCAAGTATCGTAACCGCCGATATCCAGCGCAAAAAACAGATACATGAACACTGCTGCCAAGGCTCCCACTGCAAACGACTTCCTGTTTCTCCCGAAAGCCTTCAAATCCCCCGCATAAATGATCTCCAATAACACCTGACAAAACAGTACGCCGAAAACCAGACCGGAGAGAGCCACCCAAAGTCCGTTGTTTCCGGATATATCGCAGAAACAGGCGCTGCCCAGAAGACCCGCAAGCAGCATAAGGAGCACCTTCACCGGCCCTCTCACCGCGGGGAAAGCCACCGCCTGTGCGACTGCCTCCATCGGTCTTTTCTTATAGCAAAGCCAGGCTATCGCGCCAAACACTACCGCCTCCGCAAACAGTGCGAAGATACCGGGCAAAAGAGGCTTTATCAGATTCTCAATCACCATCCCCGTCGTCACGGTCTCCGTCCCCCACGAAAGATTGCTGTGATCCAGCATGACTACCACACGGCCGATGGGCGAGAGAAACTGTCTCTCCCCTTCTCTCCCCGCATAGGTGGCAAAGTAAGTGCTGCTGTAACTTTCAAACATTGCCCGAAACACCACATCGTACAGGAATCCCATCAGGATAAAAAATCCCGCCGTCCCACGCTTCCCGCTGATCAGCATCGCAATCAACGTCAGGTTGTACACCGCCAGAAAATAGATCAGGGCGGAGGGCAGCGTAAACAGGATATTGAGAAAAAGAGCGCCGGAAACGGCTCCCGATCCCGAAAGCACCAAAAGCGTCAAAAGCACCGATACAGTATATGGTATAAAGTAAAGCAGAATGCCATTTAAGTAAATCATCAAAAATCTTCGTCCCGCCGTGATCGGCTGCGAGAGATACATATCTGTCTTTTTTCTGGAGTAGATCCATGAAAATCCTTCCACCGCGCACAATATGCCGCCCAGAGTCAGCAAAAAGACCGTTGCCCCGCCGGCAAATCCCAGCGTATTATGACCAAGCCCATGACGGTAGAAAAAAACGTACGGTTCATTTCCCTGATATCGATTCAACGTCAACGCCGTCGTCAACGGATAACAGAATAACATCACAAAGGAGACAAGGGCAAGCAGCCACAGCCGCCTTTTCATATTTTCTCTCATCTGTGCCGCCAGATACAAGACGGGGCGCCCACTATGTATCTTTTTAGTCCTGCACGAAGAATTTTTTGACATCATAGCCTGCCACCTCCGTTTCGCTGATGAAAATCTCCTCCAGAGAAAGAGGCAGCATCTCAAAAAACACCGTCTCAAGCCTGCCGAATTTAGCCTCTACCATCTCCCTGCTGCCCCGCACCGTAAAGGTATGCAGGGTTCCTCTCTTCTCTTCCTGTATGATTTCCACATCCTTCAGAGCCATCTGCCACTCCTCCGGATTTTTCAATACACACTGCACTTTCTGGATATTGCACTTCATCTCTTCCAGTTCTTTTGACAACAAAACGCCGCCCCCATGCAGCAGTCCCACATGGTCGCAGATATCCTCTAACTCCCGCAGATTGTGGGAAGCGATGACCGGCGTAAACTGCCTTTCCTCCATGGTTTTCGCCAAAAGTCCCTTGACCCCCTGCCGCATAACCGGATCTAACCCGTCAAAGGTCTCGTCACAAAGCAGATACTGTGTTCCCGCATAGATGCCGAGCAAAAGAGCAAGCTGCTTTTTCATTCCTTTTGAAAAAGTGTGGATTTTCCGCTTTTTATCCAGACCGAATTTTTCCATTCCGTCGTAAAATCCTCTGCTGTCAAAGGTCTCATACACTCTGGCATAGTACCGTTCCATCTCCGCCGCATCGGCATTGTTGAAAAAATAAGGTTCATCCGGAATAAAGAAAAATTTGCGTTTCGCCTCCCTGTTGTCATAGACAGGAAGGGTATCGATAGTGATCTCTCCCTCATCCGGTCTGTAAATTCCTGTGGTCAGTCTAAGTACAGTGCTTTTTCCGGCGCCGTTTGTTCCAATCAGCCCAAAAACATTTCCTTCTTTTATCGTTACGCTGACATGATCTACCGCTATGATGTTGTCAAACCGTTTTGTCACATTCCTCAATTCAATCATGTTCTATTCGCTCCCCGCCGCCTTTTTGCAGCTGTTCCACCAATTCCTCCACGGAAATATTCAGTTCCTCCGCTTCCTTAAACACCTCCAAAAGCTGTTTTTTCAGCCTCTCTTTTTTAACTTCCAGCAGATTCTCATTGTACCGTACAAAACCCCCCCGTCCCTTTACCGTATAGATAAAGCCCTGACGTTCCAATTCCCCATACGCCCGTTGGATCGTATTCGGATTGATCGACAGCTCAACCGCCAAAGAGCGTACGGAAGGGAGCTGCTCGTCCGGTTCCAGTACGCCTTTTAATATCAAAGTCTGAAATTTTTCCACGACCTGTTCATAGATCGGTCTTGTGTCCTTATAATCCAACATAATAATCAAAGCGGGATTCTCCTTCTTGAATATCGGAACCGCAGGTACGATACTGCCTCATCAAGTGTACCAAGTGTACTAACAGTCCTAATACACTCATATCATAACACAGGAGAATCCACCGCGCAACATTTATTTTTTCCCTGCTTCTTTTATTTCCCCTCCCGTTTTCTCACTATCCCATAGGAGAGAAACATTCCTGCAGCCAAAGCTGCCGCTCCGATTCCCAGTATGATCATACCCGGAAACCGCACTTCCGCCAGAATGCGGGCGGTAGACGTGGCCGTCTTCGCATTCATAACCAGAAAAAACAAGATAAATCCCGGAATCATGCGTATAATGTTTGCGAACTGCCATCCTAACACCGGTATCAGCAGGTACAGCAGCACATTCTGAATCGCCAGCAAAAACAACGTAATGCCCACAAGACCGGCCAGAAGCTGCAGATCCGCTCCCCCGTTGTCAAAGCCAGCAAACTCTATCACTTTGACAACGATCAGACTGACCGCTACGGCCAAGGCTATTATGACAAGCTCCATCAAATGTTTTCCCAACACTTTCTGCATGGTAGTGCCCGGCACAAGATCCCCGAAAGATACCGTCTGTCCGGAAGGGCCAAAAGTCGTACTGGCTACAATCATGGCACCAAACAACATATACCCTACCGCCCCCAGACCGCTCTTTGAGGCAAAAACGCCGCTGATCACAATAAACAAAAGCATCGTAAAGCGCATGCCATATTTCAATTTTATATAGTCATATTTCATATAACCAATGATTTGTTTCATTTTTGTATCTCCTATTCCGGCTCCTCAGATCCTAATTTATTTCCAACTTCTCATGTCCTTTCATCAGGTAACTCATGATCTGACTCACGTTTGGCTTCTCCATAACTGTCCCGGCGGGCAGAAGAGCCGCGTTATCCGCTTTGATCAGAGCGGAAAAACCGTAGGCGGATCGTTTTGCCCCCAACAGATATTTGACGCCCTCTCCGGCAAGCAGAGATTCGTCCCCCTTTACCAGAATATAATTTTCCGTCAAGGCCTCCTTCGTGTCCTGCAAAAGCACCCTGCCGTCCTCCACCATCACGATATAGTCCGCAATCTGCTCTAAATCGTCCAGAATATGTGTGGCAAAGAGAACGCTGTGCTCTCCGTCCTCGATGTAGCGCTGCAGCAGCTTTAATATCTCCTCCCGGAACAGTATATCCAGACCGTTTGTGGCTTCATCCAAAATCAGAAGCCTCGTCTGCCTTGACAGCACCGCCGCAAACATCAGTTTTACCATCATGCCGGTGGAAAAGGCGGAAAATTTTTTCTTCTCCGGCAGATCCCAGACTTTTACATAGTGATAAAATTTTTCTTTTGAGAAAGTCGGATAAAACTGTCCAAGCAAAAGCGCTGCATCCTTTACGGTCGTCGTGGGACTAAAGTAGGAAACGCTGCTGACATATCCTATTTTCTCCTTGTACAGGATCGGATCCTCCTCATACCGCTTCCCGTCCAAAAGCGCTACACCTTCGTCCGCCCTGCGGGTCTGGGTGATCAGCCCCAGCGTCGTGCTCTTCCCCGCGCCGTTTGGCCCCACATAACCCATAATATAACCTTTCGGCAGCACAAAGGAAACATTGTCAAGCAAAAATCCTTTGTACTGCTTTGAGAGATTTTTCACCTCCAATATCGGCACCTCCGCCATATATTTTCTGTCATCTTCCCTATTCATCGCTCAATACTCTCCTTCAGATCTTCCAGATCGTCTCAAAAATCTCCTGTGCCTCCGCAAGGGGCATCTGCAGCTTCTTCGCCGCCGTCTTCGCCTGCATAAATCCGTCCTCCATCCGCCGCAGATATTGTTCCCGCAAAATCTGGTTATCCGGTGCAAGAACAATACACCCCTTCCCCGGCACCGTAGTAATAAAACCGTCCGTCTCCAGTTCCTTATATGCCCTCGTTGTGGTGATCACGCTGACCTTCAGATCCGCGGCCATCTTCCGGATGGACGGCAGCACCGTGTCCTCTCTGACTTCTCCGCTCAATATCTGTTCTTCAAGCTGTTCCTTGATCTGCAGATAGATCGGCTTTTCGGACTGATTTGATAATATAATTTTCATACTTCCTCCATTTGGATCATCATGCGCATACTTACTGCACATTGATATATCCGCTGTTACGTCTGCGCATTCCGTATATATATTATTATATACAGTATGAGCGATATGTCAAGTGTATTTCTTGTTTTTATCAATCAAATTATTCATGTTTATTGATCATACCGCAGAAAATCTCTCACAGTGCCTTTTCCTGCTCCTGCAAAAAATTAACGGCAGAGTATTCAATACTCTGCCGCCCTTTTATAAAAACTATATTGATTTTAGTTTTCTAACGGATTCACTTTCTGAGCCGCCGCTTCCTGCTCCTTATAGTAATCCTCAAACATCTGGTTTGTCGCATCCAGCGTCTGTTTGCTGATGTCGGGAAGTTTGCCGCCCCAAGTCTTTTCAGCCTGCTTATAGCCTTTTTCCACTGCCGACTGCATTTCTTTCATCTTATCTACATCGCCGCCGGTGAGAGCCATAGCAAACTCAAACATTCTCTCAGAAGTTTTCTTGACGCCATAATAACCGTCTTCCGCAATATCAGCCTGCGCCTGTGATTTTGTCGCCGCATCAACAGTGAATTTTCCGCTTGCGAGGAATTTCCACATATCGGAACTCTGACCGTATGTATTAGCCTGTTTATTGAACAGCTTATGCACCATATCCATAAGCTGATTCTGTCTTGACTCCTGATCGGCTTTCAGTTTCGCCACCAGATTGCTTCTCTCACTCTCGCTCATTTTACCGACTTTCGAGGAAATCTTAGAAGCCGCAGTCTCTGTTTTCACTACTTTATCGGTTGTATCTTTGCTCTCTTCAAGGGCTTTCTTTCCCGCATCGGAAAATTCTACGGTAGCGCCGCTCTCAGCAGCCACTTTTTCGCTCTTTGTTCCGCCGGCCGCCGTCTGTGTATTTGCGTAGGAAGCTGTTCCTACCGCACCTGTGTAAGGCTGTGAATAAGCATCAATCCCTAATCCCATTTTTTTGTCCTCCTCCGTGAATTGTTATATTTTCGATAAAACGATCCGAGTCATCCCTCTCAGATATGTCCCGTTTCCACCGAAAACCGTCTCCATGAAAATCCGTTTTATGGATAACATATACCTATGTTATTTTTTATATCGGCGCTTCTCATCCAAAACTTTAGCTCATTTTTCCATTTTTAGCATATTTTTTTTCGGAACCAGATTTTTTTATGTCAGTCCACGAACACCGAATTATAGCGGTCGATACACTGTCCGAGAACATAGGAAAAATGTGCCATCGAGCCAAGAGGCGCACCGGAACCGCTCATATCCGGAAGCACGCCGCTCTCCGCCTGCTTCATCATCCACTCAAGGGCGCTGATCAGACCGTCCAGAAGTCCGTCAAAGGGTCTGGAGTTTGAGAGAGATTCCTTGACAAGCTGATCGTTGTCCTCCGTAGCCGCATCAAAATCCGCTACCACCGCCACCAGTTCATCATGCAGCTTCCGTATTTCCGTAAGATCCAGATCCGTAAGGTTTTCATCGTCCACGCCCTGACTGTAGGCCTCGTCCAGAACCGCCCGGCCTATGGAGATCGCTCTGCTGGCATTGTAATTGATCAGCAGGCCTTCCTCTTTGAGGCGCTCCTCTTCCTCGGCCATCCGCTCATTGCCAAGCTTCCCGATTTCATCCACAAAGTCATAAGCCACAGCCGCAAACACATCCGCATTCGCATAGACCACCGCATGATATTCCTTTGCCTTCTGGTACTGGTTTTCTGCATAATCATTGCTGCCGCTGATATCCAAGAAGGTATCCATCAAAGCCCTGAGCGGTTCCTCCATCTCTTTCACCATCGTGTCCAACTCGCCGTAATCCGGCTCCATATTCGCCAGCATCACGCAGTCGTCGAGAATATCCGTATTTTTCCCGTAAACGCGGTATCCGTAGGTGAGGCCGGTATCCGGCAGCAGGGAAAATTCTTCCTCGTAGGCCACCACTTCAAAGTAATAGTCGATGGAGTCCATGATCTCCACTATATCGTTGTTCAACTCCACGTAATAATTATACTTGATCAGATCCATCTCCTCCGGCGTAAATCCATCCACCGTTTCTTTCGTCTCCTGTGTGCTCTCCGACTCAGCCATCTCCGTAAACGTCTCTCTGTCAAGCCCTTTTCTGCCTGCCTCTTCCGGCTGCTCCCTCTCTGCGCTTCCGCACCCCGATAAAATGATCGCCGTCACAACAAGCGCCGCTGTAAGCTTTGTCAAACTGCTCTTTTTCACGATTGTCTCCTCCTGTAAAAAAAATAAGATAGAGTAATTATAACAAATTCTCTTTATATTGTATACACTTCCAAGTTTATCTGGCAAACTGGCTGTTATACAAATTAGCGTAAAATCCGCCCTGAGATAACAGCTCCTTATGATTTCCCTGCTCGATGATATTTCCGTCTTTCATCACCAGAATGATGTCCGCTTCCTTGATGGTGGAAAGCCTGTGCGCCACGATAAAACTGGTTCTGCCCTGCATCATCTTCGCAAAAGCGTTCTGGATCTTGATTTCCGTTCTCGTATCGATGGAGGAGGTTGCCTCATCCAGAATGAGCATCGGCGGCAGCGCAAGCATTACTCTTGCGATACACAAAAGCTGTTTTTGACCTTGTGACAAGGAATCCCCATCCTCACTGACAATTGTGTCATATCCCTCCGGAAGACGCTTGATAAAACTGTGAGCATGGGCCGCCTTGGCCGCTTCGATCACTTCCTCCTGCGTGGCATCCTCCCTCGCCATAGCAATATTTTCCCGTATCGTTCCGGTCTTTAGCCAAGTCTCCTGCAGCACCATACCGTAGCCTTCCCGCAGATTGCTCCTGTTCATCTCCATGATGTCTGTTCCCGATACGCATATCCGGCCGCTGTTTACATCATAAAAACGCATGAGCAGATTGATAAGCGTCGTTTTGCCGCAGCCTGTAGGGCCCACGATTGCCACCCGCTCTCCCTTTTTCACCTGCAGATTAAAGTCCTCGATCAGACGCTGTTCAGGCACATAAGAGAAGTATACATGTTCCAGATCCACGCTGCCGTCAAAATGATCCACCACAGCCGGATCCGCAGGTTCCGGACTCTGGGGTTCCTCTTCTATCAGTTCAAATATCCTCGAAGCGCAGGCAAGCGCATTTTGCAGTTCTGTGATCACACCTGATATCTCGTTAAAAGGTTTTGTATACTGGTTTGCATAGCTGAGCAGGCAGGACAATTCTCCCACCGTCACGGCCCCTCCCAAAAAGGCGAGAAAACCGCTGTGGCTGCCTCCGCCGATGGCAAGACAGGCGCCAAGGATCGCCACTCCGGCATACACCATATTATTGACAAATCTTGTGCAGGGGTTGGTCAGGGATGAAAAAAAGATCGCCCGCAGGGAACATTTCTCAAGTCTCCCGTTTATCTCGTCAAACCGCTCAAGCACTTTTCCTTCCTGCCCGTAAGCCTGCACTACTTTCTGATTTCCGACCATCTCATCGATCAGCGCCGTCTGTTCCCCTCTTGTTCTTGACTGCAGCAGGAACATATCGTGTGTCCTGGTCGCGATAAATTTCGCCACAAATAATGACAGCGGCGTCATGATCACCACGAGCAGCGTGATGCCCACATTGATGGAAAGCATAAAAGCGAGGGTTCCGATGATCGTGATCACCCCTGTGAAAAGCTGGGTGAAGCCCATTAACAGCCCTTCCGCAAACTGATCCACATCCGCGATGATCCGGCTCACGATATCCCCGTAGGAATGACCGTCAATATATTTAAGCGGCAGGATCTGGATCTTCTCAAAAGCTTCTTCCCGCACGTCCCTGATGACCTGATAGGTAATCTGATTGTTGCAGACATTCATGAGCCACTGCACCGCTGCCGTCAGAACGATCACGATGACCATCCGCTTCGCCAGCGCATACAGTCCCTCGTTTACCATCCAGCCGGTGAAATCCACTTCACCGGGACCGATGATACAGTCGATCGCTCTGCCGCACAAAATCGGAAAATACAATGTCAGCGCCACCGTCACAGCCGCCAGAAAAACGGAGATCACAAGAAGCCATTTGTAACTGCTGATATGACCAAGCACTTTCCTCAGAGTGCTCTTCTTAGTCTCTTTCATTTTGTATCCTACTCCTTTTCCAAATATAACCTTCCGCCAAGTCCTTTGCGAGCATGCTCACACGGACTTCTCTCTCTTCTTATACCTGCTGCTTTACAGCCATGCTCATTCATAAGTCGCCGACTCGGCGACTTATTTCATGTCGGGCGGCCGCCCTATAGAATGAAGCGTGCACGGCGTCCTTTGCGAGCATGCTCACACGGACTTCTCGCACACTTCATTCTGCATGGCTGTACTGGTTCTCTCAAACTGTGAGTAATATATCTCCTGATACACTTCGCAGGAAGCAAGCAGTTCCTCGTGGGTTCCCTGTCCTGCGATCCTGCCGTCGTCAAGAACCAGAATTTTATCCGCGTACATGATAGACGCCGCCCGTTGGGAGACAATAAAGACCGTCATATCCTCCGAAGCGTTTTTGATCGCCTTTCTCAGCGCCGCATCCGTAGCAAAGTCAAGCGCCGACGCGCTGTCGTCCAAAATCAGTATCTCCGGTTTCCGCACCACTGCTCTGGCAATCGTCATGCGCTGTCTCTGTCCGCCGGAAAGATTCTTGCCGCCCTGCTCGATCTCAAAATCAAGGCCGCCCTCCTTCTTCTCCACAAACTCTTTCGCCTGTGCGATCTCAAGCGCCTCCCACATCAAAGCGTCCTCGTCTCTATCCTGACCTGTTCCCGCCCAAGCGCCCTCTGCGTCCAAAACGCCCCAGCGCAGATTATCCCGCACCGTTCCGTGAAACAGCACGGACTTCTGCATCACGATACCGATCTTCGACCGCAATTTCTCCAGAGGATACTTTCTGACATCCTCGCCGTCGATCAGCACTTCCCCCTCTGACACATCATAAAATCTGGGCAGCAGGTGGACAAGTGTCGTCTTGCCGGAACCTGTGCCGCCGATGATTCCCACGGTCTGTCCCTTTTCCACAGTGAAGTCGATATCCGACAGCGCATCCCCGCCGGCATCCTTATAGGAGAAATTCACATGTCTGTATTGTATATACGACCCTCTTGCTTTCTCCCCTGCGGCATCTCCTGCCCTCTTCTCTTCCTTCAGGGAACTGTTCAGATCCAGCACGCCGGAGATCCTGTCCGCGCAGGCGAAGGCTTTCGTCACTGTGATGATCAAATTTGCCAGTTTCACCAGTTCCACCAAGATCTGGGACATATAATTGACCAAAGCGATGACCTGCCCCTGTGTCAGGATCCCTGCATCCACCCGCACCGCGCCGCTCCAGATTAACACCACCGTCGCCGCATTCACAATAATATAAGTCACCGGATTCATGCAGGCGGAAAATCTTCCCACGAACATCTGCATTCTGGTCAGTCCCTGATTTTCCTCCGTAAAAGCTTCCCGCTCCTCATCCTCTCTGCCAAATGCCCGGATCACCCGGACGCCGGTGAGATTTTCTCTGGTCCTGCCAAGCACCCGGTCTAATCCCGCCTGCACCTTTTTATAGAGAGGGATACTGATAAGCATGATCCCGAAAACCACAATAGAAAGAAGCGGGATCGTCACCACAAAGATCAGAGCCGCCTTCACGTCGATGGTAAAAGCCATGATCATTGCGCCGAACACAATGAAAGGGGAGCGCAGAAACAGACGCAGCACCAGATTCACACCGGACTGCACCTGATTGATATCGCTGGTCATCCTTGTGATCATAGCCGCCGTGCCCAGTTTATCCATCTCCGTAAAGGAAAGGGACTGAATATGGGAAAACAGCGAGTGCCGCAAACTCGTGGCAAACCCCGTGGCCGCTTTCGCCGCAAAATACTGTGCCGTCACAGAACAGACAAGACCGATTGCCGCAAGCAAAAACAGCACGCCGCCCATCTGCCAGACATACCCGTAATCCCCTGCACCGATCCCCGTATCCACGATCCGCGCGATGACAAGGGGCACAAACAGCTCAAAAGAAGCCTCCAATAACTTAAACAGCGGTCCCAGCACGGATTCTTTCTTATAACCTTTTAAGTAGACAAGCAGTTTTCTCATATCACCTCAATAGCCTCCTGCACATTGCGCACTCCGATCAGCCTGATTCCCTTGATCTCCTGACAGACCGCCCTGTTGCTCTCCGGCAGGATCACCGTGGAAAAGCCAAGCTTTTTAGCCTCCTGCACCCGGGATCCCGCCATGCTCACCGCCCTCACTTCCCCGCTTAGTCCCACTTCCCCGAAGACTACCACATCCTCGGAAATGGCTCTGTTTTTAAAGCTGGAAGCAATCGCCATCACGATGCCCAGATCGATCGCCGGTTCCTGCACTTTGATTCCGCCCGCCACATTCACATAGGCGTCACAGTCCCCGATCTGCATCTGCAGCCTTTTTTCCAGCACCGCCATCAGCAGATTGATCCTGTTAAAGTCCGTACCCGTGGCCTGCCTCTTCGGAAAACCGAAATTCGTCCGGCACACAAGGGCCTGAATTTCCAACATCACAGGCCTGGTTCCCTGACCGGAACAGACCACCACGGAACCGTTTGCCCCTTCCGGCCTACCCGCCAGCATGAACTCCGACGGATTTTTCACTTCTTTAAGCCCGTCCTGACACATCTCAAACACGCCGATCTCATTGGTCGAACCGAACCGGTTTTTCACGCTGCGAAGAATCCGGTAAGAAGCGTACCTGTCCCCCTCAAAATAGAGAACCGTATCCACCATATGTTCCAGCACTCTGGGACCTGCCACCGTGCCCTCTTTCGTCACATGTCCTACCAGAAAAATAGAAATACCAAAACCCTTGGCTAACTGCAAAAGCCGCCCGCAGGTCTCCCTGACCTGAGATACGCTGCCCGGCGCCGAACTCACCTGTTCACAGTACATGGTCTGGATGGAATCGATAACCACCACGGCCGGCGGGTCTTTCTTTACCGTCCCCTCCACCGCCTCCATACTGGTTTCGCAAAACAGGGACAGGTGATCGGAAAAATCCCCCAATCTCTCCGCCCGCAGCTTGATCTGCTGCAAAGACTCCTCCCCCGATATGTAGAGAACTTTTCTCCCGTCTCCGGCCAGATATCTGCAGACCTGCAAAAGCAGCGTTGATTTTCCGATGCCCGGATCGCCGCCCACAAGCACCAGAGAGCCTTTCACGATACCGCCCCCGAGAACTCTGTCCAGCTCTTCCATATGGGTTTTAAACCGCTCTTCACCGCCGCTTTCAATTTCTCCAAGCGTCACCGGTTTTCCAGCACGGGAAAAGGAGGCCTTTCCGCCTCCCATGCCGGGCACCGATGCCGGCCGTATATTCTCTTCCACGAAAGTATTCCACTGTTTACACCCCGGGCACTGCCCCAGCCACTTGCTGGACTCATATCCGCATTCCTGACAGTAGAACACGGTAGTCTGTTTTCCCTTTGCCATAATTATTCTTATCTTTCCAAACCTAAGAATTCCGCACGGTGAACGTTATCTTGCCCTCTTTCCATCCGGCCGAAACCGTATCGCCGCTCTTTACTCTGTCGGCCAGTATCTCCTCGGCCAGCGCGTCCTCCACCACAGTCTGAATCGCGCGGCGCAGAGGCCTCGCCCCCATCTTCAGATCCGTATATTTTTCCACCAGATGATTCTTTAATGCGGGTGTGATCTTTAAACCAATATCCATCTGCTTTTTGCTGCGTCTGATCAAATTTTCTGACAGCAACGTCACAATTTCCCGCATATTGCCTTTATCCAACTGATGGAAGACCATGATCTCATCCACCCGGTTGATAAACTCCGGCTTGAAGAGTTTTTTCACTTCCTCCATGACATTCTTCTTCATGCTCTCATAATCCTGCTCTTTGGAGGTTCTGGAGGAAAATCCCAGATTTTTCGGCTCCACGATCCGCTTTGCCCCCACGTTTGAGGTCATGATCAGAATCGTATTTTTAAAGCTTACTTTCCGCCCCTTGGAGTCCGTGATATGTCCGTCGTCCAGCACCTGAAGCAAAATGTTGAACACGTCCGGATGAGCCTTCTCAATCTCGTCAAACAGAACTACCGAATAGGGATTTCTGCGCACTTTCTCGCTGAGCTGTCCTCCCTCGTCAAATCCAACATAACCCGGAGGGGAACCGATCATCTTGGATACCGAATGCCCCTCCATATACTCCGACATATCCACCCGGATCAAAGAATTTTCAGAACCGAACATAGCCTCCGCCAACGCCTTGCTGAGCTCTGTCTTTCCCACGCCGGTGGGCCCGAGGAACAAAAACGATGCGATGGGTCTGTTCGGATCCTGCAGTCCCACCCGGCCTCTGCGCATGGCTCTCGACACCGCTGTCACCGCCTCCTCCTGACCGATCACACGTTTGTGCAGGATGGATTCTAACTTCAACAGCTTCTCACTCTCTTTTTCCTCCAGCTTCTGCAGCGGGATTTTTGTCCACATGGATGTGACGGCGGCGATATCCTCCTCCGTCACCACATAACTTTTCTCCATCCGTTCCCGCTCCACTTTCTCTTTCAGGCGGTTATACTTCTTCACAAGTTCATCCTGTTCTTTCTTCTGTTCGCTTGCCTGCAAATATGCCTCAAAGCGGATGGAACGCTCGATCTTTATATCCAGTTCCTTGATCTGCGCCTCCAGCTCATAGAGCTTTTCCGGCGTCTTCATGATCTTTAGTCTGGCGGCCGAAGACGCCTCGTCAATCAGGTCGATAGCCTTATCCGGCAGTCTTCTGTCGTTAATATAGCGGCTGGATAACCGCACCGCCGCCACAAGAGCCTCCTTTTTAATCGTCACCCGATGGTGTTCCTCGTACTTGGAGGCAATGCCCTCCAAAATACCGATCGCCTCCTCCTCCGTAGGTTCCTCCACAGTCACCGGCTGAAAACGCCTCTCCAACGCGGCATCCCGCTCCACATACTTCCGATACTCCTCTATCGTAGTTGCGCCGATCAACTGAATCTCGCCTCTGGCGAGGGATGGCTTCAAAATATTGGAAGCGTCGATGGCTCCTTCTGCACCGCCCGCGCCGATCAGCGTATGCAGCTCATCCAAAAACAGGATCACGTTGCCGTTTGCGATCACTTCCGCGATAACCTTTTTGATCCTTTCCTCAAACTCGCCCCGGTACTTGCTGCCCGCCACCATGCCGGACAGATCCAGTACCAGTACCCGCTTATCCTGCACGGTAAAAGGCACGTTGCCCGCAACGATGCGCTGAGCCAGCCCCTCCACCACGGCCGTTTTGCCCACGCCGGGCTCTCCGATCAGACAGGGATTATTTTTCGTCCGGCGGCTGATGATCTGGATCATCCGCTTAATCTCCGCCTCCCTGCCCACCACCGGATCTAACTTTCCTTCTTTTGCAAGCGCCGTCAGATCCCTGCTGTATTGTTCCAGTGTAGAACCTTTCTTTTTCTGCTGCCCTTTTGCCTTTACCAGATCCGTTTTATAGAGGTTCGGATCCTCCCCGATGGCGTACAGCGTATCCGCATACACTTTCTGCGCCGATATTCCCATGGTAGTCAAAAGTCTTACCGCCACATTATCGCTTTCTTTGATCATGGCGAGCAGAAGATGCTCTGTCCCCACCAGATCGGAGTGAAACCTCTCCGCCTGTCTGGAAGCTTCATCCAACAGAAGCTTCGCTTTCGGCGAATAACTTTCCCGCTCCTTTATCACAATATTTACTTCCGGTACAATATAATCCTGAATAAGCTGCAGCAATCTGCTCTCATCCAGCCCGTTTTCCGCAAGAACTCTGGAAGCAACGCTGTTTTCCTCCCGGTAAAGCCCAAGCAGGATATGTTCCGTTCCGATATATCCCTGCCCTGACTTACGCGCTGCTTTTGCCGCCCGCTGCAAAACTGATTTTACTTTTTCCGTATAGGGTGACTGCATGTATGCTCCTCCGTCTCAAATGGCTTCATTCCATTTTATTCGGGAAACGTCTCGTCATTTCCATTGATAAATGAAAAATCCAGTCCATCCTCGTCTCCCGCTAAAAAGTTCTTGGACCTCCACTCCACGTCCGATCTGCCGTTTCTTCTCGCAGCTTCCGTCTCAGTGTTTGCCTGAGGTCTCCTGACCTGCGGCGCCTGCTGCATCCTTCTTGCTCTTTCAGCGTCAGCAGGCTGCGGCCGCCTTACTCTGGCCGCATCCGGAGACTGCAGATTTCTAGGCCTTGCCTCTCCTGCAGAGGGTCTTCTCTGGACTTCCGCTTCTTCTCTTGTCCTGACAGGCTGTGCGCTTCTTACTCTCGCGCCCTCTCCCTCCGGTCTTCTCTGGCCGGCTGCCGGTCTTCTCTGAGTTCCCGCCTCTGTTCTGCGCATGGCTCCTCTGGAACCTCTCTCATCCTCGCGTTCCGCCTCCCTGCGTCTGTTTACTGCTTCTGCTCTTGTTCCTTCACGCCTTCTGACAGGAGACGCTGTCCGGATATCGTCATCGTCGTCTTCATCCTCATCGTCATATCCCGAACCTATGCACTTGAATCCGAATATTCCGGCTGCCACAAGAGACACCGCAAGCATCACCGCGAGAACAATCAAAACGATCTTCAAGCGTTTGATTTCCTTATCTTTAGTCTCTATGTTGCTTACATTCATCTCCTCCACTTTCATGAGCTGTTCCAGTTTATAACGCTTTTGTGCGATATTGTCATGGATATACCAACAGTCCACGCCCTCCGAATCCGGCTCGTAAAACAGCTCGTAATCATTGTTCGCCGCCACGCCTTCCTCAGGCATATCGCCGTACATCCCCGCGAGATCCTCATTGTTCTCCGGTGTCTCCACCGCCGGCTCCTGAGGTTCCATCACTTCTCCGGGTTCCACAAAATCTTCTCTGATAAATCCTGTCACATTGGAACCGTTATTGATGAAATTTACCTGATACCATTTTTTTCCGCTGCTGTCTAAAGCCGTGCCCGTAAGCGTCACTGCCGCGCCGTTCTGAAGCTTCGCCACCACTTTCCCGCCGGTGGATGCATCAGCGCGCACATTGACGTCATCCTTCTTCACTGTCGCCGCCTGTGTTGCCATCGACTCCACCGCAGAGGAAGAGGATGCCTCCACCGGCTGCTGTGTCTCCTCCGCAGGCTGTTGTACCGCTCCGGTAAGCTGTGCCGTCTCTCCATCGGATGTCTCCTGCACGGTATCCGAACGAACATAACCTGATACATTATTGATAGATACCTTGTACCATGTATTTCCCGCGCTGTCCTTCTCCTCACTGACTACATCCAGTTTGTCGCCCGCGTTCACTTTCGTCATAACTTCGCTGTCGGTACTGGCCGAATTTCTGACTCTCGTCTCGTCGCTCTTTACTTCCACCCAGTAAGCTCTGCTAACCGATCCGTTTATATACAACATCACCGTCATGCACAATGCCGTCAAAATAGTACCTCTTACTAACTTTTTCCCGTTCATGTAAAACCTCTCTCACTCTCTCTTGTCTGCTATTTTAAGTTTTTGCGCCAAACTTTTCTCCCTGCAAAGCGCTCCCTATAAAATAGCATTGCCGATATCGCTCCGCATATACTTATTTTCAAACTGTACCCATTCTGTGGCTTTATATGCATTCTCTCTGGCCTGCCGCAGATCCGGCCCTTTTGCCGTGATGCCGAGCACTCTGCCGCCGTTAGTGACGAGGTTCCCACCTTCGTCGAATTTCGTTCCGGCATGGAAACAGTAATATCCCTCCTCCTGCTCAAAACGTTCTGATCCGGAAATCGGAAGTCCCTTTTCATAGTGCAGCGGATAGCCCTCCGAAGCCAGTACCACACAGACCGCCGCGCTATCCTCAAACTCCAGATCGATCTCGTCCAAAGTTCCGTTTACGCAGGCCTCCATCACTTCGAGAATATCATTCTTCATGCGGGGCAGCACCACCTGCGCCTCGGGATCGCCGAATCTGGCATTATACTCCAGAACCTTAGGACCCTCTTTTGTCAGCATCAGTCCGAAGAAAATCACCCCCTGAAAAGGCCTCCCCTCCTTCGCCATCGCATCGACCGTGGCCTGATAGATATACTTTTTACAGTATTCATCCACCTCATCCGTATAAAAAGGACTGGGGGAGAACGTGCCCATTCCGCCGGTATTAAGTCCCGTATCGCCATCCCCCGCCCGCTTGTGATCCTGAGCCGAGGACATGATCTTAATGGTCTTTCCGTCCACGAAAGAAAGCACCGAAACCTCCCTGCCGGTCATAAACTCTTCGATGACCATACGGCTTCCGGCATCCCCGAACTTCTTGTCCTCCATGATCGTCTTTACGCCGTCTTTCGCTTCCTCCTTCGTATTGCAGATCAGCACTCCCTTGCCGAGAGCCAGCCCGTCCGCTTTTAACACGATCGGATAGGCAGCTTCCTCCAGATACGCAAAGGCTTTTTTCGCATCGTCAAAAGTCTCGTAGGCTGCGGTGGGAATATTGTATTTTTTCATCAGCTCTTTAGAGAAAGCCTTGCTGCCCTCCAGAATGGCCGCGTTTTTCCGAGGACCAAAGGTGCGGATCCCCGCCGCTTCCATTTCGTCCACCAAACCGCCCACCAAAGGGTCATCCATCCCCACGATCACCAGATCTATTTCTTTTTCTTTTGCAAAAGAAACCAGCTTTTCAAATTCCATAGCGCCGATCGGTACACACTGTGCCACTGCCGAAATGCCTGCATTTCCGGGCGCACAGTAAATTTTTTTTGCCAGAGGGCTTTTGGAAACGCTCATGGCGATGGCGTGTTCGCGGCCGCCGCTGCCGACTATTAAAATATTCATATGTTTTTTCTCCTGACTATATTTCATCAAGTTCCTTTTCCTGTTCGATACATACCTGCCCTGCGGCAGTCTTCACCCGCCCCGCCGCAATCAGCTCAATGGCCCTTGGCAAAAGAATCCATTCCGCTTCCTCCATAACCCGGCGCTGCAAAACTTCCGGCGTATCATCTTCCTTTACCGCAACAGCCTTCTGCATGATGATCGGACCTGTGTCGGTTCCTTCATCTACAAAATGAACCGTAGCTCCGGTTATTTTGACCCCTCTTTCCAGAGCTGCTTCATGTACTTTCAGCCCGTAAAATCCTGTTCCGCAAAAGGATGGGATCAGAGAAGGATGAATATTGATAATGCGGTTCCTGTAGCGGGAGATCATCTCCTCCGGAAGAACCACCAAAAAACCCGCCAGCACGATCAAATCGGGGGCTGCCTCCTCCACTGCCGCCAAAAACGCCCTGTGGAACGCCTCCCTGTCCGGAAAGTCTTTCGGGGAAACGCAGACTCCTTCAATTCCTGCCTTCTTTGCTCTTTCCAGCGCGTAAGCCTCCGGCTTATTTGCGATCACTCGGACAAGATCTGCATTTTTCAGCCTGCCCGCCGCTTTCGCATCTATGATAGCCTGCAGATTCGTGCCGCCGCCGGAAACACATACCAAAACCCGCAGCTTCCCGCACTCCGGCATCTGTTGTGTCAGCATAACCGCACTCCTTTTTCCCCCGCTTCCACACTGCCCACAAGGTAAGCTTTCTCACCTGCTTCCCTCAAAGCTGCAAGGGTCCGCTGCGCATCCCTCTCGTCCACCGCCAGCACCATACCCAGGCCCATATTGTAAGTATTATACATCATTTTCTCTTCTATACCGCCCTTTTCCTGCAGCAGCCTAAAGATAGGCGGTATCTCGTAGCTGTCTTTCCGGATGACAGCGCAGACGCCCTCCGGCAGCATTCTCGGAATATTCTCATAAAAGCCGCCGCCTGTGATATGACTGCACCCTTTGATGCAAACGCCCAACGCTTTCACGGCTTTCAATGCCTTCACATAAATTCTGGTGGGCGCAAGCAGCGCCTCACCCAAAGTGACGCCCAACTCATCATAGTAAGTATTCAAGCTTTCCGCCGTCATCTCAAACACTTTTCTGACGAGGGAAAATCCATTGGAATGCACGCCGGTACTGGCAATACCGATGAGTGCGTCTCCGGGCGCGATATCTTCGCCGGTGATCATATCTTTTTCATCCACGATCCCCACCGCAAAACCGGCCAAATCGTACTCCTCCTCCGGCATAAGATCCGGATGCTCCGCCGTCTCTCCGCCGATCAGCGCAGCTTCCGACTGCACACAGCCTTCCGCCACTCCTTTCACAATAGCAGCTATCTTCTCCGGATAATTTTTCCCGCAGGCAATATAGTCCAGAAAGAATAGCGGTTCCCCGCCTGCGCAGACGATATCGTTGACGCACATGGCCACACAGTCTATTCCTATTGTATCATGCTTGTCCAGCACAAACGCCAGTTTCAATTTAGTACCCACGCCGTCCGTCCCTGACACAAGTGTCGGTTTTTCCATGTCCTTGAAGCGCTCCATGGAAAAAGCTCCGGAAAACCCCCCAAGCCCTCCCAGCGCTTCCGGGCGCATGGTCTTTTTCACATACTGCTTCATCAGTTCCACGGACTTGTAACCCGCCTCGATATCCACGCCTGCTTTTTTGTAATCCATATCTGTTCTCCCGCTTATTTGCTGTATTTTTTATATCCGGTTTCCTGCAGCTTCTTATCTTTCTCCTGCACTTCACGCTTCATGTTCTCACTGTAATCTTTCAGCTTCCCAAGAAGCGTCCCATCCGATGTGGCGAGAATTTTCGCCGCCAAAAGCCCTGCATTGACGCCGCCGTTTATGGCGACCGTAGCCACCGGAATGCCGGAGGGCATCTGCACGATGGAATACAGAGAATCCCTCCCGCCGAGAGATGTGGTATGCATCGGAATCCCGATCACCGGCATAGGAAAGATAGCAGCGCACATACCCGGCAGATGAGCCGCCATACCCGCGCCTGCAATGATCACCTTAAAGCCTTTTTCCTCGGCGCCCTTTGCATACGCGAAAAATTCTTCCGGTTCCCTGTGGGCCGAAATGATCGTCATTTCATAACCAATACCTAACCGTTCCAGAATCTCTGCCGCCTTCGCCATCACCGGCATATCTGAATCGCTGCCCATTACAATTCCAACCTGTGCCATATCCACATCCTCCTGTATTCCTCTTTTTTTGCCCAAACTGCATATAGTGTAGCCGAATTTCGCATTCTATGCAATATGCAAACGGGAAAATTGTTCCTGTCCTATCAGGAAAACCGTTTGACGATCCCACTGATTGCCTTTGCATTCTCCTGATTCCTGTCAACGATCACCGTCATCGCCTTCGTAGTTTCCTCTGTCTGTCTCGCCTTATCTATCATGTCCTCGCTTCTGGTACTCTCGCTGCCCGGCACGTCCGACACTTCTCTGATCTGATTCTGGATATTCTGCACCTGTTCGATATTATCCTTTGTCTCGTTGCAGATCGCCTGAATCTGTGTCGCCGCTTCGGAGGAATTGCTTGCCTGATCACCGATCTCCTCCGCTACCACTGCAAATCCCCTGCCTGCCTCGCCGGCTCTGGCCGCCTCGATGGATGCATTTAACGACAGCAGATTCGTCTGTCCTGCAATGCTCAGGATCTTCGCCGCCATCTCATCGATGCGCATCAGGCTCTGCAGTTTCTCCATAGCTTTTTCTATCTCTCCCTGATTCTCCATAATCTGACGACTCGTATTTACCATAGTATCATCCGCCAAATGCTGCATCTTTTCCACTTTACCCAGTAATTCCGTCCCCTGTAAGCTTCCTTCTTTTATCTGCTGCTACACTTCCGAAACAACCTGAGCAATCTCTCCCACTTCTTCATCCACTTTGGCTACCGCGATATTGATCTGCTCCGTATGCTCCGCAAAAGTCGCTGTCGCTTTAGAATTATCCGATACACAGGATATGAGGACATCCGATGAATTCCGCATTGCTACGGCTGAGTCGCTGAGGGAGTAAGAACAGTCGGAAAGTGTGGCCACCATTTCTCCCAGCGCATTATACAAAGAATCCATGGCCGTCGCGATTCTTCCGATCTCACTTCTTTTTCCTATCCAGGGCTCCAGTTTCTTGTTCTTCTGCAATTTTAGTTCACTAAGCTGCAGAGTAGCTTCTTTTACATACCGAAGAGGCTGCATACTGATCACGATCATCACAAAGGACAGGGCGCTTATCAGCACCACAAAGGTAATGCAGATTTTCCCAAGAACCAGCATATTTTCACGGGTGGTCCTGTAAATATTGCTCTCGCTGTCACAGCGATACAACGGCCCACCCGTGTTCGTCAATATAGTCGTAAGCCGCAATATACTTTTCATCCGTCCCCTGATAGACAACCTCTCCCGTGCTCTGTCCTTTCTTTATCTCATCCATGATATTGATCAGCATTTCGTCGTGCATTTCGGTTGCTATCAGCGATTTGTCATCTGCAAAAATATATGTACCGGTCTCCACATTGATCATATAGTAGCCTGCAGTATCGCCTTCGCTTTTGAGTTCGTCCAAAAGAGTCTCTAATCCTTCCACAAAAGGACCGCCGCCCACATAGCCCAAAATCGTTTTCCCATCGTTGTCAAATACGGGACAGTACATGGACAGTATCAGTTTCCCCGAGGCCGGAGAAGCGATAATCCCCGCATCATACAACCCGTTTCTAGATGTCATTTCATCCTGCAGCGCTTTTAATCCTTCTCCTTCCCTCGTCACGACGCCGATCACTTTCGGGTTTGAGTGCGCTATCACATGTGTATTCCATTCTCCTATGTAAAGGCCTTCCCAGTTTTCCAATCCTTCGTAATACTTTACTGTATAATCCTGAGCGGCATTAAATTTTTCCTTATTCTCCGTATCTTTTAACAATGCTTTGACAGACTGGGATTTACTGTAAGCTGACAACAGATCCTCTTGATGCATCACATACTCCTCAACCAGACCTGCCTGCCCTTTCAGCATGCTCTCCATATGGCTGCGCTCAGACTCCTGCATCATACTGTTCATAGTTTTGTTTGCCGTAAAATACAGCAACCCCATACACAACGTAACGATCAACATGATTCCTATGTGATTTTTCTGCTTAATTTCCAGTTCTTCATTGTCCTTTCCTCACCATTTTGTCATATTATTCAAATGCTTGATTTAACCTGCCGCATTCCGGCAGCACAAAACGTCCCTCTTTTATGATCGTCGCAACGCTTCCGTCCGCCCTGACCGCAGAGACCTCCCCCAGCTCATCATAGGGTATCGTAATATCCGTATGACAGTTAAAGTAAGCCTGTTCCGGATGTTCTTTTCTGAGAAGGGATATCTCGTTATCCCTTGCAATAATCTCCTTCCCGTCAGGATTATGAACCGCCAGATCCTCCGCATGAGAGTAACAGGTATCCCCCACCGCAAAGTGCGGCCCCATCTTCTCCGCTATCAAGATTGGCAGCTTTTCTTCGATCTGCAGGCGTTTTGCCGCCACATAGGCCGTGGTATTTGTGCCGATGGCAAACTCCCCGAGAGGCAGAGAATCATGGTGGAAGAGTACCGTATCTTTCACCAGCTTTCTGTTTTCCGCTTCCGTCTCAAAGTTTGTGCAGCCATAGTCCGTCACCATACCGTCCTCAAATTTAAGTTCAAGATTTTCATACCGCAGTTCGTTTAAGAACACCTTTGTCACATGGAGCGTGCCAGCAGTCCCCGCAAGCACCGGTGAAGTGAACACTTCCCCCACGGGAATATTCACATCCGCCACACAGTTTTCAAAATTTGTCTGGCGCTCCCTGTCTGTCAGCTTATGCAGCATCACCTTCATGTCAGTGCGGTTTTTTCCCATCCCTTTTATAATACAGTATTCCGCCTCATCCAGCGCATCGATAATCTTTTGCTGCATGTCACGGTACAGATTATAATCAAGCGTATTGATCCGCATTGTCTCGTCAAAAATCTCCGAAAATCTCTCCCCGATATCCGGCACCGGAAAAGCGATGATCGTAAAACTGCGCTCTTCTCCCTTAATATATTCATTAGTGATCTGTCCTGCGCCGGATGTGTATTCCACGGAAAGTTTCTGTTGCTTTTCGGACAGTTTTACCGCTCCATCCTTATTTTCCGGCGTAAAATCCGCTTCTCCGAAGATTTCCATCACAGCGGGGCCCGCGTGGGCATATGCCCACTCCCTGTGGGTCTCAAAACAGCACCTGAGCACTTCCAGTTTCCGGTTCACAAGTTTTTTATCCAAAACCAGCCCGATGTCTTCTTTATGATCGTAGTCGAACTGCTTATTCGCCGCCGCGCCGAAGACTCCGATACGATTGATCCCCTTATTTTCCAGTATGCTGACAGCCTGTCTGTATATAACGGGCCTAAGTCCCATTTTTTCAAAATTATTCACCGCCGCCCGGATAATCCTCTCAAATCCCAGATGGTAACGGATATTCACTGTTTTTTTCTTTGACAGATCTATGCCTGCCAGTTCAAAGCCCTTGCGGTACCCTTCCGTGTAAGTATCCGCGATCAACTGTATTTTTTCCTCCGGCAGGCTGCGCAGATAATCCGCCATCTTCTCCTCCTGCACGGTTACATATTCTCCGTAGGCATATAAAAAACGGTTGTCTGACAGATCTGACTCCATCACGATCTTTGTACAGAAGTCCTCCCCCGGATCCACCTGCTGGCTCACCCGTCTCTCCATGATGATCTCTGAGTAATCACTGACATACCAGTAAAGCATTTCCGACAGTTCCTCCGACTTCGGCCCATGCTCTCCCTCCGCCCAAGCGCTTTCAAACGCGCCGTATATCTCTAACAGAAGTTCCTGTCTGATGACCAGTTCCTGTGCCCGCATCTCATAGCAGGCCGAAATCTGGGCTCGCATCTCCGCCGCCAGCACGCACAGAATCTGTCCGTATTCGCCCAAATTTTTCTGACAAAACACGGGGTTTGACCAGCTCGTGTCGTAATTTGAAGGAAGTATCTCCTCGTAAAGCCCCCTGTTCAATTCCCGCCGCTCTTCCAGCGAATCCGCCGCATCATTGCCGCTTCTCAAATATCTGTTCAGTTTGCAGCAAACGTTGCAAAAGGAAAACTGACTGAGGAAATACTGCAAAAACGCTTCATGCCCATCCGGCTTGCCGTTCTTTTCTTCCAGCTTTACCGAAAGTTCTTCTATCAATTCCAAAATCCGGTTTTCAGCCAGTTCCAGTCTCTCCTCACAAAATTTTTCCTTTTCTTTGTATAAAGACATCCGTTATCCCCTCCTGACTAAAGCAGCGCTCCCGCATACAGGATTAGGCTCACCAGCCCGATCGCCGCCAGATTCAACGCAATTCCAATATAACAAAACAGATAAAACTTATCTTTTTCCATTCTTCCCAGTGTCCCTAGTATCACACCGATAAAGGCAAAGATCATAGCAAGAAAGCAAGCCGTGCCATACCGCACGTTCTCCGCCCCCCGATCTGCATAAGACAGATAAGCCGCCAGAATCAGAGAACCGGCCGACAGTACCCCCAGTATGGTTGACATGATTGCTTTTTTAGGATGCTCCTTGTTTGTAAAAATGTAATTCTTTTTTGCCATCGGTCCTACTCCCTTGGTCTTCATATGCGAAAAGGGCACTTCCCGCGGAAAGTACCCGTCCATCCTAAAACAGCATTTTTGATTTTCTGGAAAGAAGCTTCGCACCGCTGATGATCAACAGTACGCCGCCGGCCACACCTGCCACGATACCAATTACCCCCAGCGCAATATTCAGTGCACCTGTCCCGTTTAATGTCTTAAAAGTTTTCTCTTCCATCTCTGCTCCTTTCTATACCAGATCCCACAGTCCTTCTGCCGATATGCCTCCTGCCGTCCGCCGCTTTATACCCCGTACTGTTCATAATAAGTATCGATTGCCCCTTTAAGCGCGTCATCAATATAAACTTTCCCATTATACGGACGGTTATGCAGATGTTCCACCACTTCCTCCATCGTCACGATCGCCGCCGTAGGAAAACCGTAAGTCTCGGAGATTTCCGCCAGAGCACTCTTATCGCCACTGCCCCGCTCCATGCGATCCACACTGACCACAAGACCGCAGACCTGCACATCGCCCTGCGCGCGGATAATAGGCAAAGTCTCCCCGATGGAAGTACCCGCCGTGGTCACATCCTCGATCAGCAATACTCTTTCTCCGGCCGCAAGCGGACTTCCAAGCAAAATCCCTTTATCGCCGTGATCCTTTATTTCTTTCCTGTTGGAACAATATTTTATATCCTTGCCATACTGTTCAGAAATGGCCATGGATGCCGCCACAGACAGCGGAATTCCCTTATAGGCAGGTCCGAACAAAACGTCAAAATCAAGTCCGAATTTGTCGTAGATAGCCTTTGCATAATAGCCGCCAAGCTTACGGAGCTGAGTCCCTGTTCTGTAAAATCCCGTATTCACAAAAAAGGGAGTCTTCCTGCCGCTCTTTGTGACAAAATCACCGAATTTCAAAACATCGCTGTCCACCATAAATTCGATAAATTCCTCTTTATATCTTTCCATAATATTCAAGCCCCTCCGCTTTATTCGTTGCAAAGCCCTGTCTAATAAATTTATTTTTTACCAATTTTACCACATCCGGTTTCTATATTCAATCATTTTTAATAGTGCCGGACGCCCGAAACACCCACTCTTGAATATAAAAAACGGAGCTATGGAAACCCATCTCATCACTTCCACCGCCCCGTTCTCTATTGAAACAGCACAATACCTCTTTATCTTTTCTGCAAAACCTTTCTTTTTTATAAATACTTTTGCGCTTCCTTCTCTTCTATCCGGTACTGGGCACACAGTCTTGCGGTGATCTCTTGATCGGTCATGTTAAGGCTCCTTAACATACTTATTGTGCCCTTATACAGACGTTCAATTTCTTCCCGCAGAGCATCCAGTTCTTCCCGCTGGGCTTCCAGTTCTTCCCGCTGGACATCCAGTGTCTCTCGCTGGGCTTCCAGTTCTTCCCGCTGGACATCCAGTGTCTCTCGCTGGGCTTCCAGCGTCTCCTGCTGCTCGTCAATCATGTACTGCACCGTATTTCTGTCAAGCTCATACAATTCCTTCGAGAACATCTCCATCACCCTTTCTGTATTCCGGCAGATCTCATAGCCCTCCTCATATATCCGGCGAAATTCCGGATACTTCTCTATCAAAGCCACGATCTTTTCCGGTTTATCACATGCTAACAGCGTCAGCCATGCCTCCCTCTTTTCACTGATATTATTATTTTGTTGATATCTTGCAAAGATGTCAAGGGAAATAAGCACATATTTCTGCAGTAGTTCCAATTTTAACCCCGTATCCGACTTCTGTTCAAAAAAATGACAATATTTATCCTGATATTCATGAAACTCTCTCGGGCTTTTTTCAAACAATACTATCGTATATACATTCTTAACGTCACGATAGCCAAACTTCTTTTTCTTTTCGCTGCGCACTCTCTTATACTGTCGGAGCAGTAAATCTGCGGAATAGCAGGCGCATCGCTGCCCCGGAAACAGATACCCTATCTTCTGCATCTCGACGTTCGCTATGCTCCCATCCTCTAACTCCACCACAATATCCGTGATCAACAGCGACGCCTCATCCGCAATCCTCACAGAATCCCCAGCCAGAACTTTCAGCACCCTGACCTTCTCCTCCAGCAGACAAGAAAGAAAATCATTAAATCGCTCCGGCACGTACTCCGGATTCAGGATTTCCTTAAAAAAACTGTCCTGCAAAAACTTTAATCCCCGCACACCCGTGCAAATATCCAAAAATCCCTCCTGCTGCCCCCTTTCCCAGCCCGCAAACATTTCCCGGAGTGCTTCATTTTCCTCAATCTCCGCCAGAAGCTCCTTCCTCTCTCTGATCATCGGAAAATACTTTTTTAACTTTACCTCCATAAACATTCCTCCTTTGTAAACAATTTAATCAAACATATCATTTGGTAACTTCCGGCAGAAACCGCCGATCGTGTGAAACACACAAAGAAAAGCCTTCAGAATATATTTTTATATATTACATAGTTTAAATTCTTACACAATTTTTGTCAAGCATTTTTTCGCAACTTACACTCTGCAAACAACAACTGCCATAAGTTTTGCAATGATCCAAACAGCCAGCCTTCTTCTATTCCCCTCCGAACTTCTCCTTCACCACGGCTATCTGTTCCGCTGTCAATTCCCATGACGTATCCAGTTCCAGAATCACGTTTTCATAACAGATCACATATTTCTCTTTTGTTTCCTCGCCGCGATATAGACGGTATGCGACGTCCGCCCCCCAGAGTTCTTCCTCAATCTCGTACATTGCCTCATGCCCTGTCTCTCCGTCAATATCTTCCTTCGCATATTTATCTATTGTCCTCTTCACACACCATTTATACAAAAAGGGGACTTTCACTTCCGCTGCCGTATATCTGATCCACGGCAGATCCTCTGCATCTGCCCGCGGATCCTGCACTGCCTCGGAACATAGAAGAAATACCGACTCCTTTTCAGTCAGTTCATAGGAATACCGCTTATCAAAGGATGTACTGTTTTCTCCAAACAAATCTTCCACCGTAAGGGGCAGCTTATCGCAGTACACTTCAAAGGTCCAGCCATTGTATTCATAGGTTTCCGCCGCCTCTCTCCCCGGAAACAGTTCCCCACGGATGATCATCATAAATAACTGCTGCAGCATGACAATACCGACGAAAGTCGTGAGGCCAATGACCGTCAGCCGGTTGAACGCTGCTTTCACCCCAATATGCCTCATCCACCTCGAAATTCCTGTGATCAGCGCCATAGAAATGCCGAGCATCAACAGCATCCAAAAAAATGCATGGGACGTCCCGCTGTCTCCAAACAATACCATCCCTGCGGCAACACAGAAAAGCGCGGCAAACGGAATCACGCTCCATATCTTACCCACGCCCCTTGTAGGTGCAAAACCACCTCCCGCCTCAGCATACCTCACAGCCTTCCGGTGCCAGAAAAAATATCTGACGATCTCCCTGATCACATAAACAGCCAGAAGGCACCAGCTGCATAGGATGAGCAGATCCATATCATCAGCCAAAATGCTCAGAGGATCATAATGCATTCTCTCCACAACTGAACCGATATGCAGGAAAAAAGAAACCAGTAAGAGAATATAAGGCAGCAGAAAACTTTTCCAGGCAGACCTGCTGATTTTCTCCACCTCCATTGCCGTGTCCGTCTCAATGGGCACAGGATCTTCCTCCTCATTATAAAATATCTGCATCTGTTCGTTTGTTGCCGCCAGTTTCCAGCCCGCATGCTCACAGAACTCCCAGAAACGCTTCTGCTCCTCCGAACCCTCCGGCTCGAAAATGGACTTTTTGTAAAAATAAGTCACAAAAAAATGTATTTTTTTCGGCTCTATCCTTCGAAATACCCAGCCGCAGGAAATTTTCTGCAGCATCCATCCCTGTGACGCCTGCTTTTCCAGATATCTCTGAATACCCGTTTTATCATAAAATGTGAATTGCGGAATACATCTTTTCGTCTCTCTCATCGTCTCCCCTCCCCAAAAATTTGGCGGTAGTCCTCCGCCTGCGCGCAGATACGCCCATACTCTTTCTCCAGCATCTCCCGCCCTTTCTCTGACAGAATATAACTGCGCTTTCTCCCCTCCACCTTTGTCTCCGATATCATACCGGCCTCCAGAAACTGCTCAAGCAGCGTATAGAGCGTACCGGAACCTACATTCACCCGCCCCTTCGTCATCGCCGGCACCTTATCCAGAATGTCCATTCCGTAACATTCTTCTTTGAGACATAACAGCGTGTAAAACATCTGCTCTGTCAGGGTTTGAAACTTCACACGCGGCATCGCCGGCCTCCTCCCAAACATCCCCTCATCTTATTCTCGATAATCGAGTTTATTTACTTTTATTATATTCTCGAATATCGAGAATGTCAATATGAAAAACGCCCTCCCCCACTATTACGGAGAGAGGATCGTTGCAAATCTGCCGCCCGCATTTTTCCTGCGCTACGGCAAAAATTCCAGCAACTCGGAAAATGATCCGATACGGTAATCGGCCCCGACATATTTACCGGCTTCACCGATCCCAATGGAAATACAACCGGCCGCCTTTGCGGCATCTATCCCTGCATATGCATCTTCCACCACATAACAATCCCCCGGATTTTCGTGCAAAAACTCCGCCGCTTTCAAAAAAACCTCCGGATCAGGTTTCGATTTGCGGATATTAGTTCCATCTGAAACCGCTTGAAAAATTTTTAATAATTCAACTTTTTCCAATATGTACTTCGTATTTTTACTGGAAGAACCAATCCCGAGTTTATATCCGGCTTCCCGCAGCTTTCCAAGGGTACTGCGGACTTCAGCCCCCACATCGTCCGGCGTCATCTCACCGAGAAGTTTACGGTAATAACCGTTCTTCCGATCCATCAGCTCCTGCTTCTGCTCTCTGCTTAACGGCTCTCGATCATATTTCTCCAAAATAATTTCCAGACTCTGCTCCCTGCTGATTCCGCGCAGACGGTGATTGATCTGTTCATCAAAATAAATTCCCATTTCATCCGCTGTCTGCTTCCAAGCCCGATAATGGAAACGATCCGTATGAACGATCACACCATCCAGATCAAAAATGAACGCTCTCATATCAGTCCGATCTCCTTTAAAAACAATTTCTTATTCCAGCGGCCGTCAAATTTCTCCTGTGCCTGAATAAACGCGCTGCGTAGGATCTGATCACAATCCCGCAGACATCCCTGCATATGTGCACTGAGCAAAACATCCGCATGAATGTGCATCAGTCTGTAAAGACTTCTCATATAGGCATCATAATCCGAATCAAGAAACCACTGCTCTCCGATCCAAGCCTTCTCCCCGTAGGAATCTATATGAAAAACATCGCCTAAAAACAGGATACTCTTCCCATCCATCTCGACCTGATACACCACATCTCCCGCGCTGTGTCCGGGCGCAGCAATCACAGTGAATTTCAGCCCGTGAATCATCAGTTCCTCCCCGTCTTTTACATAGCGATCCGGCACAAAAGGCTTACAGGGTTCCTGATATGCATAATGGAAATTCAGCGGATTCTCCGCGTCTTCCACGGAAACCGCCCTCTCCCCCACTATGATTTTTGCTCCGGCGCGCTGAAGCATAGCGGCGTTTCCAGCATGATCCCCGTGGGCATGCGTGATCAGCACATGGGTGACCGGAACTCCATCGATCCCCCAGCCGCGCATATTTTCCGTAATCACCTGCCACTCCCTTTCATCCGTTCCGCAGTCTATCAGGACCAGCGCATCCTCCGCTTTTACGGCAAAAACATTCGGAACCATCCGGTATTCCTCTCCTGCCAGTTTGTATAGATTTTTCAACACCTGCATTTATTATCCCCCTCTATCTTTCCGCTCTCAGATACCACTCCTCTTCATCCCACGTCTCATAAGGCAGCGGCCCCATCGGAAGCGCCTCCTGCACAAAATCCTGAGAATACGGGTTATGCAGTTTTGAGGCATGATCAGAATGTCCCGTTTTTCGCACATAAAAAGTTCTCTGATCCGCCCATCCCTCCGCATAGGGACATTTCACATGAGATATCCACCGCATATGCCATATCTTCCATTTCCCGTTCTCTATAATAAAATCGTTGGCATAGGCGCCAAAACACCAAACCGATTCAGGCCTTGCGTCTGGCTTTCTTTTCACCGTCTCTATGCCCGGACTCCACCAGACTCCTCTTGCCGTCTTTGCGTCACCCGCCACTTCAAGAAAGGGCGTTGTGAGATAATGCACCAGCATCACTCCCCGGTATTCCTCTTCGTCCATATCATCATAGGTGGCACAAAACAGCCTGCGAACGGCATCCGGCCCAACACAGGGGTCGCTGTCTGCGATCTGTACCGAAACATCCGGCGTATCCATCGCAAAGTCCATGGGATGAAATCGCATGTTTTTCTGATTATGCATCACCTCATAGTGAGCCATCAGATTGCAGATATCCTCTCTGGCCCGAAGTCTTTCTGTTTCCTTCTCCAGCCTTTCTATTCGTTCCTCCAATATATTCATATATCCGCCGGACAGATACCGCCCGGACTTTTCACATCCTTTCTCTTTATATTTTCTCGGGCACTGCAAAACTCTGCTTTCTACCCTATTTCTTGTGCAAAACGACAGAATCCATTGAGTTTTGCAATCCCCCTTACAGCCCTAAATCCCACATACCGCAAAAAGGATCCGCCGGGCTTTCCCCCTGAAATCCGGATTCCCCCGTAAGTTTTTCAAGTACCGCCTTACAGGTATAGGGCGTTTCCGTATAGGCATTGATATATGTCTCTACCATAGGAATATCCATAAGCAGATAAGGACTCTGAAAGGACACCGCCACAGTGGGAATATCTTTTGTGTAGGACGGTATTTCCCCCATCACCACAGACTTCCACACAATGCGGTAGCCTGCCCTTGCCCCGAGATAATACAGCATCAGATCATATTTTTCCGAAATTTCCGAAAACGACGCTCCACCCTTTCCTATACTCGGAATCTCCTTCAGTTCAATCTCTTTTACCTCAAATCCCCTCTCCCGCAGCCCGCACAGAAAATTCTCATACTGCGGCTCGGTACTGTATCGAACCGACTTCACACTCTCAATATTAACCAACAGTATCCTGCGGTATTTCTCCGGCGTGATCGGAAGCAGCCTGTCTTTGTTCTTAACCAACGTAACCGCTTTGTCTGCACACTCATACGCCGCTCTCTCATGTTCCTTACACCGGATGACGCTGTGTCTTTCTCCTTCCTCAGGGAGTTCTCTCTCGAACAGCCTCAGCTTTGCCTTCAGCGCCAGAATACGCATAACAGCCTCATCTAATCTTTCGGGGGTAATGATCCCCTCCTCGTATCCCTTTTTCATAAAGCGGACATCTTCATCATGATTTACGGTAAAAAGCATCATATCCACCCCGGCCGCAATCATATAGGGCACAGCCTTCTCTCTCGGCATGGCATTTGTAAAGCCGGCCATATGGGTATCATCCGATACGATCACCCCATTGAATCCCAATTTTTTCCGCAGCAGTCCATTTAACAGCTCTTTCGAGAGGGACCCCGGCAGAATATCCTCATCCTTCAGTCCCGGCTCAAGAAATTTACTGTAAGCGGGGCATTTGATGTGGGCCGCCATCACTGCCTCCGCCCCCTCGTCGATCAGCGCCTGATATACTTTTCCGTAAGTTGCATCCCATTCTTCCACAGATTTTGTGTTTACCGAGGCTAACCAATGCTGATCCCTGAAATCCATTCCGTCGCCGGGAAAATGTTTGAGAGTCACCGCCATTCCATTATCGTGGCAGCCTTTCATATATGCCTTCCCCATCTTGATCACGGTATCCGGATCGCTGCCGTAGGTTCTGGTACAAGTCACAGGAGACATAAAATTGTAGTTGATATCTACGATAGGCGCATAAGACCAATTACATCCTACCTCTCCCCCTTCCTTCGCACTGATGATGCCGGCCAGTTCCGCATAACCTGCATCTCCGGCGGCGGCGGTCTGCATCGGTGAAGCAAAAAAAGTTCCGTTTGTCAGCACACCGTTTCCCCCGCACTCAAAATTTCCGGAAAAAAGCAACGGGATCTGTGAGCGCATATTCATCCTGCGGACATACCTCACCAGTTCCTCTCTGGCGCCGCCTCTGAACATGATCCCTCCGGGGCGAATCCCGCTAAAGGCCATCTCCTCTTCTTCATCATTACAATTCCATATTGTCTCGCAAAAAATCTGCCCTAACTTATCCTCCGCGGACATCCTCTCAAAATTTTTGTGCACCCATGTTTCCTGAACTTCATCCAAAAAAAACGGATTTCCCTTCAAATCAATCACTATCGCCCCTCCTAAATCAGTTCCATATAAGCAATGCGGTCTACCCGCTGTATGAGAGACCTCCCCGGCTCAGGATTTCCCTCTTCATCCAGCTTGATCTCCAGTATATTCCGGCTATCCATGCAGACAACGAACATCCTGTCTTTCGCCAACACCATCTGTCTCGGGTTTTCCCCCGCCAAAGACAGCTCCCGTTCCTTTGCCAATGTGCCGTCAGACAATATATCAAAAACGGTAACGGCGTTCGCTGTTCTCGTGATCGTGTACAGCTTTTTCTTTTCCTCATTGAGAAGGATTCCTGACGGATGAGGATATTCAAAAGATGTAACAGGAATATTTTCAGGCAGTTTTTCCACCGTAGAACACTCCTGCAATTTTGTCCAGCCATCGTCACACTCGCGAAATACCGTGACCACCGGTTCGATCTCGGCGACAACATATACATACCCGTCCCCTTTTTCCCCGGCCAGACGAACTGCATTTCTCGGACCGGTCTGCGCACGCTGCCTTAAACTCCCTGCCGGTTCCATGCTTTTTTCTTTCTCGTCGATGCAAAATACCCTTGTCTCGTCCGTCCCTCTCATCGGCACATAAAAAAGTTTCTTTTCCTGACAATAATACAGATCATGAGGCGCCGGACTTTCCTGAAAAACAGGCAGTGTCCCATGGCCTTTGAAAACATACCGGTCAAGAAGGGGCCCGATCCCGCCCTCCTTCGTCCTCTCAAACAGGCAAAGATTCGCTTCATCAGAGGCAAACTCCGTTACAATCTCACCTGCCTCATTCCGATGAGTCAGGCATACTTTCGCCAGATTGCTGCCGTGATTTAAAACTGCGATATATCTTTCTGCCGGCGCGATCCCCACCGGAAAACCGCCGTAAGAATTGTATGTACCCGATAATTTCAGATATCCGTCATTTTCCATCCGATAAACCCTCAATTCTCCGCCGGGCATATCTTCACCGTGATAATTTGTTTCGCAGGCCACATAAAGCAGACTGTATTCTTTATCATAGACAAACTTGCTGACGCTTTTTCCTACATAAATCCTCTGCACCAACACGGCCGTACCCTCTTCATACCGATACGTCCGCAGTTCTCCTCCGCTTCTCCCGTTATAGGTCTCCGCCCATGTACCGATCACCATATATTTTTTCATCATATCAATGCGGCCGCCGCATTTGCAGCAGCCGCGCTCTCCCAAAAATTTTACTGTCCGCCGAGAAACTCATCCAACTGTCTCTGCTTTTCATCCATATAGGCTTGAAGTCCCGCTTCATACAAAGCGTCGTTAAATTCCTGAATCGTCGCATCCACATCCCCTGCGAAGCCCCACTCCAAAAGCGTCTCATACTGGGCAAGGACTGACTGCAATGCGGTATATTCCGTAGAAACTGAGGAGTTATCCATGACGAATCCCATTGCGCAGGTCGTATCCGCGCTGTCATTAAAAGCTTTCAGCTTTTCATAGAGATCGGCCTCATCCCCTTCCCAGACATGGGCGAGATAAGCATTTCCGGCTTTCCAAGCGGCCTTGTCCGCATAACCTGCAGACTGCGGACCGTTGGCTGCAAAGCCGTCCTCCGTCACAACATAATGTTCTCCCTCGATACCATAACTCAAAAGGTTGACCACTTCCTCGTCCGTGTAAAGAAGATTCATGAATTCCATCGCTTTTTCCGGATATTTGGAGTTAGTCGGAATCGTCCACATCCAGCTCTGCACACTCATCGTAAACGCCGCCGGCTCATCAATAACCGCTGCAGCAAGTTCATAATTTTGCACCGTATTCTGATTTTCTACGATTGCCCCCGGTTTCCAGCTCTGCATGTAAGATGCGGCAAGACCGTTAGAGAGAAGCATCTGCACCGAGTTGGAAGAATCCGTTGTAATGTCCGGATAAATATAGCCCGCCTGATTCCACTTTGTCGTCAGCTCCACCAAATCGCGGAAATCCTGAGATTCAAACAGATTTGATACGACAGGTTCCTTGTAGTCCATAAGAACGCCCAGTTTGTCCGCCAAAAAATCCACGCTCTTAAACTGTTTGATAAAAAATGACGGCTGTACGGCTGCACCGCCTGTCACATAGAGTTCCGGATGAGCCTCGTGTATCTGTTCAAAGACCGGTGTCAGATCTTCATATGCTCTCACTCCGGAAAGATCGATTCCCAGTTCATCGATGATATCTTTTCGGAAAAGGAACGCAACCTGCGCGCCAAGATCACGACATGTGGTCACCCCGTATACTTCTCCGTCAATGGCCGCCGCATCCAGATAATCCTGCCCTATGACTTCTTTGATCCCCTGCCCGTACTCATCCAACAGATCATTGAGTCCCGTAAGCTGTCCTTTGGATACATATCCTGAAATGCCTGTGCCGTAAAAGCGGCCGAACATCACATCCAACTGCTCGCTGGGAGACGAAAGAATCAAAGTCAACTGATCGTTGATGTTTCCGTAAGTAAAGGCTTCCAGCGTCACCGTACATCCGATCTTTTCTTTCGTCATTTCACTCAATGCCGCTTCTATCTTGTCAATATCCGCCGGAACCTCGGCGTACGCATAACTCACCACCAGATTCGGCATATCCCCGGCTGACTCATTTTCGCCGGACGCCTCTTCTCCCGACGACTCCTGAACCGGCGTATCGCCTTCCCCCTGATCCGTTGATCCACATGCTGTACAGGCAAGAAGCATCGTCGATACCGCCATGACAACAGCCAGTGACTTTCTCAAAAATCTTTTTTTCATTCTTCTTTTCCTCGCTTTCTTTCAGTTTTTTCAGGCGTTTGCAAAACTCCTGTCAATACTTTTTCCGTCATTTGATACTATTTATGTGAAGAGCTAACCCTTGACACCGCCGACAACGATCCCCTTTATAAATCCTTTCTGCAAAAACGGATACGCAATCAACAGCGGAAGCGTTCCGACCACGGCGATAGCCATTCTCACCGTGTTGCTTGGCATCGCGACTCTGGAGCTTGCGATACCTCCCATAGTGGACAGCGCCTGAATACTTTTGATCATCTCATTCAGTACATTCTGAATACTGTACAGATTGGAATCCGTCAGGTAGATCAAACCGTTATTCCAGTCATTCCAGTAGGAAAGCCCGATAAACAAAACAAGCGTAGCGATGAGCGGCTTCGCTAAAGGAAGCACAATACCCGTAAATATCCTCACCTCGCCGGCTCCGTCTATCCTTGCCGATTCCAAGATCTCTATCGGAATGCCGGACTGAAAATAGCTTCTGGCCATGATCACGAAAAACGCTTTCACCATCAGATTCGGCACTAAAAGCGCCCAGATCGTGTTCTTTATATGAAACACGGTCGTCCACATAATATAGCTTGGAACGAGTCCGCCGCTGAATAATAAGGTGAACAGGACGAGGAATGAAAATACGTTTCTCCCCGGAAGATCCCTTCTCGAGAGAGGATAAGCCAGCATAAGCGTCATGCTCACCCCCAAAAAAGTTCCCGCTGCGGTCACAAAAACGGATATCGCATAGGCGTGAAGGATCTTGCCCCCCTGACTGAGCAGGTATTTGTAGGCGTCCAGACTCCACTCTTTCGGAAAGAAGGAATAGCCGTACTGCATGATCGATTTATCTTCGGTCAGAGAAGAAATAATCAGCAGCAGAAACGGAACCAGACAGCTCAGTGAAAAAATCCAAAGAAAAACATTTTTTATCACGCCGTAAAGAGTAATATGCTTTTTTACTTTCGCCTGCATCTCGAACCCCCCTTTAAAAAATTGCGTCTTCCGGACTGACCCGCCGGACAATCAAATTTGCCGCAATAATAATGGCAAATCCCACTACCGCCTGATAAAGTCCCGCCGCCGACGACATACTGACATCACCCAGTTCCAGCAATCCTCGATATACATACGTGTCCAGCACATTCGTAACATTCAGGATCGCGCCGGAATTCTGTGGAACCTGATAAAACAATCCGAAATCCGAATAAAAAATCCGTCCTATGTTTAACATCGTCAGCGTGATGACCGTGGGCTTAAGCAGCGGAAGCGTCAGATATCGTATCTTCTGCCACGGCGCTGCCCCGTCCAGTGTCGCTGCCTCAAAGATGGAATCATCGAATCCCAAAATCGTGGCGAGATACATGACGCTGGCATAGCCGGCATTTTTCCATGTATTGACAAACACAAGGATAAACGGCCAGTATTTTGACTCCATATACCAGTTCACCGTCCTGCCGCCTGCGGGCAGCAAAATCCCCTTGTTCACCAGACCGTTGCTGCCCAAAAATGCATACACCAGATAACTGACAACAACATAGGAGATGATATAGGGAACAAGCACACAGGCCTGATGAAAGGAGCGAAGCTTCGTATTTCGGATCTCCGAAAGAAAAATTGCCAGCGCAAGCGATACGACCAGCGCAAGAGCTATAAATACCAAATTGTAGAGGATCGTATTTCTGGTGATGATCCACGCGTCCTTCGTGTGGAACAGGTATTTAAAATTGTCAAAACCGCACCAGGGACTTTTGAAAATACCCGTCTGAAAATTCACCTTTTTAAATGCTATTACCAACCCCGCCATCGGAATATAATTATTGATCAGAAGATAAAGCAAGCCGGGCAGCAGCATCAGATAGAGATATTTGTACTGTAGAATCTTTTTTCTTGTTTTCGATTTCATATTCCGCCTCCTTATAGTTCATATTTTAAATTGCCAGCCGTCCAAAATCCATAACCTAAGCATCTATCTGTACTCTATTTTGTTACCTATTCATTCATCTATTTCTCCGTTTTTCGCTTATATTCGACAAAACAACTGTTAAAAGCAGCCAAACATCATAATCAGACCTATTATCTGTTGATTTTAGTAACTTTATATTTTAAAATAGACTATATCAGTAATTTTCTTGCCAACAGATGAGGAAATAGGAAATGAACAATTTTAGTACGATTTGGAATGAGGAAGAAAAATCAAGACGTTCTGCATATTCTTACCAGTATATCCGCAGCAACTCCCACATGGGCTATCACTCGGAAAACAGAAACGGCTCTTTGTATCACTGTCTGGATCAGGATATGATGATTTCTATATTGCAGTATCAGCGCGAAAAAAATGTAAAGATTAACATGTATATGAACGACGTCCTCTTCAGACATGAGGTATCAGATCCGGAAATGCCCCGCCATCAGAATGATTTCATCGAATTGACTTATGTGCTACAGGGCTCACTGTCCGTCATAGTTGATCAGGAACTGATGACCTTTTCGGAAAATGAACTGTATCTTATCAACCCAAACGTTCCCTATCAGGAAAAGAAAAATCTGTCCGACGCGCTGGTTTTCAATATCAGCCTGCGCTCCTCATTCTTTAATGAGATCCTGCTGTCCAGTATTCCCGAGGATTCCCTTCAGGGCTTTCTGCGAAAATGTCTTTTAAAAGAAAAAAACAGCGCAAGAATGCTGCGTTTCACGCCTTCCACTCATTCCGTACAAAAAAAGATCAACGATGTCTATTCTCTCATCTTAAAAGAGTACAACCTTCGTGAGGCCGGTTACATCTTTGTGATTCAGGGATATTTTACAAGACTGTTGGATCATCTGGTCTCAAACTATCAGTTTTCCTTCTCGGAAGATGCAAAAAACAAATACAAAGAATATATGTTTCAGGAAGTCAAAAAATATATGTACAATCATTACCAGATGATCAGGCTGCAGGATCTTGTAGAGACTTTCCACTATAGCGGAAGTTACTTTAACCGCCTCATTCAGAGCTTTACCGGTGAAAACTACTCATCCTACCTGATACAGATCCGTCTGGAAACCGCGAGGGATATGCTGGAATATACCTCCGAGAGAATTGACGATATCATGGAACAGATCGGATACCACAACAAAGGATTTTTTTACAGGGTGTTCGCGGAAAAATACGGAGATACCCCGGCTGCTTACCGCCGGAATTTAAAAAACCGGAACGGCAAAAACTGATCCTTGCCGCTCCGGTTCCATCCGCCCTGTTTTCAGCTGTTTCCCAGCGCCCCTGCGATATCTTCCCTCATATCAAGCACCGCCGCTCTGGCGGCCTCCCCGAAATGCCCGGGGCCGAACTTCTCATACTTCTCCTGCTGCCATGCTGCGATGATTCCTCTGGAGGAATTGACGATAGCACCCAGACCGTCCTCGTTGAAGAAATGTACAAGATCGGCTCCCCTGCCGCCCTGCGCCCCGTACCCCGGTACAAGGATATAAGCCTTCGGCATGATCTTTCGCAAGATCTTTCCCGTCTCCGGATAAGTCGCCCCTACCACTGCGCCTACGTAGCTGTAGGATTCTCCCATACATTCTTTTCCCCACTCGTCCACTTTCTCGCCCACATACTCGTAGAGGGGGCTGCCGTCTATCAGCCTGTCCTGAAATTCCCCGCTGCTGGGATTGGACGTCTTCACCAACACGAAAATACCCTTCTTCTCCTCCTGACATACTTTCACAAAAGGTTTTATGCCGTCCGAACCCAGATAAGGATTCACCGTGGCAAAGTCTTCGTCAAAAGCCGAAAGTCTGTTTCCGCCTACTGTCACCTTCCCCAGATGAGCCGCCGCGTAAGCAGCCGAGGTGGAGCCGATATCCCCTCTTTTAACGTCTCCTATCACCACCAGATCCTTCTCTTTACAATAGTTCACGGTCCTCTGAAAAGCTTTCAGCCCCTCCACGCCGAACTGCTCGTACATGGCGATCTGAGGCTTCACTGCCGGAACCAGATCACAAATGTTGTCTATGATCTCTCGATTGAACTGCCAGATGGCCTCCGCAGCGCCCTCCAGTGTCTCCCCATACTCCGAAAAAGCCTTTTTTAAGACAGACTCCGGTATGTAACTCAACATGGGATCAAGTCCCGCCACAATGGGAGCCCCTGTCGCTTTAATCTTATTTACCAGTTTGTTGATCATAGTTTCCTCCTCGCTCTCTATCTCGATCTCAAAAATTCATGCTCTCTGGCCGCCGCAGTATCGTCCGGATAATCCTGCACATACTTGTTCATAAGCTGCGACGCCTGTTTAAAATTCCCCTGCTTCTCATAGACTACGATCTGGTTAAAAGCAAGGGTCTGCCTGAGGGTAGCGTCCTCTAACGCCAATCCCGACTGTAACGCCGACAGCGCCGCGTCATAATCCCCCAGCTGCATATTGCATAATGCCAACTGGTTGTAGATCAGCGCGCTTTCCCCCTGATCCTGCAGATAAGAAACATAAACGCTGGCAGCATAGTTGTACTCGCCCAGATTCTCCCAAGTTTTTCCGAGATAGTAGGCCGCTTTATCATCTCCGGCGTCTCTTGCCTGTTCCAGATAATTTCTCGCCGCCTCGAAATCCGCCAGATAAAAGTATATCCGCCCTTTGTCATAATTGCTCATATCTTTCGGTGCATTTTTCAGCGCCGATTCCAGATAGGCGGCTCCCGCTTCCTTATAACCTGTCTCGTCCATCACTTTATAGATTTCCACAAGCTGGTCGTAATCTCCGGGCGCAAGCTCTATCGCCTTGTCGAAATCCGGTCTTCCGAGTTCATAGTTCCCCATCTGCAGATGCACGATGCCGCGCATGAAATATGCCTCTCTGGCATCTTTGCGCAGCGCCAGAATCGTATCGTAAATCTGTTTTGCCTCCTCAAGCCTCCCGGCTTTATAATAAGCGGTGGCAAGGTAGTAATTTACGTCATAGTCCAATTCATCCGGAACACTGTCACCGGAAGCGAGACTCTTCTCCAGCGCGGCGGCAGCCTCGTCATACTTTGTCAGCCCCAGATTCGCAAGCCCCTGCCCCCTGTAAACCAGCTGTTTATCCTCGCCGGACACAAGGGCCTGCTCAAAGCAGACAAGGGCATCCTCATAGCGCAGTTCTTCGATTGCCGTCATCCCCTCGTCAATATGCGAAACTTTTTTCTCGCTGCCGCAGCCGGTGACAAGCATCCCCGCACACAAAACCGCAAACAGCATTGTTTTTCTCTTTTTTTTCATCTATCGTACCGTTATTCATCTCGTCTCCATACTTCTGCTTTTATCAGTATAGCAAAAAATCAGAAATTTTCAAATAAAAAGTTTACCGCTTGGACAGAGCAGCCAAACACTCGTCACCTTAATTTTGTTCCCCCTCCGAAATCCCCCGTTTTCCTTGACGTTCAAAGGGATCTGTGTTATTTTAAATTATACTTGCAACACGCTGAAATCTACTGATTTTGGTATATCCACCCAGAAAAATGGAGAAATACACATGGAAAAATTATTCCCATTTCTTTCCGTCAACCGGCGCCAAAAAAACATCACGCAAAATCTGCTTTCCAGCGCTTCATCCCTGCGTGTTTTCATAGAAGAGACAAAACAGTTTCTCACACAGGTTTCTTCTGACGACTACTATATGGCGGCCATCGATATCCTGCACTTCCGTCTCTTTAACAAATTTCTCGGACGCGATATCGGCACGAAACTCTTGCAGTTTATTGCAGACTGTCTGGAATCCATGCAGAGGGAATACGGAGGCGTGACCGGTTATTTCGAGGGCGACAACTTTTGTATTGTCATGCCCTCCAGACCGGAACTGGTCACAGAGCTTTGGGATAACATCCATATTCATATCAATGAGCTCAGCGGCATTTCCGATACGCTGGGAGTCCTTCCAATTATCGGGGTATGCCTGATCGACGATCCGACGCTGGCTCCCGAAATATTTTATGACCGCGCGATGCTTGCGCTGTCCAACACAGTACCGCCGAACGCCTGCATCGTCCATTACCGCACGGAAATGGAAGCTTTTCTGGAAGAAGAAATGCAGCTGCTGATAGAAATTACGGAGGCTCTGGAACTGAATGAATTTACTTTTTTCGCCCAGCCTCAGGTTGATATCTTTACCGGAAAAATCGTGGGTGCGGAAGCCCTTGTGCGCTGGAGGCACGGCAGCAAAGGCCTTATCTCCCCCGCTAATTTTATTCCGGCTTTAGAGCGCAGCAACATGATCTATCTTCTGGACAGACAGATTTGGGAAAAGGTATGTCAGTGGCTCAGAAGCTGGCTCGACAAAGGGTATCATCCGGTTCCCATCTCCATCAACATCTCCCGCATAGATATCATGTCTTTCGATGTGCCCGAGTATTTGATCGAACTGTTAAAAAAATACGATCTCCCCGCAAAATATATCAAAGCAGAGATTACGGAGAGCGCCTACGCGGAGGAAAGCCAGCCCATCAACAGCGCCGTAAGCCGTCTTCAGGAAGCCGGTTTCCTTGTCATGATGGACGACTTCGGCAGCGGTTACTCTTCCCTAAACATGCTCAAAAGCATTCCTGTGAACGTCCTGAAAATAGATATGCGTTTTCTGGAGATCAGCGAGGACGAGACTCAAAAAGGAATCGGCATCTTAGAGTCCATTATCAACATGGCGCGTCTGATGCATCTCCCCATTATCGTGGAGGGCGTGGAGACCTTGAATCAGGAAAATATTTTACGGAATCTGGGCTGCCGGTACACACAGGGTTTTTACTATTTTAAGCCCCTGCCTGTCGAGCAGTTTGAAAACCTCCTCGCTGACGAACGACGTCTGGATCTCACCGGTCTGCACTGCAAACAGGTAGAGTCTTTCCACATGCGGGAATTTATGGACGGCAATGTGTTTACGGATACGATGATCAACAGTCTCCTCGGCCCATCGGCCATCTATGACGTTCACGACAATCAGGTTGACATGACCAGAGTCAACGAGCAATGCTACCAGCTTTTTGGTCTGAATGTACCCGACAGCGAATCTCTCGGGCAAAAACTCTGGAACAGTGTCAGAGACGACGACAGACCTCTGCTTTTATCGCTCCTTGAGCGGGCCTACGAACAGCGCTCGATTCCCGCGGAGGGAAATATACACTATCTGAAAATAGACGGCAAGGTGCTCTGGCTCCATAACCGGATCTTTTTCCTGCGTGAAAAAGAAGGACACCGAATTTTTTTCGTCTCTCTTTCAGACCTCACTTACCTGCGGGAAAAACGCAAAGAGCAGGCGCGGACAGAGCTTCCGGCTCCGGAGCTGGGCGATCAGGAACGCCGCCAGTTAGAGAAACATTACGGCAACCTTCCCTGCGGTTACGGCCTCTCCAAAGTGATCTTAGACAAAAACGGCGAGCCCGCCGAGTATAAAATCATCTACATCAATCAGGAAATGGAAAGGATGTGCGGCCGGGATTTCAACCGTCTTCACTATCTGATCCTGAAGGCTTTCGGAGATAATTCTGTGGAACTGCTCCAAAAAGCCTATCAGGCTGCGTTTTTGGGGGAAACTTTAAATCATTACGCCTACAGTTCCCTCTCCAACCATTACCTGCAGCTTACTCTGTTCCAACACGAGTACGGCTATGTAGGGTGCCTGCTGCGGGATGTAACGCATATGCAGCTGCGTGAGGGCGCTTTCAACAGTATGGTTTTGTCCTACCGAGAAGTTTATTATATACATCTGCAGGATAACCATTGCCGAATGCTTTACCCCGATGAATCCCTTATCACGGAACGAGGCAATTACGAAGCTATGGTGGACAGACATTTCGGCACCGGTAGGATTCTGGGTCCCGACGAAAAGAGCGTGCGTAATTTCCTGTCTCTGGAAAACCTGCGCACTTCCCTGCAGAAGCAAAACTCCGTAGAATACCGTTACCGCCGGTGCACCAGAGAGTCTCCTGACGAATGGTGTCTGACCAGCGTGACTATCGACGAATGTAAAAAAGGAGTCCCTCTGACCGCCGTCATGACGATCCGAAGCATTGACAATATCATCAGAGAAGAAGCGGAACAGCGTCAGGTTCATATGGCCGAATCTCTGGCCAACATGTCGGATGCATTCTTTATCTACCGTGCTTTGGAGGATGAACGCATCCTGTACGCCAATCCGGCAGTCATGGAACTTTACGGCTGTGAAACAATGAGTGAGTTTATGGAACTTGTGGGACACTCCTTCCGCGGCATAGTTCACCCTGAAGATCTGGAAAGGGTCGAATGGGAGATTGAAAACCAAATCAAGCACTCCGATGAAAATATGGACTATGTACAGTACCGGATCATCCGCAAAGACGGACAGATTCGCTGGGTGGACGACTACGGCCATCTGGAAACATCCAAATGGGGTGAAGAACACCGCCTGTTCTATGTATTTATCAAGGACATCACTGACCATATTACCTCTGTCCAAAAGTCAAAACTGATCCATTCCAATCAGTTTTATCAGAATAAACCGAAAGAATCCGTATAAATATAATCCCGGAAAGGTCATATAATAGAGTATGATCTCTCCGGGATTATAATACAGAAAGGGGTTTATTATGTGTACCTGCATCGATTTCATGACAAAAGACCATTATTTCGGAAGAACTCTGGATCTGGAATACCGATTTAGCGAAAAAGTCGTTATCACGCCGAGAAACTATCGGTTTACCTTAAAAAACAATACTTCAATCTGTACAAAATACGCAATGATCGGCATGGCTTCGGTTTCGGACGGCTACCCGCTGTATGCGGAAGCCACCAACGAAAAAGGTCTTTCCATGGCTGGGTTGAATTTTCCGAAAAACGCCTGCTTTTTCCCGGAAGACAAATCCCGCCTCAACCTTGCCCCTTATGAACTGTTTCCTTATTTTTTAGGACTCTATTCCACTGTCTCAGATCTGAGGGAGGCGCTTTTTGACCTTAATATTACAAACATCCCTCTCTCAGAGGGGATTCCTGTAGCCGAGCTTCATTGGATGATCAGCGACGGTACCGAATGCATTATTCTGGAACAGATGGAAGACGGACTGAAAGTCTATGATAATCCGGTGGGGATCCTGACAAATAATCCGCCCTTCTCCTACCATCTCGCCAACCTGAACAATTACATGAACCTGACGCCCTGCTGCCCGCAAAACAGATTTTCCGACAAACTGAACCTGCAGCAGTACGGCATGGGAATGGGAGCCATCGGTCTGCCGGGAGACTTCTCTCCCTCCTCCCGGTTTATAAAAGCCTCTTTCACCAAGTTGAATTCCGTCTGTGAGGACGACGAGATAAGTTCTGTCACCCAGTTTTTTCATATTCTGGACTCTGTTTCCATTGTAAAGGGCTCCACTCTGACAAAGGACGGTCTGGATGATCTCACCACCTATGCGTGCTGCATAAACGCAACCAGAGGAATCTATTACTACAAGACCTACAACAACAGCCAGATCACAGCTATCCGCATGACTAGGCGGGAAATGTGCAGAAATACACTCTGCATCCATGAACTGATCGATACCCAGCAGATCCGATATATAAATTGATTGGAGCTCTGCCGGAATGTGTTGTAAGGAGGAGGAGATCATGGCTTACAAAATTTTACTTGCCGAAGATGACGAACCGCTGCGGAACGAGCTGAAAATCCTGTTGGAGAACGCCTTGTATCAGGTCGCCGCGCCTGATACTTTCCATCGGATCCCGCAGGCTGTTCTTTCTGAAAAAACAGACCTTGTTCTGCTTGATATCAACCTGCGGGACTGTTCCGGCTTTGACATCTGTACGGAGATCCGCAAAAATACCGACGTTCCTGTGATTTTTCTCACCGCCCGTACTGACACGGCGGACGAGCTGGCCGGCATGCTGCGGGGCGCCGACGATTATATAACCAAACCCTTTGATCCCGCCATTGTGTTAGCCCGGATCTCCGCTGTCTTGAAACGCACTGCCAAAAACATTGATACCGAAGATGCTTCCCGCGTTTCCCGCAAAGATGTGACGCTGGATATTGCCGCCTGCCGTCTGCTTTTCAAAGGACAGACCACCGATCTGACAAAAACCGAGATGAAGATCCTGCACCTTCTCTTTCTGCATGCAGATACTTTTGTTGCCAGAGAAGATCTGATCGAATATCTCTGGGAAAACCGTATCTTTTTAGATGACAATACTTTAAGTGTGCACATCACCAGACTCCGTGAAAAACTGAAGGAGGCAGGAATCTATGATTTTATTGAGACAAAGAGAGGGATGGGATATCGCATATGAAACTGACCGCCTATTTTCATGACAAATCGCTGCTTTTGCTGCTGCATCTGGCATGCATGGGCTCTTTGACCGCTTTTTTACATATCACCGGCTATCCCGCCTCTCACATCACGCTGATCTGCATCTTCTGGTTCCTGATTCTTGCCGCATGGTTTTTTACAGCTTATCTGCAGCGCAAAAATTACTTTGACGAGGCCTTTCGGATTCTGGATCACATGGAAGACCGCTATCTCCTCGGAGAAATGCTGCCGGACTCCTTTTCTCTGGAAGACAGACTGTATCGCGATATGCTCCGCATATCCAACAAGTCCGTGATTGAAACGATACGCCGCTTGGAGGATACGCAGGAAGAATACCGGGACTATCTGGAGAGCTGGGTGCATGAGATCAAGACCCCCATCTCCGTTATCACGCTGTCCTGTGAAAACGGAAAGACCGCCGAGCCCGCTTTGAACCAGACTTTCCGAAACATCCGTCTTGAAAACAGAAAAATTGAAAATTATGTGGATATGGTGCTCTACCGTGCTCGCTCGGAGCAGGTCTATCAGGATTATCTGATCTGTGAGACCCTTTTGGAGGATATCGTGTATGAGGCTTTAGAGAAAGAGCGCTTGCTGCTCATCCAAAATCACATACAGGCGGAAGTTTCCTGCAGCGGGACCGCCTATACCGATAAGAAGTGGATCGTCTTCATTCTAAACCAGCTGATTTTAAACAGTGTAAAATACCGGAACGATTCATCCATTCTGCGCTTCTATACGCACCGGGACAACAATAATATCGTCCTGACATTGGAGGACAACGGCACCGGTATCCCTACTCAGGACCTGCCGAGAATCTTTGAAAAGGGATTTACCGGCAGCAACGGGCGCTCCCATGAGAAAGCTACCGGCATGGGACTGTACCTGTGCAAAAAGCTCTCAGACAGATTGGGGATCTTTCTCTCGGCACAGTCCGAGTACGGAAAAGGCACAAAAATGATTCTCACCTTTCCCCGCAGCAGTTATATCACGGACGCCAAGCCTCTGCCTCCGTCCAAATAAAAGCCTTTCTCATAGCGCGCCCTCTGACAAAAACGCAATCCTTTCAAAAATGTAAGAAAACTTTAAACGACTTTGATACCTTGATCCCCTCTCCTATGTTATCATAATTTCATACCAAAACCGGGCAGCAGTCCGGTTTAAAGCCCCACCTAAAACTTCGTACAGAAATGAGGTCCGCTATGAATGACTATATCAAAATATGCGACATCGAAAAATATTACGGAAACGGCTCCCAGATCACAAAGGCCATAGACCGCCTTACTTTCAGTGTGGACAAGGGCGAATTCATGGGCATCATGGGCGCTTCCGGTTCCGGCAAGACCACACTGTTAAACCTCCTTGCCACCATAGACCGGGTAAGCGCCGGGCATATCTTTTACGGGGAAACCGACATCACCGCCCTGTCCGAAGACGCCCTGTCTGAGTTTCGCAAAAACAACCTCGGATTTGTTTTTCAGGAATACAATCTGCTCGACACTTTAACCATAGAGGAGAATATCTCTCTCGCCCTGACTCTGCTTGGACGGACCAGAGCAGAAGTGCAGGAAACCGCAGAAAAGCTGTTAAATCTTCTCGACATCAGAGAAATCAAAGACCGTTTCCCCTATCAGGTTTCCGGAGGGCAAAAACAGCGCTGCGCCTGTGCCAGAGCGCTGGCGAACGATCCCAAACTCCTGCTGGCGGACGAGCCCACCGGAGCTTTAGATTCCCTCTCTTCCCAGACGCTGCTTGAAACTTTCACAAGTCTCAACCAAACCCTCGGCACTACCATCCTGATGGTGACCCACGACGCCTTCTCCGCCAGCTACTGCAGCCGCATTTTATTTTTGAGAGACGGAAAGATCTTCCATGAACTGTTCCGGGGTGAAAAATCAAGACAACTGTTTTTGCAGGAAATCCTTGACGTGCTGGCTTCGGCCGGCGGAAAAACAATACATTGAGAAACGAGGTATCATCATGCTTTTCAAACTTGCCATACGCAACATGAAACGCTGCGCCAGAGACTATCTGGTCTATCTTATCACCATCACTCTGATCAGTGCGCTGCTGTACGCTTTCAACAGCCTTCTCTTCCAGAATGATCTGAAAAAATACTGGGATACGGAAGACATGATGGAGATGATGGTTTTTCTTGCCACCATATTGATCATGTTTATCACCGCTTGGCTGATCAGCTATATGGTTCGCTTTATGATGGCAAAACGCAGCAAAGAATTCGGCACCTATCTTTTACTCGGCATGAAAAAAAGCGCCGTCTCCATACTGTACCTGCTGGAAAATATTTTGTTGGGCGTCATCGCCCTGTTTTTCGGCATACTCCTCGGCACCCTGCTGCAACAGGTGTTAATGGCTATTTTGTTCTCTCTCCTAAACATGACTTACCGTCTCCACCTATACTTCCATCCGGGCACCTTCCTTATGACGGCATTTTGTTTCAGCATTTGCTATCTATTGTCGTTATCCCGCTGCCGGAAGAAATTTAGGAAGATGAATATTCACGACCTGATGGAAGCGGAGCGAAAAAATGAAGAGATCGCAGAAAAGCATGAACCGGCAAAAAAACTTCTTCTGCCGCTGTCCATCCTGTTCCTCCTGTTTTTCTGGCTCATTTTCGGCTCCCTGCAAAGCAGCGGCGGCGTGGCCTTATTTCTGATCGGTCTGGTTTTAACGATCTATCTGTTTTATACCGGGCTTTCCGCCTACATCATCTGCTATATCCGAAAAGGCGGGAAATTTATCTACAGAGGCCAGAACCTGTTTTTGATGCGGCAGTTTTCCTCCAAAATCCGCACCATGCAATTTACTCTCGGAACGCTCACCGTCCTGCTCACACTGGCGCTGATGGGCTCCTCCATCGCCCTGATGTTCAGCACTTGGCAGAACACGCTTCTTCATCACAAATTTCCCTTTGACATCCTGCTTTACAGTCCGGATCCTGCGGACACTTTTGAAGAAGAAATAGAGTTTCTGAAAAACCGGGTGACGCCTCTTGACATCATTCCCTATCACATTTATACCGACGGGGACAATCAAGTCAATACATGGATGCTAACGCATCTCAGCGCATGGGGCACCATGTATCAGACACCGGACGGCCGTCCGGATATGACGGAAATTGAATATTTTTTGGAAAATAACAACGTCTATTGTCCTTTCGACACTTACATGGGGCTTTCCGATTATAACCGCCTGCGCGGTATGCTTGGGTACGAAAAAATAACGCTTGAAAGCACGGAATACGCAGTGCAGATCAAACCTCGTCTGGAGCAGGAAGTGCAGGCCATCGGGGACGATCTGAAGATTTGCGGTATCTCTTCCGCCCCTTCCTCATCCGGGGAAGGCGCCCGCACAGAGCCGCTCCTTTTGTCTCTGTCCGGCATTTACGCGGATCCCTTTTCTCAGGATGGGCACAACGGCTGCGATTATCTGATCATTGTACCTGATGAAACGCTCTCCCGCATGCAGCCCTACCATTCGGAACTGGCCATAGATATCGACGGCACTGCACCGCCCAATCTGCGGAACGAACTGAATGCCCTGCGAAGCGAAAACGCCGGATATACAAGCCCGGATGACTTCTTCGCTCAAAGCTTCCGGGGGCACGGTTCCGATATTATGATGAATACCAGCTCCGTCAACGAAGTGAAAGACAACCTGCTGCCAGCCCTCTCCTATATGATGGCTTCCCTGATGATCCCCCTATTTTACATTGGACTGGTATTCCTATGCGTCGCTGTTACCGTATTGTCCGTACAACAGCTTTCCGACTCTGCATCCTACCGCTTCCGCTATGATGTACTCTCCAAACTTGGATTGAAGGAATCCGAACTGCGCGGACTGATCTTTAAACAACTGACTGCATACTATCTCTGTCCCGCCCTGTTCAGCATTATAATCAGCGGAAAACTGATGCTTTTTGCGGGCAACCGCTTTGTGACGGCCACCGGCGTGCCGGTTTCCTCCGGTTTCTTTTTCTTAAAAAGCGCCGTCCTGTTTTTTGGTGTCTATCTAATCTATTTTGCCGTAACTTATGTGAGTTTTCAAAGAAACATCCGGGGCCGAACATAGCCCCGGATGTTCCTCGTCTTCAGATCACGGCACACCTGCCGTGACTTGTTCCTCTATTTCAACAATCCCTCAAACACATCTTTCTCCACCGTAAACTCCTGAGCCCCCATATAGCCCGGCGCCACTTCATACTCGTCGAACACGATCACCAGATTCTCCGACCCGTCAAAGTAGAAATTCTGATTTTCCTTGAGCTTCTCAAAATTCCATTCCGGCACTTCCTCGTAGTCCACCCAGTATACTTTCATCTCATCTTCCGCCATTCTCGCCCGCATCTGCTCTCTGATATTTTCGCTGAGTATCTCGTTATAGCTGCTGTCCGTCCTGAACAGATCTCCGATCTGTACCTGCTTTCCTGTCTTTTTGTCTATAGTATAATATTTATAGCTTTGATAACCGCTGCCGGCGCCCTGATACAGAGACAGCTTTAACGTAAAATATTGCTCGTTATCCGTAACCGTCTCATGATGGATATCTAAAGATCCATAGCTTTCCCCGGCATCCGCCGCTTTCTTAAATTCCTCGACCAGCCGATTTGTCACTTCCTCAATGTCAAAATTGATCTGTTCCACCGTCTCCTGCAGCTGTCCGGAAGTATCCTCCCCATTCTGACTTTCCGCATCGTCCATATCCTCCACCTGAATCTTAGGCACTTCCACATCGGCGTCGAATCTGTCACTCTCATACCGGTAATCTCTGAACGTTACCGCCTGAAACAGTTTTCCCACCACGGGGAGAGACCCCATTGCATGGGCTGCGCCCGCCCCCGTATTCGGCAGGATCACAAGCATCGCCACCGCGGCTGCTGCCATCCCGATACGAAAACCTCCTATTTTCTGTGCTGTCTTTTTCTTTTCCGTCTCCGCTCTGGCGATCCCAGCTTCCACCCTCGCCCTCATCTCTTCCGGCACCGGAATTTTCCGATGATCCTCCCCCGCAACCGAAAATTTTTTTTCCATATCCCTGTAATCTTCCGTCTCAAACTCTTTCATTTTTCGCTCCTGCCTTTCCGCCGCTCATCGGCACATCACTGTATACAGCATCACTTTTCCTCTACGTCTGCTCTGCTAACTCTTCCCGCAGTTTCCTAAGAACTCTGTAGAGCCTGCTTTTCACTGTATTCAAATTCTCCTGTAATATCTCCGCGATCTCCGAAAGCTGCTTATCCTCGTAAAATCGCAAAATAATAAGCGTTCTTTCCGCCTCAGGCAGTTTCTCCACCGCCTTCTCCAGATCAATATCCCTGTAAACTTCCTCGGCCGCCAGATTTTCATCCAGTTCACCGGTCTCTTTTCTGTTTTTCCTCAGATACCCCTTAGCCTCATTGATCATGATCCGGTACACCCATGTCCCCGCGAAACTTATCTCCCGCAGATCGTCGGCCTTGAGCATCGCCCTGTACGCCCCTTCCTGCACGATATCCATGGCATCTGCCTCGTTGTGTACATAGGCGAAAGCCAGTCTGTAATAACTTTCATAGTTATCTAACAGAACCTTCCGGACCGCTTCTCCTTTATCCTTATCCTTCTTTGCCCACATTTTAACCTCCGCTCCCGCTTCCTTTTTTCTACAAACAAAAAATCTTTTCAAAACTCTTTCCGGTTTGTACCGATTAGACAAATGCCTGCCGTAAAAAGTTTCAAAAAGATTTTTATAATTTCGGAATTTTTTAAACTCCGTTTTTCCTGATCCAGTCCGCCCACTCCTGATAATATTTCCCAAGCACATGCACCTGATCATGAGTGCATTCCGTCCTCAGCCCGCCGGTATCATCATCGAACACCTCATTCACATCGATATAAGAAAAACCGTACTTTTCCGCGATCTGTCTGATATTTTCATTGATCCTGTCGATGCCTTCATTGTTAAAGATCGCTTCCTTTTCAGATCTGGCTGTTGTCACATGCAGGTTCGCCTGCAAAATGATCTTTGCATCGGGCTGAAGTTCCCGCAGTTTCAAAACCTCCTCCTCAAAGCGTTCGATGGTCTGCGCCTCACTGTACCCAAGCTCGTTGATCCCTGACATCAGATAAATCTTGCGGTAGCGCTTTTTTGCCAGAATATCCTCAAGATATATCTCCTGCTCACGCACCGCGTTTTTCATCGTGTAAAGCCTGTAGACATTCATGCCGGTATTGGCAAACACTGCCGCATCTCCCAGATCCGCATATTCTACCAACCCCATGGTACGGGAATCCCCGATAAACAGCGTATCTTTAAAAAATTCTTCCGGCGACAGTTCCCTCTCAGGCGCTTCCTCTGCATCCTGTTTCGTTTCCCCATCCGCCGCTTCTCCACCTTCAGGCGCTTCATTTCCGGATACCGTACTGTTTCCTGACACCGTATCATTCCCGGATAGCGTTCCGTTCCCTGACACCGTATCATCTCCGGATACCGTTTTGTTGCCGGAGACTGTCTCCTCTTCCGGAAGCTTCTCCGCCTCCCGCTGCATAAATGCCTCCGCACCCTTTTTCTGTTCTATATACAATTTGTGCAGCACAAACGGCCACACCAAAAGAAAGCCAACCAAAAATAACACCAGATAATGATATTTCCGCATATTATGTTTTCCTTCTAAAATCTATAATACAAAAACGGATCATTCAACCCTTTATACATACAGTAAACTGAAGCCCCGAAAATGCAAAGCAGCAAAAAGGACATCCAAAATTTATTCCGCCATCGGATAAAAATCTTCTCCACAAAGCCGGTACAGCAGACAAGTCCAACCGTCAGTCCGACACCATACATGCCGAGATACTTTTCAAAATCCCCTGCGAATACGACCGCCTGCCCGCCGCTTCCCGCAAAAAAGGGAAACAGCTTCAACAGATAAACCTTTAACTGAAAGAAGTCTGTGATCGCAAACAATGTCCAACTCACCGGAATGAGGATGCACATATAGAGATGTCCGACAACTTTCCACCTCTCCAGCACTTTCAGCAGCCCCGCTTTCTCCACAGTCAGGATGACAAACAGGAAGAGTCCCCAGAAGATAAAATTCCAGTTTGCCCCATGCCACAGTCCGGTCAAAAGCCAGACGATAAGCAGATTAAAAAACCTTCTGACTTTTCCTTTTCTGTTGCCTCCCAAAGGAATGTAAACATACTCTCTGAACCAACGCCCCAGCGTGATGTGCCAGCGCCGCCAGAATTCCGTCATGGAAAGGGACATATACGGCTGCCTAAAGTTGTCGGGAATCCGAAATCCCAAAAGTTTTCCAAGCCCCACCGCCATCAGAGAATATCCGTAAAAATCAAAATATATCTGCAAGCTGTAAGCAACGATCCCAAGCCATGCAAGCGGCGTTGATATACTCTCAAAACCGATGGTCTGAATATCCTCCCACAGATTTCCGAGCTGATTGGCCAAGAGAACCTTGAAGCCCAGTCCCAGCGTAAAAAACTGCACGCCGTGATTACAGCCGATAAGTGTGATCCTTCTGCGCCTGAACTGCTTGTGCACCTCGCTGTAGGTTACGATAGGACCGGCTATCAACTGCGGAAACATAGTGAGATAGCCTCCCAGACGCACCATATCCTGTTCCGCCCTCGTCCTGCGCCTGTACACGTCGACCAGATACGAAGTGATCTGGAAGGTGTAAAAACTGATGCCTACGGGCAGGATGAGATTCTCCATAAAAAATCCTGCGTATTTGAAGAACAGCAATACGCCGAAATCATAGCACAGCCCCAGAATCAACATCGTCTTCTCGCCCGCACTTTTATGTTCCGCGTTTTCCTCACCGTTTCGTATTCTATTTTTTCTCCTGTAATGCTCTATCCCCTTCGCCGCCAGAAAATTAAGCAACACCGAGATAATGATGAGCCCCATATAATATAAATTCCATTCTATCCCGAAACCGTAAAAAACCAGACTGCCCAAAAACAGGAATCCGTTCTTTCCCCGCAGCGGCAGCAGGTAATATATCAGTAGAAACAAGGGCAGAAACAGGAATATAAACTCTAAACTGCTAAATACCATTTCCTCTTCGCTCCTCTTTAGCCGTCATCTCTCACCACGCTTCCGCCAATTCACAGATCAGCCGTTGCGTTTTATCCCATCCGAGACAGGGATCCGTGATCGATTTTCCATAGCAATGCGAACCGATCTTCTGGGCCCCGTCCTCAATATAACTCTCTATCATGAGTCCTTTTACTAACCGCCTGATGTCCCCCGACATACGGCAGCTATGAACCACGTCCTTGCTGATACGGATCTGTTCTATGTATTCTTTGCCGGAATTTGAATGGTTCGTGTCTACGATCACCGCCGGATTTTCAAACTCCCTCTCATGGTATAGTTCCAGAACATGCCGCAGATCCTCGTAATGATAATTGGGCATATTCCTGCCGAATTTATCCACATAACCGCGCAGAATCCCATGGGCATAAGGATTCCCCTTGGTCTGTACTTCCCAGCCTCTGTAGAGAAAAGTGTGGCCGCTCTGGGCCGCGATGATCGAGTTCATCATAACTGTCAGATCACCGCCGGTAGGGTTTTTCATTCCGGCCGGAATCCCAAGTCCGCTGGCTGTCAGTCTATGCTGCTGATCCTCAACGGAGCGCGCTCCCACCGCAACATAGGCCAAAAGATCCGACAGATAACGATGGTTCTCCGGATAAAGCATCTCATCCGCACAGGTAAAACCTGTTTCTCTCGCCGCCCTTGTATGCAGTTCTCTGATGGCGATGATGCCTTTTAACATATCCGTCCCCTGCTCCGGATCCGGCTGATGCAGCATTCCCTTGTAGCCCGCTCCTATGGTCCGCGGCTTGTTCGTGTAAATTCTGGGCACGATAAAAAGCTTATCCGCCACCCTTTCCGCTGCCTTCCGCAGCCTGTCGAGATAATCTAAAACCGCATCCTCATTATCCGCTGAACAGGGGCCGATGAGCAAAATAAGCCTGCCATCCTTTCCCTCAAAAATATCTTTTAAACTCTGATCCCTCTGTACCTTCAAACGTTCAATCTCTGCCGACAGGGGAAACTGCTCCTTGATCTCCAAAGGAGTCGGGAGCTTCCTTTTAAATTCCATTTCCATAAATAATAAGCAACCTCTTTTCTGTCACATACCGCCTTAACGCTTTATCCGCTATACTTATCTGCAAATACTGAAAATAAACTCGGCGTTTTTATCCATCGCCTCCGCCGCCGTCTTAAAGGGCGACATCTGGAACACATGCCACATATCCTTAAAAACATCCAACGTTACATTCACGCCGGACTGACGCATCTTCTTGTACAAAAGCTCGCTGTCGCTCAGCAAAATCTCCTGATCCCCCACCTGAATGTAGGTCGGCGGAAATCCTTCAAAATCTCCGAATATAGGAGAGACCGTCGGATCTTGGAGCATTGCATCATCGCAGTCTTTCCCGAGATAATTCTCTATCGCTTCCGCCAGATACGCCGCACTCAGAACCGGATCCGCACCTTCCTTCGTCCGGTGAGACTTTCCCGAGGATGTCATATCCGTCCACGGCGAAAGCAGCACGATCCCTCTGGGTAAAAGTCTACCCGCTTTTTTGAGCTGATGGCAGAGCGCTAACGCCAGATTTCCCCCTGCGGAGTCCCCCACTAAAATCACATCTCTGGCCCCATAACCGAACATCATCAGATGATCCCAAGCCTTCAGCGCATCCTCAATGGCCGCCGGATACGGGTGTTCCGGAGCCAGCCTGTAATCAAAACTGAGCACATCCATAGACGTGGAGGACGCCAGCCTCGTCGTCAGCGTCCTGCCGTAAAGGCTGCTGCCGGTGGAGTATCCGCCCCCGTGGCAATACAAAAGCACATACTTTTTCATATGCGCCCTGTTCACACACAGCCACTCGCCATACATACCGCTGATATCCAATTCTCTGATCAAAATCGCCCTGTTTTGTCCGAACAGCGCGCCAATCTGATCCTGAGACTGCCTGTGTTTTTCTATGTCAACATTTTCTACAACGCCGTGTACTCTTTTTACAAGATTTAACAGCCCCTGATTTTTTTTACTGACCGCCATACCGCTCTTTCCATTCTATTCGTAACGCATGTTATTGTTTATTTTTCTTCTACCATATGTTAGTATGTATGATTTTCTTACTAATTTCAATAGCTTTTGACATATTTTAAAAAATTTCCAAAAAAAATTTCGTATTGCTAACTGCTCCTGTTTTGGAGTATACTATTTTATAATTATGAAGAAGACAGACAAAACAAAACTTCCTGTGCGAGACACATGGTATAAACTGGATTTATCGGCGATTGTCTATCCCACGCTGCAGCGGCGGGACTTTTCTTCCGTGTACAGACTTTCCGTCCTTTTAAAGGAGCCTGTAAAACCGGATATTCTGCAAAAAGCGGTGGATATGGTTCTCCCTCGCTTCCCTACCTACAAATCAGCCATCAGAAAGGGACTGTTTTGGCGCTATCTGGAACCCAACAACAGACCCGGGCCTTTTGTGCAGCGGGATATCAAAAACCCCTGTATGCCTATGCCATTTAAACAAAACAACCGTTATCTTTTACGCGTCTACTATTATGGGTGCAGGATCTCTTTAGAAGCCCACCATTCCCTCGGCGACGGCACAGGCGGCATGTATGTTTTGCAGACGATCACCGCACAATATTTAAGACTGCTTGGGGCGTCTATCTCCTGCGGCGGTTTTGTGTTGGACATAAACGAGGCGCCGGAACCGGAAGAGCTTGAGGATGCCTACATGCGCTACTCTAACGCCAGAGTGCGCCCGCCCCGCCCCAGCGAAAAGACTTACAGAGTGCGGGGAACCAAAGAGCCCTTTTACACGCTGAATATCATAAACGGAATCCTCTCTGCATCCGAAGTCAAAAAAGCGGCCGGCCGGTATAACGTGACAATCACAGAATATCTGAATGCCGTACTGCTCTATGCTCTGCTGCAAAAACAGGAAAGTGAGAATCCCTGGAGACTCCTGCCGGTCAGGATTGCCATGCCGGTAAACCTGCGCAGATTTTTTCCTTCCAAAACGCTGCGGAATTTTATTACTATGATCTATCCTTCCGTGGATCCGAGACTCGGAACCTACAGCTTTGAAGAGATAGTCCTGCATGTCCACAACTATATGCAGTATTATATCAACGAAAAATTCCTGCGCGGAGACATCACTACCAACGCCGCCACTCAGCGCAATCCCTTTATCCGAATCGTCCCCCTGTTTTTAAAGGACTTTGTGGTCAGGTCTTTTTATACAAGAGTGCAGGATAAAAATTCTTCCGCCGGACTGACAAATATGGGGGTTCTTAAAGTTCCGGAAGATATGGCTCCCTATCTGGATCGTTTTGACATCTGTATGGGACAGCCTTTTTCCAGCAGGACCAACTGCGCCATCATCAGTTTTCAGGATACTTTGACGATCGGTTTTGCCAGCAGTATCAAGGAAGCCGATGTGGAACGATACTTTTTTCGGAAACTGGTGCAGGACGGCATTCACGTAACGGTAGAAAGCAATCGGGAGGCTCCTTCTCCCTCCAATTTATAAGAAAGGTCGTATTGATATGTCATATTGTGTACACTGCGGAGTAGAACTGGATGCTTCCTTAAAGAAGTGCCCCCTTTGCAATACTCCGGTGCTTGATCCGAATAATATCCCCTATTTTGAAGCCACATCACCCTATCCTTCCAAAAAAGGAAAGGTGGAACCTGCCCGCAAAAAAGACGCTGCCATTTTTGTCAGCGTCCTGCTTCTCACGATCAGTATTACCTGCGGCACTTTGAACTGGCTGGTTTTTCCGAGAGTTCCGTGGTCCTTACTTGTGATCGGTTTTTGCGTCGTTATCTGGGTGATCTGTGTCCCCTTTATCTTTTATCAGAAACTTTCGCCTTATCTTGCCGTCCTGTTTGACGGAATGGCGGTCTCCTTCTATCTGTACCTGATCTCCCGTTTGACCGGTTCTACGGACTGGCTTTTTTATCTGGGACTCCCGATCGCAGCCATGTTCACGGTTTTACTGGAGATTCTTATGCTGTTTATCCTGAAAGTGAATCATTCTTTCTTTGCTGTAACCCTTTATATCCTCTCTTTAGTCTCACTATCCTGCATCGGTATTGAACTGTTGTGCAGAAATTTTCTGGAGGATCCGCTGCGCATTACTTGGTCGGCCATTGTGCTCACCGTATGTATTGTGTTCATCATAGCTATCGTCACGATCCTGCTGCTGCCCAGAGTGAGGGAGGAAGCGAGACGGAGACTGCACTTTTAAGATATCACTCAGATTTTTATCTCCCCGTGCTTTTTCTCCGCCTCCTCCAATGTCTCATAGCCGTAAAATCTTGTCTCATTGGCTATGATGTCCTGCAGGGTATTCTCCCCTGCTGCGAAGGCCGCTTTCGTCTCCCGGTAGATCAATTCTCTCGTTCTCTCCGAATAGGACATCAGTTCGCAGCGCAGATAACTCTCCATAGAAGAACCGGCCGCCACATTATCTTCCCCTGTGGTAGCCGCTCTGCCGCGCTTTCTGATATTGGGATAATGCTCCGCCATAAAGGCATCCCACCCCAAATGGATCTTGACGATCTCCTCGATCTTTTCCATGCTCTCCTCAGAGATTTCCGGCAGGTACTGCTTTACATTCTCGTATTCCTCCGGATAAGTCGTTTCCATCATGCGGGCATACTTTTGCCACAGCAGATTATCTCCGTTCTCTATCGCTTTCACACAGTCATCTCTATAGCTTTCTAATACTTCCTCGGAATAAGCTAACCACTGGCTCATGCGCATCTTAAAAAAAGTGTCCGGATTATCCTGACAGGATGCTCTGCCCCCCGTATTGTACACATGCTGGAACATATCCCACTCAAGCTGTGTGATCTCAAAAACAAGCTGCTCCTTTTTTCCTAATTCCGGCATAGTTTCTCCCCTTTTTCTTTATTTCCCTTTTCCACAGCACTTTTTGTATTTCTTACCACTGCCGCAGGGACAGGGATCGTTGGGATAAATTTTCTCACCTTTTACCACGGTCATGGATGATTTCTGCTCCTTGTAGAGCTCTTTTCTCCTGTTCTCATCAAAGATGGGCTCCCACTCCTCCAGATTGTAAAGCCAATCAGCGCCTGCCGCCACCATGTTCTTGTAGAGCAGTTCCTTCTCAAAACCGAGATTGACGACCGTATCCTCCTCCATCTCTTCGATGGGATTTTGCTCTTTCAGGCTGTCGTTGATACCATCCAGAAATCCCGTCATGGTCATGATCGTCACATCATATTTTTCCGCAAGTTCCTTTACAGTTCCCGTCACCACTTCGTCGGGGCTTTTCAAAAGTTCAGCATAAATGCCTCTCTCATCCTCGAAATACTGATTCCATAATCTCTGCAGGTCTCCCCTATTCGCAGTCTCTGAATACGCCATATCCCGCCATTTTTTTAATAAAGCCATATCGTTTCACTCCTTATTTTTAACTTATTTTTATTTTTTACTTACTCTCATCTCTCGCTTCTAGCCGCGCCGGCCTGATATCTGCGCCTGCACGCCCAGTTTTTTAAGTTCCGTAACTGCCTGTTCCCTGTCCAGAAACAGGATCGTATGGATCCCTAATTGTTCCGCCGGCAAAAGGTTCTTCTTCGTATCGTCCATAAAAACGCACTCCTCCGCCCGAAGATCGAATCTATCCAACAGCAGTTCATAAATCTTTGGATCCGGTTTGATCAATTTATCCTGATAAGACAAAATCCCGCCGTCCATATACTTCAAAAAATCCAGCGCATCGGCGCATTCCGCATGAGCCTTGCGGCTGAAGTTAGACAGATAATAACAGCGGTATCCCGCTTCTTTCAAACTCAGAACCCACGGAATCGCATAGTCGTATTTCACCACTATGCCATGAATATTCTCGAAGACTCTGCCCAGTTCCTTCTCCAGAGGCGGATCGTTTCGGATAAAGCCTTCCAACAGCTCTTTATCGCTCCACGCTCCTCTGTCTATCTCATTCCACATCGGATCTTTCACAGTGGCCGCCGCCAGTCTTTCTATCGTCTCCTCACCGTAGCCAAAACCTGCAAAAAAATCCCTCCATGTAAAACCGGCGAGCACGTTGCCAATATCAAATATAATATTTTTTATCATTTCAAAGAACTCTCCCTGTAGATGATATCCTCTCTGCCCGGCCCGTTGCTGACCATAGTGATCGGATACTTGATCTGCCTCTCAATAAACTCAATGTAATTTCTGCAGTTCTCAGGCAGGTCCTCATACTTTCTGATCCCCCTGATATCGCTCTTCCAGCCGGGCAGTGTCTGCAGCACAGGCTTCGCCCGCTCCAATTTATAAGTCACCGGGAAATCAGTAGTCACTTCACCGTCGATCTCATAGCCTACGCAGACCGGGATCTCGTCCAGATACCCTAACACATCGAGTACCGTAAAAGCCACATCCGTCGTTCCCTGCAGACGGCAGCCGTATTTGGATGCCACGCAGTCAAACCAGCCCATCCGGCGGGGACGCCCCGTGGTAGCGCCATACTCTCCTCCATCGCCGCCCCGGCGTCTCAGTTCATCCGCTTCCTCCCCAAATATCTCGGAAACAAAAGCTCCGGCACCTACCGCTGAAGAATAAGCCTTACATACCGTCACGATCTGTTTGATCTCATAGGGCGGGATCCCTGCGCCTATAGCGCCGTAAGCCGCCAGCGTGGAGGAACTTGTGACCATGGGATAAATGCCGTGATCCGTATCTTTTAAAGTCCCCAACTGTCCTTCCAACAGTATGGTCTTTCCCTCTTTCAGCGCCTTGTGCAGGTACAAAGATACATCGCACACATAAGGTTCCACCATCCTCTTGTATTCCCGCAGTGTGACAAGCAGTTCTTCGGCCTTCAAAAGCGGTTTGTGATACAAATGCTCCAACATCACATTCTTGAGTTCGCAGACTTTCTGCAATTTTTCCAACAGCAGTTTCTCATCGAACAGATCGCTCACCTGAATGCCGATCTTCGCATATTTATCTGAATAAAACGGCGCAATACCGGACTTTGTGGAACCGAAAGACTTTCCCGCAAGCCGCTCTTCCTCATACTGGTCAAACAAAATATGATAAGGCATCACAATCTGTGCCCGGTCTGAGACAAGAAGCTTCGGCGCAGGCACTCCCTTTTCCGTGATGGATTTCACTTCCTCGAACAGCACGGGAATATTGAGAGCCACACCGTTTCCGATAATACTCGTCGTATGTTTATAGAACACGCCGGAAGGCAGTGTGTGCAGCGCAAATTTGCCGTACTCATTGATGATCGTATGTCCCGCGTTGGCGCCGCCTTGAAAACGGATGATAATATCCGCATTCTCCGCCATCATATCCGTGATCTTGCCTTTTCCCTCATCACCCCAGTTTGCTCCTACAACCGCTTTAACCATAATTCTTCCTCCTATTTACACGGTAATTTCCGCTTTCATACCGAGCAGTTCTCTGTTCTCTTCCATGATGGGAAGGACTACTTTGCTAAGAAAGGCGTCTACCTGTTCCGGCGCCCGCCCGATATATCTGGAGGGCTCCATGCAGGCTTCAAGTTCCTCCCTTGTCAGGCCGAAGCTTTCGTCCGCCGCAATCAGATCTAACAGGTTATTTTCTCCTCCCTCTATCTTCACATTCTTACCGGCTTCCATGGAGAGCTTGCGGATCTTCTCGTGGATCTCCTGTCTGTCGCCTCCGGCTTTCACCGCATCCATCATAATATTTTCAGTGGCCATAAAAGGCAGTTCGCTCATCAGACGCTTCTCGATCACCTTCGGGTACACCACCAGTCCGTCCACCACATTTAAGCACAGATCCAACACCCCGTCTACGGCGAGAAAAGCCTCCGGAACGGAAAGCCTTTTGTTGGCGGAATCATCAAGCGTTCTCTCAAACCACTGTGTCGCGGATGTCATCGCCGGATTCAAAGCTTCCGCCATCACATATCTGGAAAGGGAAGCAATCCTTTCACTCCGCATCGGGTTTCTCTTATAAGCCATAGCGGAGGAACCGATCTGATTTTTTTCAAAGGGTTCTTCCACCTCTTTCAAATGCTGCAAAAGCCTGATATCATTGCTCATCTTGTGGGCGGACGCCGCAATCCCCGCCAACACATTGCATACTCTTGTGTCCACTTTTCTGGAGTAGGTCTGTCCGGAAACCGGATAGCACTCCTTAAATCCCATCTTCTTCGCTATCATCGGATCGATCATATCGATGATCTTCCGGTCGCCGTCAAACAGTTCCATAAAGGACGCCTGCGTTCCGGTAGTTCCTTTGGAACCAAGCAGTTTCATCCCGTCGAGCACATGATCAAGATCCTCCAGATCCAGACAAAATTCCTGCATCCACAGAGTGGCCCTCTTCCCCACCGTAGTGGGCTGAGCCGGCTGAAAATGCGTGAACGCAAGCGTGGGCAGATCTTTATAATTATCTGCAAACTGTGCCAACTCGTCCAACACATTGAGCAGTTTTTTCTTCACAAGACGCAGCGCCTCGGTCATTACAATAATGTCTGTGTTGTCTCCCACATAACAGGAAGTCGCTCCCAGATGTATGATCCCCTTGGCCTTCGGACACTGCTGCCCGTAAGCATACACATGGCTCATCACGTCGTGGCGGACCTTTTTCTCCCGCTCCTTCGCCACATCATAGTTGATGTTATCCGCATTCGCTTTCAGTTCGTCGATTTGCTCCTGCGTGATATCCAACCCCAGTTCCTTCTCCGTTTCCGCGAGAGCGATCCAGAGTTTTCTCCATGTCTTAAACTTCTTGTCCGGCGAAAAAATATACTGCATTTCTTTGCTGGCATACCGCTCCGAGAGCGGGCTTACATATCTGTCTGTCGCCATCTCCATCTCCTATTCCGTTTTTTACATCTCTGCATCAGGTACAAAACCATGTTCTTCTTCAGACCATTTAGTTTCTTTACTCTGTATATTCTCCCCGGATATCTTCTCCCGGAGGATCGATCGGATATTTCCCGGTAAAGCAGCCCTCGCAGATGCCAAGTCCCCCTACCATCTCTTTGAGTCTTTCAATGCGCAGATACCCAAGAGTATCGGCGCCGATGATCTTCCTGATATCCTCTATACTGCGCTCATAAGCAATCAGATTGTCTCTGGCGGGCACATCGGTCCCGAAATAGCAGGGCCACAAAAACGGCGGAGCACTGACACGCATATGCACTTCCTTCGCTCCGGCATCCCGCAGCATGCGCACTATCCTGTCGGAAGTGGTTCCCCGGACAATGGAATCGTCTATCATCACGATCCGCTTTCCGTCCACCGCTTCCCTGATGGCGTTTAACTTTACCTGCACGCTGCTCTCTCTGCTCTTTTGCCCCGGCTTGATAAAAGTCCTGCCTATATAGTTATTCTTTACAAAAGCCTGTCCGTAGGGTATTCCCGACTGCAGGGAATATCCCAGCGCCGCCACATTTCCCGATTCCGGCACACCCACCACAAGATCCGCATCCACCGGCGAATCCATCGCCAGATATTTTCCTGACAGGATCCTAGCCTGATAGACGCTGACACCGTCAAGTCTGCTGTCCGGCCTCGCAAAATAGATATATTCAAAGATACATCTGCCCTGCTTTTCCTTGCTGATGCACATGCTCTTATCTGATTCGATTCCTCTCTCCGGAGAAATCGTCACGATCTCTCCCGGTTCCACGTCCCTGATGAACTCCGCATTGATGGTGTCAAGGGCACAGCTTTCCGAAGCGAGAATATAGGTGTTTTCTCTCTTCCCGATGCAAAGCGGTCTGAATCCGAAAGGATCTCTGGCCCCGATCAGCTTTCTGGGGGACATGATCACTAACGCATAGGCGCCCTTTATCTTCGCCATCGCACGTCCTACCGCTTCCTCCACGGTTTTGGAGTTAAGCCGCTCTCTGGCCACGTGGTAAGCAATCACCTCGGAATCGATGGTGGTCTGAAAAATCGCCCCGGTATACTCAAGTTCCCGCCGCAGCTCCGGCGCATTCACCAAATTGCCGTTATGGGCAAATCCCAACGTTCCTTTCACATAATTCAGCACGAGGGGCTGGGCATTCTCCCTTGTGGAGGAACCCGCTGTGGAATACCGCACATGTCCCACGCCGATATCACCCACCAGTTTCCCCAGCTTTTTGGCGCTGAAAGACTCATTTACAAGCCCCATATCCCTGCTGGAAAGAACTTTTCCCTTCGGGCCGTTCGTGTCAGAGACTGCAATACCGCAGCTCTCCTGCCCTCTGTGCTGCAGGGATAAAAGACCGTAATAGATCGTCTCCGCCACATTTCCGCCGTCAAAATCATAGATACCGAAAACGCCGCACTCCTCCCGCAGATTATCATTCAACTCTTCCTGTACAAAAATATCTCCCGGCATTATTCCAATCCCAATCTTTTAAACACTTCGTTATAAGCTTCTTCCACGTTTCCCAAATCTCTGCGGAAACGATCTTTATCCAGTTTCTCATTTGTATGCACGTCCCACAGCCTGCAGGTATCGGGACTCACCTCATCCGCTAAAATGATCTCCCCGTGATGGCGGCCGAATTCGATCTTAAAGTCGATCAGCTTCATATCCGCCTGCAGAAAATATGCTTTGAGCACATCGTTCACCTTGAACGCATACTTTTTGATCGTCTCAATCTCCTCCCAATCAGCCAGATTGAGCGCCACGGCAAAATAACTGTTGATGAGCGGATCGCCCAGATCATCGTTTTTATAGGAAAATTCAATCGTGGGAATCGCTAACTGCGTCCCCTCTTCCACTCCCAGTCTTTTAGAAAAGGAACCTGCCGCCACATTCCGGATGATCACCTCGAGGGGCACGATCTCCACTTTCTTAACAAGCGTCTCTGTGTCACTCAGCTCTTCGATATAATGTGTGGGAACACCCTCATTCTCCAACATCTGGAATACTTTGTTCGTCATGCGGTTGTTGATTGCGCCTTTTCCGACGATAGTTCCTTTTTTCTCTCCGTTAAAAGCGGTGGCATCATCTTTGTAGTCCACGATCAACCGGTCGGCATCGTCCGTCAGAAATACTTTTTTTGCCTTTCCTTCGTAAAGCTGCTCAAGTTTCTTCATGTTTTCTCCTCTTTTCTCCTCGCATTGTGCTCCTTGGGCGGATGTCTCTTTCACTCTCCTGCACCCACCCTTTATCATACCCCATGAACGATCTGAATGCAATGAAAATTGTACATGGGCAATTGTTCATTCCTCCATCGATCCGGCATCTCAGTTCATCCTTTTTTTGCGGACTCCCGCCTTGCCGGATTTCTGTCTCTGTTCATACTCGGCAATCAACCCCAGAATCTCCTCTTTGTATCTGGGGTATTTCCCGCTCAGATCCGTCACTTCTTTCTGGGCCGCGGCCGCAAGCTGCCTGTTGTAATCCATCTGTTCCCTGAGTATCTTTCTGCGGGCCACAAGGCTCTGACGCAGTTCCGTCATCTCCCTCTCATGCAGCACCGCCCCCACCTGATGGAGCCAAACGCTGGTATCCCGGATCCTCGCCTGCCGCAAAAGCCTCAAATACTCTTTCTGATAGTAGACAAAATCTTTGGAGGCTTTGGCGAGCCGCTCCTGCTCCTCCCGCTCCTCCCCGTATCTGATCCAGAGGGATTCCAATTCCCCGGAATTTTTCACACGAAACTTCATACACAGATAATTTAACAGATTTCTGTTATTTACATAACGTATTTTCACTGTGTTTTGAAGCAGGATCAGGCGGTTGATATCCTTTTCCACCCTCGCGATCTCCCGCCCTGCATTTCCGTGATTCAAAAATAATTTGACAATCGCCACAGCCGCCAGAAAGACCGCAAACACATATCCGATCTTCGTATCAAACTGCAGTGTTATCTGCAAAATAAAAAGCACGATCAAGGCGCTTACCAGCGCAATAAAGCAGATCCCCGCAAGTCCCGAAGCGTTCTTCAATTCCTGCTCCAGTTCCTCTCTCCTGTATTCATAGGCGTGCCGCTCGCCGTTTAAGCGCCGCATGTCACCCTTCACCAGTTTCTGATAGTCCTCCGCCTCCCGCAGCTTTTTGATGCCGTCCTCGACTTCAGCCTCCACCTTTTCCATTCTTGCAAAATCCGCTTCCGATATACGACTTTTTCTGTTGTTGTAATCCTCCTGTACGTCTTTCAGCGAGTCCAGCTTTTCCGCCGCCTCCAGAATTTCCAGACGCATCTCTTCCGGCGAACGCTCTAACTCTTCAATGTCCGTGAGGTGGGAAGTCACCATATTATATTCATATTCCAGATGGTGCAGCTCCTTCTCCGCATCCGCGATCTGCTCCAGACAGCTTCTGATATACTGCTCCCGTTCGCCTTTGTGGTGCATATTGATATTTTTCCGCTGAAAAACGGGAAGCGTCTGCTCTGCCTCGTCTTCCTGCCAAACCGGGACCCACTCTCTATCCTTTTTCCCAAAGAATCTCCCCCACGGAAATCTGATCTTTTCTTTTAAACTCATGGCTGTGCCACCATCTCTCTGTATTTTTTCTGCATCCGGACAAGCTTCCCTGAAACCGTCTCATAATAAACGGCGTCCCGCTCCTTCAAAAGTTCTCTCAGTTCCAGATATTCCCCGGAGTTTTCGTACTCCGTCTGCGCCGCATCCATCCGTTTTTCCACCTCCAGCGACTGTTCGTGCCATTCCGGATTGCCTGCGATAAAAGCGATATAGTCTGTCTCCGGAAGACTCATTCTAAGGGCCTCAAGATAGGAAACGGCAGCCGGCTCATTTTCCGGATTTTCCTGATACGCTGCAAAAAATGCCTCCGCCGCCTCCTCGAAGGAAAACAGCCGGCAGAGCGCCACTCCCTTATTGTACAACAACTGTGAACGCATCACATGGTTCATGTCAGGTATCTCCTCCAACACCTTCTCATATTCCATGACAGCCTGTATATAACGTTCATGCTCCACCAGATAATCGGCAAAATTCTTTCTTCTGACAGAAGCGTCCACATCCGCTCCGAGGCGCAGCTGTTCCTCTGTCTCCCTTCTCTGTTTTTCCGTACCAAAATGAGCATGCTCCAGTATCACCCCTACAAAAGCGCTGGGGGATGCATTCCCGCTAATCAGGCCGTAAAGCAGTCTGGCCAACTCCTTTAACCCGCACTCCACCTCCAGCCATCTCACCAGCCTCTGATCCAAAAGCCCTCTGTCCAACAAAAAAGTATTCTGACAGAGCACAAAACACAGTTCCTCCAGACAATATACCGACGTGTCCGTCTGTGCAATGTAGTAAGGAACCTCTGCATAGTTCCCCGTCGTTTCCACTAATCTTCCCATTTTTTCCTCATTCCTACAACAGGATATCAACTTCCCATACTTTCCCCGACGTCTTATAAATCTCTCCGAACCCCAGATCCTCCATCCTAACACAGAGAGTCTCCGCGTCCCGCATGGTCATTGTGATCCGCAGTCTTGTGACGCCGTCAGGCCTCTCCGGCAGTTCCGGCAATTCTATCATTTCACAGCGGACAGGATATTTTCCGGCCGCTTCCCCCTCCGGAAACACGTTCGTCAAAGGGGTGAGCGTAATCTGAAAACTGTTTCCCGATTCCAGATAAAACTCTTTCTCGCACAACGCGTCATACCAGTTGATTCCGGCATCCAAAAGCGCCAGATACACTTCTTTCCCCTCTCTGAGCACCTGCAGGCCGATATTAGTCTTTAACTTGTCTCTCCCCAAAAAGATGTGTTCTTTTCCCTCTTTTGTAGGACATAGTCTTTCAAAAGCTCCGAAAGCCGCACCTCTGCTGTAAAGATTGTTCCCCTTAAAAACTCTGCGCCCCCTGCAGATATACTGTAGGCTCCGATCCGCCCACTCCTCCTGAAAACCGCTTCCGACCAAATATACCGATCCGATATTCCTGTTCTGGAATATCCCTATCACGTTGTCCAGAAAATACTGATCTAATTCCTCCATCTGCCGCTTTTTCAGCGTCTCATCCTCCGACCAGAAAGGTTCTCTGCAATCCTGAAATTCTGCTTTTGTCACAAAAGATACCACCGGCGTCGTCCGCTTGTTCCATTCTAACAGATAAGCCCTGAGGCTCTCCTCAAAATCCAGTATCAGAGAACCCGAAAACCTAAACTCGGGCGGCTGATGCAGCAAGTAATAATAGTAGCTTTCCTCATGATTTTGAAAGTATACTTTTGTATTGGCAAACCCCAGCGTTTCCACCACCTGCTTCATCACTTCAATGACACGTCCGTCAGATTCTCCCGCCGTAAACATCAACACTTCTATTTTATCAAGGGGAGCCACCGTACTAAAAAGCCCGAAACATTTTTTCACAAAGAGTGCGAGCAATGTCAGCGCATCGTAAGATACGCCTTCTATCACGGTATTTTTATCCTCCAGAGCTCCGAAAAACAAATTTTCAGCGAGGGTTCCCTCCCCCTCCCCGGCAAGGCGCAGCGCCTCTCTGCCGTAAACCCACTGATTTACGCCTTTTCGTTTACAAAGCACAACAGGAATGTTGTAGCGCTTTGTCCCGGCCACCGCGGGCAATGTCTCCGCCTCCGGCTGCTGCACGCTGCAGAAACTGATCTGGGCGTCCCTGTCTCCCAGATCAAATCCGACCATATATTTATTGTTTTTCTCCGCAAGATTTTTTATTTGCATAGGTTAAACAACTCTTTCTGCATCCTGTCTGTTTTTTCATATGCCATCAGCATCTGCTCCACAGTATCATAGTCCTGCAGCGCTTCAGCGATGACCGTATCGTTCAGCATGCGAAAACGGCTCCCCAGCACATCGCTTTCCAGATCGCTGCCGGAGATACAGCCGCTGCCGGTGATCTCTTCTTTTCCCCCGTTTTCTTCTCCGTCCGACTCCCCGATATAATAAAATAATTTCTCCCCGAAAAACAGTACAAACATGTTGACAAAGACTCCCTCATAGATCTCTTTCATCTCTATTTTTCGGTAATCCTCCTCCCCGGGTTCGATCATATAATACAAATACGCTCTGCGTCCCGGCTTTGCCCTGTGTTCCAGTATGGTCTTGTCGCTAAAGCGCCGCAACGCCGGACAGATATCCGCACATGCCGGAAAGCAGGGCAAAACGATCCCCTCCTCCGACAGCCGTTTCATACAGTCCGACAAAATCTTCTCCGTCCCCCGCCTCATTTTATATCTGTTTTCCGCATAATATCTCGTATAGGCGAGGACGCAGATTCTCTGCATCTGCTCCCCCAATCTCAAAAATCTTCCGATCTCCTCAAAGACCACGTCCTCTGTCACCTGATTTTTCACAAAATAATCGTAGGCACATTTGGAAATGAACGCCTTTTCCAGAGAAATGTCCGCATCCCTCTCCACCGCTTTGCTGAATATATCCGCCACTTCCCCCACAAAGCCGCCGGAATATAACATCTGTGTCAGGATCCGTTCACTGAAACTATGTACGTCTATCCCTTTTTCCAGCGCCGCTTTCCAAATATCCCTCAGCTGCTTTGTACCGCTTTCATAATATTCCATCAGATAGAGGAGCGTCGTCATATCCGCCTTGCCCTTGCGGAATGCATAAAAGCACATAGACAGCACGGTTTGCTCTTCCGTCCGGTTCAAGCTCTCGATCATTTTGGAAGCCAGCCTCATCAGGATCTTTGGTGCGATACCGTTTACGCCGTACTCTTTGATCCACTCGAGGGCTGTCTCCTGCTTCTCCCGCAAAGTCAGATACTGTATCATCTCCCCCCGTCTCTCCGCATCTAACAGCTCAGGAGAAATTTTTTCAAGAAACGCATCCAACTCCTCTATCTTATCGTTATCAAAATAGAATTTTGCCATCCCCGGTATGATCGTCCGTTTGTACTCGGGTGTCACTTCGCCGCTTTCAAATATCCTCTCATAACGCCTGATATTTTCTGCGGTCATGCCCATCCTGTACTCTTCGCAGAGACTGATCTGCAACGGAAGAGTCTGGAAATCTCTCTCTTTCGCCTTCTCCAAAAGCCCCTCCTCCGTAAAGAGACGTTCCTTCATCAACTCCTCAAAAGGAACATGACGGTTTCCTGCACCGTCCTCCAAAAACAGCGTATAATCTTCCCCGTAAAGCGGCAGCACCGCCTGCCCGTCGGTTAATACTGCGCTTTTTTCTTCTTTTTCTTTTGCATACAGCACGATCAGCTTGCGCATCCGCGGGTCCGTTGTTCTTACATGCACCGAAAACAACAGCGGCGCCAGCTTCCCGTCCGTCTTCTCCAACATGACATCTCCGGCCACCACCTGTTTATACAAAAAAGCGAGATGTTTGTTGATAAGCCCCTTCTGGATCATCTGCACCGCAAATTCCTGTATATGGAAACGCTCTTTCTCGTACAGATCCGGCAGCTCCGTCCGGAATTTCAACAAAGACGCATACAGATACGCGCTTCTTTCCCAGTCCAGATTATTATGGTAGGCAAAATACATATAGATCACTTTCGGTAATCTGACAATTTCCTTCATATCCAGACTGTACATATAATACTCGTACAATTTTGTGATCCGCAGATTCTCCTCCACCCCTGCGGCATAGAAACGAAAATCCTCGGGTCCCCTGCGATTTGTCCTGATAAGCAGTGTACAGATATTCTGCAATGTCTCGGAGTCCGGTTTCCAATCATAGCTCTTCCCCAGAATCTCCAAAAGTCCTTCCTCATACCCCGTCTTTCTCGGTATCAGATAATGCAGCTGCATGACGATCTCGTCGGTCAGCAAATCATGCTTTGCCGCGTAGCGCAGCATCTGCACTTCAAAGTCCCCCAGCTCCATAAAGAGGGAAGGCTCCGCTTTTATGAGCAAAAGCGCTTCAATATAAAATACCGGACTGGTACATCCTCTCTCAAATTGCTCCTTGATAAACATCCATTTTTTCGCGTAGGACATGCTGTACTCCGGCGCCAGATAGAGCAAAAGCCATCCTATACGCCAGTTGTCCGGCTCTTTCTCATAGGAAAAAGCCACCTCCTCCGCAATATGATTCACATAGCGCTCATCTTTTCCGCGCAGCGTACTCAGATACAGGTAATAGCACCAGAGAGCGCGCTCCATCCTGTCGCTTTGAAGGATCGCATTGTGCGCCTGCTCCAACATCCACCCCGCCTCATTTGTTCTGCCCTCCGTGAGCAGCAGGTGGGCGCGGTATAACTTCGGTTCCGGATCCGCCGTATCCAGTTCGCCCCACTGGTCCATCAGTTCATAGTTTCTGGCAAGCCATGTCTTTGTACTGATCTTTCTCATTCGGAAAGCCCCGTAGTATTCCATCACCCGGACATGGAGTTCCTTCTTTTTTCGCTCTAAAATCCCTTCCTTATAGCTATCATCCGTCATCTTCACTTCAATCGGAATCGACGTCTCCATAAAACAGTTAAAAAACCGCAGATTCCCGTAATTGATCCCTTTATGAAGTTTTTCCCGATTTACATAATAGTGAAAATGACAGCGGTTTCCCAGAAAATCATCGTCGCAGAGAGCTGTCTTATCCACAGACAGGAAATCTCCGTTCACCTCCACCTGAAGGTAACTGTAGCCCCATCCGTTTTTAGTGAGGAGCACTTCGTGGCGGCTTATCCCCTCCTCCACGTCCGCAAGGCGCAGTTTATCTTCATCAATAATATAATTGACTTTCTGCTTTTTATGGATCGCAATCAGAAATTCCTCCACATTGCGCTCATTTCCATACTGCCTGGAAAGTCCTCTGTACAGACTCTTATATTTCCTGTCGCTGTTTTCAAATATTTTTACAAAGTCCGGATGGTAAAAAAGCCGTACGCCCTCCTCCCAGCTGCTTTTTGCCAAATTCGCAAAATGAAACAGGTTCTTCATCTCCCCGAGGCTGGTCGTCATCGTTTTTCCGGCGGTCATCACTACAAAAGGCAGTTCGTACTCTCCCTGATTGCTGACAACATAAAAACTCCCCTGCAGCACATCACCGGCCTCCATACCTTTCCCGTGGAACAGATAGCCGATCTCCTCCCCTGTACCGGAAAACTGCTTCGTCAGGCACTCCATCCTGCTGTCCGAGGTATATATATATCCGTTTACAATATATTCGGGATCCCCGTTCAAATAAAAGCAGCCCTCATAGTCTTCTCCCGCCCGCAGATCGATCTCGATCCTGCTCTCGGAAAAAGACAACTCGCCCCTATCATATTCAAATTTTCCGTCTAAAATTCTGTCAATTACTTCGCGCATAGCTGTTAACCTCTTCTTCTAAGTATATATCAAGCAACAAGGTTTCGCAACAATAGTTGTCTAAAATCAAAAAATGCGGTATACTGAAAACAGGCTTTGCCTGTCTGCGGAGAACGTTTTTCCGCAGGATTCATTCTGTTAACTTGAAAACCCGGCACATTTGTGATACAGTCTGGAGAAATCGCCATGGATCTATCGAAACCTTTAGTTGAATTGCAAGGATTGACAAAAATATATAACGGTTCCAAACTGGCAGTGAACCGAATGAATCTGATTATCCCGAGGGGACGCATCATCGGGCTTCTCGGCCCAAACGGCAGCGGCAAGACGACCATGATAAAAATGATCAACGGACTGCTGACGCCCACAAGCGGGAACATCCTCATAAACGGCATGCCTCCCGGCCCGGCGTCCAAAGCGGTCATCTCCTACCTGCCGGAGCGCACCTATCTGCCCGCAGGTATGAAGGTGAAAGACATCATCTCCTTTTTTGCGCAGTTTTATCAGGACTTCTCCATTGAGCGCGCCTACAATATGCTGCAGATGTTGGCTATTCCGCCTGCCGCACAGTTAAAGACACTGTCTAAAGGCACGAAAGAGAAGATCCAGCTTATTCTTGTGATGAGCAGGCAGGCCGAATTATATATTCTGGATGAGCCGATCGCGGGTGTGGATCCGGCGGCCAGAGACTATATTTTACATACGATCATGACAAATTACAATCCGCAGTCCTCCATTCTGCTCTCCACCCACCTCATCTCGGATATCGAGCAGATCTTGGATGAAGTGATCTTTATCCGCTACGGACAGGCTATCATGCATGCGCCGGCGGAAGCGGTGCGCAGAGCACACGGCAAATCGGTAGACGCTTATTTTCGGGAGGTATTTGCATGTTAAAAAAATTATTCAGACAAGAATGGAAAAGTTTTTCTTTTGCTCCGATGATTGCCATGATCGTTCTGGCCGTTGTCACTCTGATCCTGATGAGCAGTTTCATGACGTCCTTCTGGGAGCAGGATAATATTTTTGTGAATCTGTTTGCCAGCCTGACGTTTCTCGCATATGCTTTCGCGCTGGCAGCGCTTTCTTTCTGCGTCACTCTCTGCACTGCCATACGCTTCTATAAAAATTTTTTTACCGACGAAGGATACCTGATGTTCACTCTGCCGGTCAAGACTTCCGACCTCCTGCTGTCCAAGATCTTCGTCGCCGCCCTCTGGAAGTTAGTTTCCGTCGCCGCTATCACGATCAGTGTTCTGGTGATTGCCACCGTCGGTTTTTCCTATTTATCTGACACGAGTGTCATTCGTTTTTTTGAAGAGTTTTTTGATCTGTTTGCCCTCGCCATCGAAGAAATGAGGGACGCGCTTGCCATTCCTGTTTCCATGTTTTTCCTCTGGCTGATCTTGCTCGGGATATGTTCACTGTTCTACAATATCCTGTTTATCTACGCCTGCATCTGTCTCGGGCAGCTTTGGAACAAACACAAGATCGGCGGCGCCATTGTGGCCTATTTCGGACTCCGCTTTGTATTGCGGATGTTTCGCCAAATCCTTTCCATCCCGCTTTCCAACTTCTATTCATCCTACTATGATTTTGACAACATCTCCACGGGAACATGGCTCTTTGGCATGTTTATCTCACTGCTCATCATGGGCGGTCTGTGCGTCGGCCTCTACTGGATCTGTTCATATATCATGAGCCGAAAACTGAATCTGGATTGAGCGCATTTTCTTTCCTCACGCAAACTCCGGCATCAGATCCCTGTAATACAACGGCAGGAACTGTCTTTGCAGAGCCTTGTTTTTCCTGCTCTCTATGGCGATGGTCCGGCAGAACATTCTGAAGAGATCCTGATAATACTCTTCCTCTGTGCTGATATTTTCTGCCGCCGCACCATCCAGTTCCAGCGCTTCCATCATATACCATTCTTTTTGCTTTTCATGAAAGAGCGCTTTCCTTCGATTCATATCGTAGATCAGGAAATCCTCAAGGGGCAGTCTGTCCGAAAAATGCGGTCCCAGATACATCAAAACATCGTTCTTGGGGTGGATCTTTGCCAAAAGCACTCCGTTTTTCAACTCCCGGAATCTCAGAAATTCCACTTCCCTGTGGATCTCGCACCCCACATTCCTCTTTAACTCAAAACACCTTGCCACATAGGGATCCGTCACTTTGTCAAACACCCTGAATCCCTTCTCCATGGAAAGTCCCGCTACGATAGTTTTATAGACGGTTTCCGCCTTATCGGACTCACAGGATGCCATAGCGTAACAAAGCCACGCGTAAGCCTCTTCCCCCAGCCGCCTGCGCAGCGTCCGGATCACTTTCTCCGCCTTATCAGGCTCTGCGTCTATCTCCCGGTAAGTGCAGAACAGTTCCGGCTGTTCCACGGATACCGCCAGCTTACAGTGTCCGTGCCCAAGCCCGGAGGAAACTGCCTCTTTCCATGCGTCATAGACCCCTGTCAAAATCCCTTCTATACTGTTTTCACAAAGAAATACCACTGTTTCCATCTCTCAGCCAGCACCTCCCGCGGCAATCCCCCTATCGTTGTTTAACGATTTGTTAAACAACGATTCATCAAACAACGATAATTGTTTATAGGTAACTTCCCTGCCGTCTATCATATCCGTCTGCTGCGGAAATTTTCTGTCCGCATCCAACAGGTTCCTCGTAATGTAGTCTTCCTCTATCTTTGTGCGGTACATCATCCTTCCGTTGCAGCAGATAAAATAGAGCGCCCGCTTCAATACCACGCCGATCTTCTTTAAGTCCTCAAACTGCAGCGTCCCCAGACGCCTGCCCTTCACGATCCTCTGGGCGGACTTCACCCCGATCCCCGGCACCCGCAAAAGCATCTCATAGGGAGCTCTGTTTACCTCCAGAGGAAACAGCTCTAAATGTCTCAGCGCCCAGTCGCATTTCGGGTCCAACAGCACGTTAAAATACGGTCTGGATTCCGACAGCAGCTCTCCCGCTTCAAAGCCGTAATACCGCAACAAAAAATCGGCTTGATACAGTCTGTGTTCCCGCAAAAGCGGCGGTCCTCCGGGCAGAGCCGGCAGCATCTTATCCTCGTTTACCCTGACAAAAGCAGAGTAAAAGACTCTCTTTAAGGCAAACTTCTTATACAAGGATTCCGCCACGGTAACAATCTGATAGTCGTTTTCCGGCGTGGCGCCGATGATCATCTGAGTGGACTGTCCCGCCGGTACGAACTGAGGCGCATGGCGATAGAGGGCCACCTCCTCCTTACTGTTTATGATTCCGTTCTGAATCTGGCGCATGGGTTTTAAGATCGTAGTCCTGTTTTTATTGGGGGCAAGATTGCGCAGCCCCTCGGCCGTGGGCAATTCCAGATTCACACTCATCCTATCTACTAAAAGTCCCAGTCTATAGACGATCTCCGCATCCGCGCCGGGGATCGCCTTCACATGGATATACCCCTCAAACCGGTGCACATTGCGCAGTTTCCAGATCGCCGTGTAGATCAGTTCCATCGTATAGGTAGGGTCTTTGATAATACCGGAACTCAAAAACAGTCCTTCAATGTAATTGCGCTTATAAAAATTCATGGTCAGCTCGCAGATCTCCTCCGGCGTGAAGGCCGTCCTCTCCACATCGTTGCTGCTTCTGTTGATACAATATTTACAGTCATAAATGCAGTAATTCGTGAACAGAATTTTTAAGAGGGAAATACACCTTCCGTCGGCGGCAAAACTATGGCAGATACCGGCAAGCTTCGTATTTCCCATCCCTTTTCCGCTGCCCTTTCTCTCCACGCCGCTGCTGGTACAGGCCACATCGTACTTCGCCGCGTCGGTGAGAATACGCAGTTTCTCCATCACGGAGAGCTGCCCGCTTCCTGCTTCAGACAGCACTGCTTTTTTAGCCGGAAATATTTCACTGGTTCCCACTTTCCCCGCTATACTCACGGTTCCCACAGCCGGATATTCCGTTTTTTCCTTTATTCTGTTTTCTGCGGTTTTCTGATTTTTCTCCGTATCCATAAGTTTATATTAGAACATTCGTTCGATTTTGTCAAGGGATTTTCCGTCTGCTTTAAATAAAAACAGCAGGGAAAACTTTTAAATTCCCTGCCTGTCTCCGTATCATAATTTCCGCCGTCTACATTTCCGCTTTTTTTCCATCCGCCACAAGAATATGATATCCTGCTTCCTGCATCTCCTCCACGTACTCCCTGCTTATCGAACTATCTGTAATAATCGTCACATTATCTACATGATTCAGCACCTTTCTGGGAGACGCCTTTCCAAACTTTGAAAAATCCGCCACTGCACATATTTTGGAGGCTACCTCCGCATACAGATTTTTCATGTTTACTTCCTCGCCCAAAGGAATGGTGATTCCCCCTTCTTTATCGATCCCCGTCACTCCGGCAAAGTAAATATCCGCATGGATATCCTTCAGAGCGCTCCTGTAAGACTCTCCTGTAAAGGCTCCCTGCTGTGCATTATAAAATCCGCCGATACAGTATACATTCACCAATTCCGATGCGGAAGTGATATTCACAATGTCAAGAGAAGAAGAGATAATGGTGACCGGTATCTTTCCCTCCACAATAGCTCTCGCTATCTCCGCACAAGTCGATCCCGTGTCCAGAATAATCGTATCATTGGAACGTATCATATGATTCACAATGTATTCGGCTATCTCTTTCTTTTCCTGTGCATAAAGTATTTTCCGGTTATGTATGGAAATATAAGGCGCCTTTTCCACTCTGACCGCCCCGCCAAAAGTACGGTATAATTTTCCCAGAGACTCAAGATATGTCAAATCATTTCGCATGGTTGATTCACTGCATCCGAGCTTCGCGCAAAACTCACTGACCGATACCGACCCAAGGCCATCCAATAGTTCCAGTATTCTCTCCCTTCTTATCTCCGCTTTGTTCTTCTCCATCAACATTTGGATTTATGACTCCCGCTTTATCCCGTTTTCTTTCACCATACGGCAGGCTCCCATGACCCCCGCCATTGTGTATAACTTACCTATTATCATATCACATTCCTGCACTTTGTGCATCAATAAATTTTCCACGGACTTTTTTAGCGGGCCTAACAGCATATCGCCCATACCGGATACTCCGCCGCTTAAAATAATACATTCCGGATTCAGCAGATTGATCATATTGACCAGTCCGACGGACAACTTTTCCACAAAAATATCTCTGGTTTTCAGGCTGGCCTCATCTCCTTCCAGACAACCTCTGTAAATCATTTTTCCGTCAATTTTCTCTGCCTCCCCACCGGCATACCGCAGCAAAGCGCTGTCCTGGTATTGTCTCACAAAGCCTTTTGCATATCTCACCAAAGCTGTGGCGCTGCAATAGCTCTCAAAACATCCCCTTTTGCCGCAGGCACACAACTCACCGTCACCCTCTATCACCATATGTCCGGCCTCCGCCGCCACATTGTTTGCGCCCCGCAATATCCGGCCGTCTACAATGATTCCACAGCCAAGCCCGGTTCCCAATGTCAGAAGAATAATATTCCGTCTCCCTTTTCCCGCCCCAAAATACATCTCTCCGAGGGCGTTCAGATTGGCATCGTTATCACATGATACCGGCACGTGAAAACGTTCCTCCAACATTTCACAGATATTTACATTATTCCAGCCAAGGAAGGGAACCGCGTAAGCGATTCCCGTTTTAAAATTCGTCGGCCCCGGAATCCCCAGACCAATTCCCAACAGTTCTTCATGTCTTTGCCCGCACTCTTTTAACATCCGGCAGATCACTTCCTCTATCAGATCCACCACTTCGGAAACCGGTCTTCTGTAGGGAGTGTCCACAGTCTTTTGTATGAGCACCTCATCCGCCTCGGACATCATGATACATTTTATATTTGTTCCGCCGATATCGATTCCAGCTACACATCCCATGATCTTTTCTTCTCCGCCCTTCCTTCGTCTCTACTCCAAATTCGCATGTCTCTGCATCAGCTTTTTATTTTCTTCTTCGATGTGACACTCCCTGATTATCTGAATTATGACCGCATCGCCAAAAAGCAGCAGGCTCTGCTCAAACATATTAGCCCCCGGCTGAAAAGACCGCACACTGTCCCGCTCTCCTTTGGTGGTAGCCGCCTTGATCTGTACAACTCGATCTGCCAGCTTCCCTATGGTGGATTCCGGATAAATCGTGATGGCCGCCAGTCTGGCCCCTGCCTTCTTTGCCTTGTTTGCCATAACCGTCAGCGTACCGGTCTCCCCGCTTCCCGATGCGATCACCAACAGATCCTTCTCCCCGATCGCCGGTGTAACAGTTTCTCCCACCACATATGCCTGAAATCCCAGATGCATCAGCCGCATGGCGAACCCCCTGATCATCAGAAGAGATCTGCCCGCTCCGGCCACAAATATCTTTTCCGCCTCCAGCACTTCCTTCACAAACTGTTCCCCTTCGGCCTCTCCGATACTGCCCAGAGCAAAATCCAATTCCTCAACAATCTTTTTACAGATATCATTCGTATTCATTTTAATGTTTCACCCCTGTTCACTCATTTTCCGCTTCATGTCAAGCACAGCCTTTCTGACATCCGGCGCTCCGGCCAGTGAGCCGCCGGCAATAATAATCTCCGGCCTCTCCCGCACATACTCTTCCAATGTCTCCAGTTTGACGCCGCCTGCCACCGCGCACATGGAAGAAGGGATCGCCTGCACAAGTTCCCTCAGGTCACCTAACGGCGTCTTCCCCCGTTTCTGCATATCCACACCGGTATGCACCGCTATATAGTCAATACCGAGTTCCTTCAATTCCTTTGCCCTTGTCCCGATATCCTCCACACTGATCAGATCTGCCATGGTCTTTTTTCCATATTGATGCGCCGTTTTCACTACATCTGAGATCGTCTCGTCGTCGGAAAGGGCCAACACTGTGACAATATCTGCCCCCGCTTTACAGGCATCTCCGCATTCCAGAGCGCCTCCGTCCACGATTTTTGTGTCAGCCAACACGGTAATCTCAGGATATTTCTCTTTCACCCTCTTTACCGCGGCCATTCCCTCTTTCATCACCATAGGCGTCCCAATCTCTACAATATCTATCACATCGTAAATCCGGTCTACAATATCAAGTACCGTACTGCTGTCAGCTAAATCAATTGCTATCTGAAGTTTCATGTTCTCTCCTCATTTCTGCATTGCTTTTGATGCTCAACTCTATTTTTCTATCTTCCACTCTGACTTCCCGCTGTCATGCTTTCCATTCTGTCAACATATTCACCCGGATCGCGCAGATATTCAAATTTCTCCGGCGCTTTCACAAATTCCTGATAGACCGGCTTTCCAAATACAATACCAAGCTCTCTCTCCTCCTCCGGCAACACAACTTCCAGTTTCGGCAGATCGGCATAAGCGTCGTTTTTGATATAGGTTATCTGCCCCTTCTCCTTTACTATGTAATAGGAAAGACCGTGTTTCTTTTTGACCGGTTCGTAGAACAGCGGACAACTCACCACCGCAATATTGCTGAATATCCCCACTCCGTCCCCCGTATTCACAGAACCGTGACCACAGAAGGGCGGAATTACGATCGCCTGCCCTGCCTTGACCTTCACTGCACTGATTCTCTCAAATTCAGGATCTTCTCTCTCAAAATCGCGCGTTTTCTGCAGAAGGAAAGTGATTTCTCCTTCCAGCACTTCGTATATTTCCGGATAGGTCCAGATCTGTCCCTGTATCTCTCCGTGAAAATGCCCTGACGTTTTCTTGCATTCCCCGTTGATTTCGCCCGGCATGATCACTGTGATATCATATCTGTAATCCCGGCTCTCAAACAGTCCTCTGTCTTTCTCAAAAACAATATCCCTGTAAAAACTGTAACAGATTTCATTGCCGTCCAGATTTTCTTCCCGGTACAAAAGCCCTCTCATCTTTTCCGCTTCCTTGGTACCGCCTCCTCCGCAGGTAAGCCCTTCCTCAAAATGCAGCACATACTGATCGTCATAATAGATCGGCAAACCTGAATGCTCCAGTTTCTTCTTCATTGTCATCACACCTTTCTTTTATCATCCGTTTCTAGTGTCCTTCTGGAATATCACGGCGACAATAATAATAATGCCTTTCACCAGTCCTGTTAAAAAAGGATCTATTTTTGCCGCGATCAATATGGTGGAGATCATCTGCATCATCAGCGCTCCGAGAAAAGTCCCTATTATTTTTCCTCTTCCGCCGCTCATCGGCGTCCCGCCTATGGCTACTGCCGCTATACAGTCCAACTCATATCCCGATCCCGCGTTGGACGCTGTCACAGAGGACATTCTGGAGGCCAGCAGCACCGATGACAGGCCGCACAAAAGACCTACGTATCCCATAATTGCCAGTTTTACTTTTCTCACATCTATACCGGAAAGAATCGCCGCATGTTCATTGGAACCCGTAGCAAATACATAGCAGCCAAACTTCGTCTTTGTGAGAAGCACCCAGGTAATAACCGCCGCCGCAATCAAAAAGATCACTAACACCGGCAAACTTCCAAACAATTTTCCGGTGGCGATTTTGCTGAAGCTTTTGAGAATGCCTCTGTCCACGGAGAAGGGACCGCCCTGCCCGATCTGTGTGATCACGGAACGATATGCGCACTGGGTCGCCAGAGTGGCGATAAACGCCGCCATCCCTGCATAGGCAGTCAGCACACCGTTTAACAGTCCCAAAACAAGCCCCATGCCAAGACAAAACAGGATACACAGCGCAATGCTTCCGGTTTTGTTCAACACCAAAATACCCAGCCCAGCAGTCAGCGCCACAATAGATCCCACCGACAGATCGATCATTCCCGCAATAATGACTAATGTCATTCCACATGCTATAACACCTGTTATTGTTGCATTGGAGATCAATGTGATAATACTGGAATAGGACAAAAAACTATGGTTGAAATACAGTGCGATCAGCACCAGAATGATGAATGACACCAAATAGCTGTATTCGCTCTGTATTTTCCGGATGTTCTGTCTCGTTATTATTTTCTTATTCATGATCCTTTCCTCCTGTCTCCGCCGGTCGCATAATACATGATCTGATTCTCATCAAACTCCTCCCGCTTCATTACCCGATTCACTTCCCCGTCATACATGATGATAAGTCTGTCTCCTACCTGCTGTATCTCCGGATATTCCGACGTAAACACAATAATACTGATCCCTTCCTTGGCCAGCTCATTGATCAGTTTATAGATCTCAAATTTTGCACCGACATCGACACCCTGTGTCGGATTATCAAAGATATAAACTCTGGATTTCAACGAGATCCAGCGCTTGATCACCACCTTCTGCTGATTGCCTCCCGAGAGGGAAGTGATCGCATCCTTCGGATTTCCCGCCTTCAAATTCAGTTTTGTCTTGCATTCCTCGAAGGACCTAATCTGTTTTTTCCTGTCCACAAAAAAGCCGCCTTTGTCTCTTGCATAGCCTGCCACCGACAGATTGTCCAAAATGTTCAGATCCTTGATGATCCCTCTCTCTTTCCTGTTTCTCGGAATCATCCCGATCCCGCTTCTCATGACGGTTTTGATGGAGGTATACTTCATCTCTCTGCCCTCCAGAAAAGTTTTGCCTCCCGTCATCTTCCGGATGCCGAACAGCGCTTCCGCCAATTCTCCTCTGCCATCTCCCTGCAGACCTGTGAAAACAAGAACTTCGCCTTTTCGCAGTTCAAAACTGACATTCCTGAAATACTTCCCGCAGCTTATATTTTCGGCCCTGAAGATCACCTCTTTGCTATGATTTTCTTTCTCCTCGATCTTCTTTACCGTCCGGCCGGTCAGCATGGTCGTGATCTGTTTTTCATCAACATCCTGCATCTGTCCCGAAGCGATAAATTTTCCGTCCCTCAGCACCGTATAGGTATCGCATATTTCAAACAGTTCCGCCATCTTATGAGAAATATAGATCATCGACACTCCGTCGGCTTTCAAATTTCTCATAATGCCGAAAAGATTTTTGATCTCCTCCTCAGACAACGCCGTTGTGGGCTCATCCAAAATAATGATCCTCGCATCGAACAACAGCGCCCTTGCAATTTCCAGAAGCTGTTTATGGGATGTGTCCAGCTCCCTCGCATACAGATCGGGATCCACATCTCCCAGATTTACTTTTTCCAGAACCTGTCTGGTCTTCTCACGCATGGCCTTCTTATCTGTAAATCCGAAACCTCTGACGAGTTCCTCCCCCAGAAAAAGGTTCTCATACACTCTCAGATCATTGATGATATTCAATTCCTGATGTACAAAACGAATACCTGCTCCCGAAGCTTTTCTTTCATCGCTCCCGGTAATGTCCTCCCCCGCTATGATCACCTTTCCTTCTGTGGGCGAAAATACACCTCCCAGTATATTCATCAGAGTGGATTTTCCCGCACCGTTCTCTCCGAGCAGGCCGCAAATCTCCCCCTTTTCACAGGAAAAACTGACATCGTCCAGAGCTTTCGTCGCATCAAAGCATTTTGTGATATTCTTCATTTCAAGAAACATACTGCTTTCTCCTTTACACGCCCCGTGCGCGGGTGCCTCCAAAGACAGGGCTGCCGCACAATTCGGCGGCAGTCCTCCCTGTCCATGTCTCCGTCAGCCTTCCGGATAACGATATTTATATTCATCCGACTGGCGGTACTCATCCGCATTTTCCAATGTGATCGTCTCAACAGGTACATAGTGGAGACCGCTCTCGCCGGAGCCATCCATAATACCTACTGTCAAATCTACACACTGTCTGATCATGCCGGGAGCAAATGTGTTGGTCACAACACTGATTCCGTACTCGTCCAATGTGGGCTGCATAGCATCCAGAACATCTTTCTGTGCTCCTACGCCGGACACCACCTTGATATTGACCGTCGCCGGTCCGTCGTACTGCGCGATAGCATCCAGAATGCCGAGCAGCGGTTCGTCATCGTGAATATAGAGCGCTGAAATTTTTTCAATATCTTCTTTGGAAGAGTTCGCAAGCCAGTTTGTCATATCGTTAAAGGCTGTCTCACGGGACCAGTTTGTCACAAAGGACTGCACCACTTCGATTTTGTCATCCTTGGCTGCCATAAAGGAATTTGTTCTCTCAGCAGTAGCCTCCGATGTATCTCCCTGAAACTCCAGAATAGAAATCGTCTCCCCTGCTCCCAGTTCTTCCGCAAAGTATTCATTCATGTACTGTGCCGTATTTTTGCCGATTGCCGTATTGTCACCGCACATTTCCGCCGTAGGCTCAAAATCGGGAATCAGACGATCGTACACCACCAATGTCACGCCCGCGTCCAGTATGGACTGTGCCGCATTGTAGAGAGGCGCACCGTCGATAGGCCACAACATCACCGCGTCAAACTCATACATATCCAATGCTGTCGCGATCTGGTTTGTCTGTTCTGATGCCTCCTCTGTGTTATAGAGCACATAGTCAAAATCATCTCTGGAAGCTTTGACTTCATCCAGCGCTCCGATAGCCTGCTCAATGGACTCCGCTGTAAAACCGTGGTCGGCACTGGGCATAAACACACCGAGCAGCATTCCTTCTCCGGATTCTTCCGGGGTATCCTCCTTCTCCGAAGTTTCCTCTTCTGCCGCCGGCGCCTCCGTCTCGGCGGGTGTTTCCGGCGCACTGTTCCCACAGGCAACAAGCCCTAATACCATCATCGTACACAATAATACTGCCAATATTTTTTTCATGTTTTTATCCTCCCTATACTGTGATCCATTGTCTCTTCTGTGCACTCTCCAATATTCTGTCACATAATATCACTTCCCGTTTGCCCGTCTCAAAGTCAGCATACTCCGGGTTCTCTTTCACTTTCCCGATGGCGCTGTACATCGCGCGGAAACTGTTCTTGAAAGCATCCGGGAAACCCTCGCCGTGTCCGCCGGGATATCCGGCGTTCACTCTCACTTTCTCATCCATCAGCCCCGGATTTTTCTCAAACAGACAACTGTACTCTCCCCGTCTTCCCAGACGTACCTCGTTACAGGTATCGCAGCACCAAACGGCCGATTGTTTTATGCCGGCGACAGTCATTTCCAGCTTTGCGTTTCTGCCCGGTATGATCTGACTGAAAACCGCCGAACCGAGCGCTCCATTGCTCAGCCGGAACATGAGATTTGCATGATCCTCTGTCGTCACCCGGATTTCTTCGTAAGCGCTTTCCCCTTTCGATCCTCCGAATGTCAGCGCTTCCCCTAAAGGCTTCTTTCTCGTCTCATGGAGTATCTTGAAATCTGCACAGACCTCCGTCACTCTCAACCCAGTGATGTACTCGCAAAGATCCAGCCAGTGGGTTCCTATATCGGAAACTGCCCTTGTCTTTCCGGCGTCGGAGGCTTCAATCCGCCAACTGTAATCACTGTCATATAACAGCCAGTCCTGTGAAAATTCCCCGTACACCGCATGTATATCCCCAAACTCGCCTCTCTTTGCCATCTCATGAAGCTGCGCCGTCATCGGATACCAGCGATTGTGGTAATTCACGCCATGCATCAGGCCTTTTTTCCTTGCCATATCGATCATTTTATCCGCCTCTTCCACACTGCAGCACATCGGCTTCTCGCAGACGATGTTGACATCCCGCTCCATGGCATAGAGCGCGATCTCACAATGTGTAACATTCGGCGTGCAGATATGCAGAACATCCAGATCTTCTTTTTCGATCATCTCTCTGTAGTCGGAATAACCTCGCGCCACGCCGTAACTTTCCGCTTTTTCCTCACCCTGAAAAGCGTCTGCAACCGCAACGACATCCACTGTGCCAAGGCGTCTCAAAGCCTCCAGATGGGCGGCGCCGATAAATCCCATACCTACGATACCCGCTCTGTATTTTTTCATCTGTCCCTCCTAATTCTTCAGTGCGGCATCAAAAGCCACGTCAGAGGGTTTGATCTGCAGATTTTTAATATACCTGCAGGACTCCGAAGCCCCCTGCACTCTCTCCATACCGCTGTCTTCCCACTCGATGGAGTAAGGTCCTTCATACCGGATAAAATTCAGTTCTCTGATGATGTCCTCAAAGTTCACCATGCCGCGTCCGATACTTCTGAAGTTCCACTTTCTTCTCGGATCCCCGAATACAAGATGGGAACCGATGATACTGGCCGTATCATCATTGGAAACGTAGACGTCTTTCATATGGCAGTGATAAATTTTATCCGGGAAATTCCGAATGAAAATATGCGGTTTTATCCCCTGCCACAACAGATGGCTCGGATCAAAGTTAAATCCGAAAGTCTCACGGTTATCCAATACTTCCAAAAGTTTTTTTGCAGTCCAGATATCGTAGGCGATCTCCGTAGAATGTACCTCCAGCGCATACTTTATCCCGAACCGGTCAAACTCATCGAAAATCGGCGTCCAGAGTTCCTTGATTCTGGCGTATCCCCTCTCCACCATTTCTTCGGTGGTCTGCGGGAAAGAATACCAGTAATTCCAGATCGGAGAACCGAGAAAGCTTGTGCTCACCGTACAGCCCATGTTTTTGCAGGCCTCCGGCACATGCAGCATCTGATCGATAGCCCAGGCTCTCATTTCCTCCGGCTTTCCTTTCACTTCGGGCGGCACCAGATTATCATGCCTTTCATCATAGGTATCCCCGACTATCTTTCCTGCAATATGGCTCGCGATCGCATATGCTTTCAGATGGTACTTTTCCAACAGCGCTTTCTTCTCTTCCGCATAGGACATATCCGTGGCAGCTTTTACCACGTCCATATGATCTCCGCCGCATCCTATCTCCAATCCGTCGTACCCCATCTCCGATGCAAGCCTGCAGATTTCCTCAAAGGGAAGATCGCCCCATTGTGCCGTCAGCAGCGTTACCGGGTTTTTTGCCTTCATACCCCTTTGTTCCTCCTTTCTTCATTTTGTGTTCTTAATTTAACACATTTTTTGTCGTTTTGCAATATTATTTTTGTTATTTTGATGTTTTTTCTGTTGTTTTGACATTTAATCACTATTTTTCAAACCAAATCATCACTTTTTGTCGTTTCAATTGCCGTTTCAAAAATTTTAATCATACTGCGAAACAGAGGATATAAAAAGAGCAGGCGACTGTTTTTCAGTCACCTGCCCTCTATATTCTCCTTTTTCTTTCACGACCTGCCTATTCGAAGCAGGCATATTATCAAGAAGTATTCTTTAAAAAAAGTTTCTTCCTGATCTGCTCACGCCTGCTGCAGCCCAGTTTCTCAAAAATATTGGATATATGTTTTTTTACCGTCGCTTCCGAAATGCACAGATCTTCCGCAATCTCCCCGTTGCTCATCCCCTGACAGACGAGGATCGCTATCTCACACTCCCGCTTTGTCAATCCCATTTCCTGAAAAAGCACGTAACTCTCGCTCGCCGTGATCTCAAAAAACGCACCGCGTCCCCCACATTCCTCCGGTTTTCCCTCCTGCTCCTGCTGCTCCGCAAAGATGATCCGGACACAGACGCTGTATAAAACAGGTCTTAAACACAGCGCAAATTCTTTCAGGATCTCCTCCGTTTCCCTGATCTGTTCCATCGCCCCGAGACACAACAGAAAACTTTCTAAAAATCCCGCCCAAAAGCTGCACCAGGCAATTCGCTGCAATTTCTGTCCCCTTGTCTCCTCCACAGTCTTCTCAAGAAAAGACGGCAGCATCAAAAGTCCTGTCCCCAACAGCCATATCAAAAATTGTTTCAGATCAAACAATTTCCCTATTTGGAACCCGAGAAAAAATGACATCAGCAGAAGATAACCGGCAAGAGCCGCAAATTTTTTCAAAATCTTCATCATAGCACCATGCCTTTCTTCGCCCCTTCCTCTGTCAGGATATGCCCTCTTTCTCCCCCTCAGCCGCTTCCGTCTCCGAAGGCATATACTCCAAAATCCGCTGCTCCAGTTTTGCACGGATCGGCAGAAGAAGCAGGCTGATCACCACCGCATATAAAATGGTCAGGAGCGCCGTAGAAATCATGGGGCCGAGATAAGCCGGATCATTCATATTGTGCAGGACTACCACCAGCTCTATCATTGTCACAAATACACTGCTGTAAACGGAGACCTTCATCATCATCCCCACGGCCAGTTTTGCTCTTTTTAATTCCAACATCCCTGCCTCTTTCCTCTTTCCGAGCACCAGCCGTATCCCGTTGTTCAGATCCCCAAGCAGTCCGGCGGAAAACATGATCGGAAACACCAGCACCACAAGAAAAAAAATGCTCATGACATCTACGAAACCATACATTCCAAAGGATGTTTCCAAATAAAGCAGCCCAAAACATAAAATGATTGACAACACCGATAACAGATACATACGCAAAACCTCCTTTTTGAAATTTTTTATTTTGTTTTTTGAAATGCTTCTTGACTCATTATCAGCACATTTCGGCGCAAAATACCATACTACTTTGGTTGTATTTTTTAGGTAAAACCGAAAACAGCAGGTTCATCGCCTGCTGTCCTTAACAATACGGTTTTATTTTTTTGTAATATTTGCGGTCAGATCCGCGCCAGCACAAAAATATCGTAGATCGCCTTGATCGCCACCTCAAAATCTTCGTTCTTAACGCCGATGATGATGTTGAGCTCCGAGGACCCCTGATCGATCATCTTAACGTTGACGTTGGCATGGGCTAACGCCGAGAATATCCTGCCCGCCGTTCCTCTGGAGGATTTCATGCTCCGCCCCACCACGGCGATCAGCGCCAGATCCGCCTCGATCTCAATATGATCGGGCCCTGCCAGCCTGTGAATAGCAGAAACCACCGACTGCTCTTTGTGCACAAACTCGTCCTGATGAACCAGTATCGTCATCGTATCAATACCGGAAGGCATATGCTCAAAGGAGATATCGTTGTCCTCAAAAGCCTGCAATACTTTTCTGCCGAAACCGATCTCCGCATTCATCATGTCCTTCTCCAGAATAACGGAACAGAATCCTTTCTTTCCCGCGATGCCCGTGATCGTATATTTGGATTTTTGGCAGGTGCTCCCCACGATCCAAGTCCCCTCGTCCTCCGGCATGTTGGTGTTGCGGATATTGATCGGGATCCCCTCTTTTCTCACCGGAAAGATAGCATCCTCGTGCAAAACCGAAGCCCCCATATAGGAAAGCTCCCGCAGTTCCTTGTAGGTGATCATCTCAATGCGCTCCGGCTTATAGATAATGCGGGGATCCGCGATCAGGAAGCCGGACACATCGGTCCAGTTCTCGTAGGCATCCGCCTGCACAGCTCTGGCTATGATAGAGCCCGTCACATCGGAACCGCCTCTGGAAAAAGTCTTCACCTTTCCATCCTTCTTCGCACCGTAAAATCCCGGAATCACCGCGTACGATGTCCTATCCAGCCGCTTTTCCAAAATCCGGTTGGTCGTCTCCGCATCGAACTCTCCGTTTTCGCTAAAACGGATCACCTCTGCGGCATCGATGAACTCATAACCCAGATAATGAGCCATGATAATGCCGTTCAAATACTCTCCTCTGGAGGCCGCGTAATCGCTTCCCGCCTTCTCTCTGAAGTGCTCCTCAATCACCTGAAACTCTTTCTCCAAAGAAAGTTCCAGAGAAAGCCCGTCTATGATCTCCTGATAACGTTCTTTTATCGCCTGAAAGACTCCGCCGAAATCGCTGTCCGCCTCCGCCAGTCCATAGCACTCATAGAGCATATCCGTCACTTTGGTATCTTTGGAATTGCGTTTTCCCGGTGCGGAAGGCACCACGAAGCGCCTGTCTTTATCCGCCCGGACAATATTACCTACTTTTTCAAACTGCTCGGCGTTTGCAAGAGAGCTCCCGCCGAATTTGACAACTTTCATCATACTTCCCCTCACTCCGAAAACAGATAATTTATCAGTTCACAGCCTTCCTTCACAAAGGGCCCTGTTTCCGCCTCTTTCTCATTGTAAAAGCGCGTTGACTGCCTGTCTTTTCTGCTGTCATAGAGCAGATAAGGCACGCTGTCCGCCGTATGGGTCCTGACTCTGACCGGCGTCGGATGATCCGGCAGGATCAACAATCTGTAATCCTCGCCCGATGCGTCCATAGCTTCCGCCACCGGCCGAATCACTCGGTCATCCAGATATTCAATGGCCTGCACTTTCTTTTCCGCGCTGCCCTGATGCCCCATCTCGTCCGGCGCCTCCACATGTATATAGACGAAGTCATAGCCCTGTTCCAACAGACCCTTCACCGCCGCCTGCGCCTTCCCCTCATAGTTGGTATGCAGGCCGCCGTTTGCGCCTTCCACTTCGGCCACTCCCATGCCTGCTCCGACGGCGATCCCCTTTAACAGATCCACCGCGGAGATCATCAGCCCTTTTTTCCCGGTCTTTTTCTCAAAGTCTGAGAGCGCCGGCTTTGTCCCCGCACCCCAGAACCAACAACAGTTCGCCGGGCGCAGTCCTTTTTTCTTTCTCTCAAGATTCATCGGATGATCTTTTAAAATTTCGTAACTTTCCTCCATCATCCGCCGCAGAAAGACATCTTTCGGCAAGTGCTGCCCGATCTTTTGTCCTAACACGTCGTGGGGCGGCGTAAGTTCCGCCACCTGTCCTTTATCCCAGATCAGGCAATGCCTGTAACTGGTTCCCGTGTAAAACCGATACGTCTCATTTTGCAGTTTTTCCCGCACGGCGTCAAGCAGCACGGCACAATCCTCCGTGCTTATCTCATCGGAACTGTGATCGATGATCGTCTTTTCCCCGAACTCCTCTTCCTCGTCGGAAATGGTCACAATATTGCAGCGAATCGCAATATCCGTATCTTTCATAGGCACACCGATGGACAGCGCCTCCAGAGGAGAACGGCCGGAGTAATATTTTTTCGGATCGTATCCGAGCACAGACAGATTCGCCGTATCCGACCCGGGCTTCATGCCTTCCGGGATCGTGTGCACCATGCCGATCTCGCTCTTCCCACTCAGCATATCCATCCTTTTCGTATCGGCGTATTCAAGCGGAGTTTTTCCGCCCAACTCCTCTAACGGCTCGTCGGCCATTCCGTCGCCGAGAACAACAATATATTTCATAAAATTTATTGCCTCTCCGTTTCTTCTATATTTATATGCAGCCGGACTTTCTTCTGTGACAGCCTCCTAATCTTCCATCCTGATACGCGCCACAGCCCCGTCCAGCTTTTCAAACTTCTCAGCAAATTCCCGCTCGCTCATCTCCGGCGTGATGTACCCGTACTCCGCCGGAAGCTCTTCCAAGCACACCACAGTGCCCACTCCGAACATGGCCGCAGCCTCGGACTCGGAAACTTTATCTTTCTCAAGCCGCACAAAGAAACGCCTTCTCGAGGAGGGCATGTCCGCAAGCACAGCCTTCTCCTCCTCCCACTCTATCGTCAGATGCCTTCCCATAAAGCAGGCCGCTTCCACCACGTCCGCCACCACCGCGCTGGCCGTAGGCAGTTTCCCCGCGCCGCTGCCATAGTACATGGTGTCTCCAAGCATATTTCCCTTTACGGAAACAGCATTGAATACGCCTTCCACGTTGTAAAGCGGATTCTCCCGCCCCACAAGCACCGGCGCCACCATCGCAAGATATCCGTCCTGCGTCAGTTTGCTCACGGCAAGCAGTTTCACGCATCTTTCCATCTTCTTTGCATACAGCAGATCTTCTCTGGTCAGCTTTGTGATGCCTTCCGTATAAATCTCCCGGTAGTCCACGGTTTTTCCGCTCATCAGGGAAGACAAAATCGCGATCTTCCTGCAGGCGTCATAGCCCTCCACATCAGCCTCCGGATTTCTCTCCGCAAAGCCTTTTTCCTGCGCCTCTTTCAGCGCCTCTTCGAAAGCCGCTCCATTTTTTTCCATTTTTGTCAGGATATAGTTTGTAGTACCGTTGACGATACCGCTGATATTTAAAATGTGTTCCTGCCTTAACGCGTTATTGATCGTCCGAATCACCGGAATACCGCCGCCCACGCTGGCCTCAAAGAAATAGTTGCACCCGTGTTCTTTCGCGATCCGGATCAACTCCGCGCCGTGATTTGCCACAAGTTCCTTGTTGGATGTGCAGACGCTCTTTCCCGCGAGCAGCGCTTTTTTGGTAAAAGTATAAGCCGGCTCGTTTCCGCCCATAGTCTCGCAGATGATCTTCACTTCCGGATCGTTCACAATAACGTCCACATCGTGCACCAGCTTTTCCCGCACCGGATCGCCCTCAAACTCCCTCAGATCCAACACATATTTCACATGAACGCCTTCTCCTGTGGCTTTCCTGATCCTGTCCTGATTTTTTTCGATCACCTCCGCCACGCCGCTGCCGATGTTGCCATATCCGTATATTGCCGCCTCTATCATGTCAATGTCCACGCCTTTCTGAATTTTTTAAATTTCTGATGCTGAGTATTTTGAGGTATCGTCTGTGACGCAATCACAAAAAACAAACGCATGGTGTCAAACTTTGCGTTTTGTTTTTCTTCGCGTTTTTTATCGTACCATGAATACCGCAGATATGCAAGAAAAAGTATTATTCAGACCTTTCGTTTCCCATCCGGATACGCGGAAGATTCCAGCGGTAATGAGCCGCCAGAAACCGGATGACGATGATCAGCAGGGAAGCTGTGATCATCGCCGGGAGCTGTCCGAATATACGATAGATCCACACACAGCTCACCGCGCCAACCACAGACGCGCACGCATAAACGTGTTTGACAAAAATGTACGGAGGTTGTCCGGCCATCATATCCCGCAAAAGACCGCCGCCCACACCGGTCAGCGTGCCGAGCACCGTCAAAAGGAATGTATTTTCCATATACCCTTCGTTGATTCCGGTCATCACACCCATGACAGTGAATATACCAAGCCCCACAGAATCCATCACAAGCATGATGCCGTTGTACACCAAGCCGAATCTGCCCTGCAGAGCATTTTTCCGGTAGTATAAAATGGCGAATACCAGAAGCGCCGTGACCACCGCCGCCATTACATAAACCGGCTCAGTCAAAGCTCCGGGCACATTTCCTATCATAATATCTCTGGTCATTCCGCCGCCCACAGCGGTCACTACCCCTAACACGCATACTCCGAATATATCCATACCGCAGTGAATTCCAACCATCGCCCCCGAAGCCGCAAAAGCAATGGTGCCTGCCAGTTCCATACAAAAAATCAGCAGATTCTGCACTTCCATAAATTCCCCTACCTCTTCCGTTTTGTACGTTCAATTCATATGTCGGAATGTTTCACACCCCCCTCAGATCCCCTTAAAAAAGAACCCGAATTCCATTCTTTCGCTCACATCAAGCAGCGTATCCGCCTTCGGCCATGCGCCCCAACTGTCGTCTCCGCCCACGCCCATCTGTCCTGCCGCCGCACGCACCACCGTATAGTGCCTCTTTGGCAGTTCATGGGGATGAGCCGCATTCTCCATCTCATGAGGCGTAAAGGGCAGCGCCGAAAAATTCATCCTGTCCCCTGCAAACAAAAGTCCCCTGCCTTTTTCGTCCGTCACCGAAGCGCAGTAGACTCCCATCTTATTGCCGCACTCCTGCGGCACAAGATATTTCGCCAAGTTGTCCTCCACCTTGTTTTTATAGATTCCAAGCTTTGAGCCCCGCTGTTTGTCGGCGTAGGTCTCCTCCGGCCCCTGACCGAACCATGTCACGTTGTCGTAATCCGCAGACAATTTAAACAGCACGCCAAACTCCGGCATATCTCCCAGTTCCGGCAACGGATCATAGGAGAGCAAAACTCCCACCGTGCCGTCTCCGTAAACTGTATAGGCCAGCTCACAATCGCTCTTAGGCGTGGTCGGCATGTGGTAGGTGTAAGTCACCGTCACGGCGCCCTCTTCTTCCTTCACCGCAGGCAGAGAGCTGTTATAGTAATGATGCTGCCCATCTGTGCTCTCCTCTTTGGCAGTCAAGTACAGACTTGCGATCTTCCACTGGGCATACCGGCAGGCCATGAGGTTCCCCTTGTCATTTTCTGTCAATGCCCGCCAGAAGTTCGGCAGCGGCATCTGTGCAAGCAGTTCCCTGCCCGCATAACGGTAGGAGACCAGTCCCCCGTACAGCGTGGAAAACAGCACCGAAAACCCCTCTCCGCGAACGCCGATATTGTTGAAACCGCGCACTACTCTGAAAGGCTTTTCCTCGCAGATCCTAAGACCCGCTCCGTAAACCGGAATGCCGGATCTGCTCAAGGCCTCCTCTTCCACAAGAAAACTCCTCTCGCCAAAAGCCGTCTCATGCCCCGCCGTCGCCCAAGAGGTATTCTCCCTCAGCCTGAAAGAAACGACAATACTGTAAACGCCGGATCTCTTATTATTATCGATATTTTTTCTGCAAAAAGCCTCCGGCAGAGAAAAACTCCCTGTCTCTAAAGGTGCAACGCTGACGATCCTCTTCTCTTCCCCCTCCGCTTCTCCATTGCGAAAGAGCTCGATGACACAGTCGAACCTGTCCGTATTTACAAAAAGGTTCCTGTTTCGCACCGTAAAGGAGCCGGCTTTTTCATCCACCGAAATGCGGATATTTTGGTAATTGTATTTGACATACTGCATTTTGGGGGAGGGCTTTCTATCGCCGCCGTAGACGATGCCGTTGCCGCTGAAGGAAAAATCCGTAGGCCTGTCGTCAAAGTCCCCGCCGTAGGCCTGAAATTCCCTGCCGTACCGATCCTTTTTTGTCAAAGACTGATCGATATAATCCCAGAGAAAACCGCCCTGATACAGAGGTTCCTCCTCCTCCAAATCGGTGTACAGTTCCATGCCGCCGCAGGAATTTCCCATGGCGTGGCTGTACTCACAGCAGATAAACGGTTTATCTCTGTGCTCTTTTAAAAATTCCTTGATATCCGCCACCGAAGAATACATCTGGCTTTCCATATCGGAAGTCTCAGGATATCTTCTATCGTGAAATATCCCCTCATAATGGACAAGCCTGCTTTGATCCAACGTCCTGAATCTCTGCGCCATCTCATAGATCACACTTCCCCCGAAGGACTCGTTTCCGCAGGACCAGATCAGGATAGCCGGATGGTTCTTATCCCGCTCATAGCAGGAATCCACCCGGTCCAGCATGGCGCCCAACCACTCGTCTTTGTCTCCGGGCACAATATTTTCGGGTCCCGCCGCTTTCTTTTCCACCGCATCCCAACTCCCGTGGGATTCCATATTATTTTCCGCGATCATATACAGACCGTATCTGTCGCACAGTTTATAGACAGCGGAACTATTGGGATAGTGGCTTGTGCGGACCGCATTGATATTGTTGCGCTTCATCGTCAGTATATCCGTCAGCGTATCCTCGTTGGAGACCACCCGTCCGCTCCCGCTGCAAAACTCATGCCGATTGACGCCGTGAAAAACGATCCGCTTTCCGTTCAGATACATGATGCTGTCCCGCAGTTCAAAGCTCCGAAATCCGACATCCTGCAAAATCACTTCCTGCAGCATCATATTTTCATCGAATATCTGGATCAAAAGCTGATACAGGTTCGGTTCCTCCGCGCTCCAAAGCTTCGGCTCCCTCACCTGCAGTCCAAACCGGTTAGCTCCCGCCGCCAGCTCTTCCTTTTTAACAAGCAGACACAACTCCTCCGAAATCCGTTCTCTCCCAAGCCCCTTCCTCGGCGCATAGAGAGACAGGCTGACAAAACCGGCCGCCCGGTTCTTTTTTTCCGCTGCAACCTCAAGCGTCAAATTCAAACAGCCCTCCGCATACCCATCCTCAAGCTCTGTCTCCACTTTCATATCCCTGACATGGGTCTGCGGCGTAGTATAGAGATAGACCTCCCGAAAAATCCCGGAAAACCGAAAGAAATCCTGATCCTCGCACCAGCTTCCGGAAGTCCACCGGAAAACCTGCACCGCCAGCTTATTTTTCCCCTCCCTTAGATAGGGACTCAAAAAAAATTCCGAGGGCGTAAAGCTGTCCTCCGCATATCCGACAAACTGCCCGTTCAGCCAGAGTGCCAATCCGCTTTCCGCCCCCTGAAAGGAAATATAAAGCCGCTCTCTGTCAAAATGTTCCGGCACCTCAAAATAAGTCACATAACTGGCCACCGGATTAAAGCGCTCCGGCGCTTGCCCCGGGGAAAGTTCTTCTCTGCCGTCCCACGGATACTGCGTATTCACGTACTGCGGCGCGCCATATCCCTCTAACTGGATATGGGCAGGCACCCGGATATCTTTCCAGCCCTCACAGCTATATTCCGGCCTCTCGAACCCGGCGATCGTCTCCCTGTAATTTCCCGCATAATGAAATTTCCATATCCCGTTCAGAGAAAACCGAAAACTGCTCTTTTCCTCCAGCGCTTCCTCAAGATTCCTGCAGGGAAGATGATCCGCGTGGGCCTTCTCTCTGTTTAGCGCAAAGCAGGCCGGATCCCTCACCATTTCGTATGTAAATTCTCCGGATAAATATTTTTCCATACCAATCCTCATCTTATAAAATTATACATAGGTAATTGCGAAACTCTGCCTTCTTTCGTATTGCTTGTATAAAATTTTCAATCCAAAGCAGACACGCTTTCGCTGCGGCTTGACCGTAGCGGCAGTAAGCTCGAAAACACCTATAAAATTACACAGTCAATTGCGAAACTTCTTGATTCTGACGTATTACCTGTGCAAAATTTACGCATCCATACGCAGGTGCTGTGAGACCGTCGGCACTTAGGAGCCGTACTTTGGCTCCTTATGTGTCCGCTACGGTCGAACCGCAGCGAGAGCGTGCCTGCGTGTGGATCGTATGTTCTGCACAGGTAATACGCAAGAAAGCGAAGTTTCGCAATCACCTGAAATATCATTCATGAATCAGACAGCCCTTATATGGCAAACCATCTGATCTCGTTAGCCTGTAACGCCAGCGGAAAACTCTCCCCGTCCCCTTTATACACCACAGTGTTCTGAGGCTCGTATGTGTTATTTACCACACAGAACTTTCCGTTTTTCACATAGGCGTGCACATCCACATTATAATTATCGGAAAACCACTGCTGCAGCTTGTCCTCACTGTGACTGCTCCACAGCACGGCGCGGTAGAGGATCCGACTGTTCTCAAAGCTGTAAGGCAGCCCGGAGATATAGACCGTCCGGCCCTTACCGTAGCTGTTTACCGCCATCTGCACTTCTTTGTCGCGCTGCACCAGAATCTGTGTTCCTTCCAGCGCATAAATGCTCTTTTTCCCTTCGCCGAAGTCAACGTCTCTCTGACAGTCTTTCAGAATAAAATGCTCTCTGTGCTCTTCCCAGTTATATTTATCATACCCCAAAGTATATCCGGTTTCTTTTTCCACGCCGAGAGCTGCGGAAAGCTGCATAAAGTGTCCCTGATACTGATGGCCGGAGGGTTCGCCGACACCGATAAAGCCGCCGCCTTCATAGATGAAACGCCGCAGCGCCGAAGAGATCACAGGATTCTCCCAGACCGCCCCTCCGGTATGTGCCGTATCGCCGTCCCCGATATTGAGTATCACGTCGATCCCATTCAGGATCTCCGGATTTTCCATGATATCGTCAAAGGACAAAAATACCACCTCAAAGGGCGCGCCCGAAAGACTTTCTATGACTCCCGCATAGCTGTAATTCTGCTTCTGGTAGAGCGCATGATGTACCATATGGCAACCCCATGAACGCATCTTGCCCCAGCAGTTTAACACCGCCACTTTTTTCAGGCAGAAAGCTTCCGTCCCTTTCATACTCTCATAAAGCTCCCTGAATTCCTCGCACACACTTTCCACATATTCTATGAACTCCGGGAACTGACAGGCAAGTTTCAGATAACCGCCGTAGCCGATCCTATCGATAGGCTTGCGCAAAATAGCCCTTCTCGCCGTAACCCAGTTCTCTTTGGCCTCCCGCACGGGATCGCCGCCTTCGTGAAAGGTATCCGGGAAGAAATAAGGCAGAAAACGCCCTTCCGTATACCGCACGCCGGGAATGTCGGAGATCAGGCGCAGAGTGGAACCGTTTCCCACGGAACCTACCACCGCATCCAGCCCCGTACTCTGAAACTCCTCCATAAAGGGTTCCGTGCCGATCCAGTGATCCCCCAAAAACATCATGGCTTCCTTGCCCAGTTCATGAGTCAGTTCTACGATCTCTTTCACAAGGGCAGCCACTTCTCGCCGCTGGAATGCCATAAAGTCTTTGTACTCACGGCTCGGTTCCCTGTACTGGTTATTGTAATAACCCTGATCGATAATGTACTCGGGCCGGAAAGGATACCCTGCCTCCCGCTCAAATTTTTCCAGAATATACGGGGAAACCGACGCGGAATATCCGTACCAGTCCACATATTTTTCCCGTTTCAGTTCATCAAAGACTAACGTAAACTGGTGGAAAAATGTGGTATAGCGGATCACATCCACATAAGGGTGCTCCTCCACAAACTTACGCAGCCGTTTGATCGTATGCGCGTGGGTCTTCGGCTGGCGCACATCAAAAGTGATCTGATGCTCCACTCCCTGCCAGTCATTGACCACCGCGTTGTACATATGCACGGGATCCCAGATAAGATAGGCCAGAAAGCTGACCGTGTACTCGTGCCATGCCACAGGCTCTTTTAAAACTACACAGCCGCTCTCCTCCTCGTACTCCCAATCCGCAACCGCTACTATGTCGCCCGCCGTCCGGTCTATAACTTCCCACCAGCGTTTTATATCGTCTCTGGTATTGACCTTTAAAAGTTCCTGACTGATCCCTGACATCAAAGGAATCCTCAAAGGCTCCTCCTTTGCCATATGAAACCCCGTCATAATATAGCACTGCTGTACCTCGTCCGGGTTTGCCTTTGCCCAGTCATTATCTTTTCTGGTCGTGTAATAAGTAGAGTATACTTTTGCATCTACCGCTTTTAACGCCTCGGGGTAATCCGTTCCATCGCAGTCGCGGATCGCATCCGCCCCGAAACGCTCAAGCAGTTCCAGAGTTTCCGGCACTACGTCCACATCAGTGGGAATCGTAACCCGTCCTCTGCTTCGTTTATTTTCTGTCATTCTATAATTCCTCAGTTCTTATTTTTTCGGGTCTCCAAAAGGTTTATTATATATCATCAACGCCGCCAAAAGCAACACCAAACCTACCAGCATGATCAAAAGTCCGGACAGTTTTCCGGTCATTTTCCAGCCTGCCGTCACGAGGATAAGGCCTATTACAAAAAACGCGCCGATGATCGAAATCCTTAAACCCACATGTTCTTTCCAAAAATTCATGGTCTCACCTTACCCTTTCAGACCGCCGAGGGTCATGCCCTGCGTCAGCTTCTTCTGCACACAGATATAGAGGATCAACGTCGGCAGCATTACCAATACCAGACCTGCATAGAGCTGGCCATACTGGGCAGCCGACTGCTGGGCCTGCGTAAGCTGCATCAGACCTACCGGCAGCGTCTTGCTTCCTTTCGGATCTGACAGCAGTGTCATCGCGATAATATACTCATTCCAGAAGGAGAGGAAATTAAACAGGATGACCGTAATAATCGAAGGCTGCGCCATCGGGAAAATGATCTTTAACATGGTCGTGCCGTAGCCTGCTCCATCGATATAAGCCGCCTCCTCATAGTCGTGAGCCAGCGTAGAAAAGTAGCCCGACAGCAGATAGATCGTGAAAGGCAGCGCCGTGGAAGCATATACCAATGCCAGCACAAAAATATTATTTAAGAAAAAGCCGTTTCCTACGGTTGTTTTCAAAAATTTGTCGCCGTCCACCAACATCAAAAAGATCGGTACAACGATATAGTTCACGTTGATAAACAGTCCGGCCATAAATGCTACATTCAAAAACTTTTTGCCTTTAAAGTTGAATCGGGACAGCACATAAGCCGCCGGGAGCGCCACCACAAGCAAAATCAGCAGGGCAAGCGCCGTAACAACAACAGAGTTCAACATATACTCGCCCATGCGCGCTTTTCCCCACGCGTCGGCAAAGTTCTGGATATAAAACCCTGCGGGCATTGCCCACGGATTGCCGTAAAACTCGCTGTTTTCCTTGATGGACGCCATGAACACCCAAGCCACCGGAACAATGATCGTGATGGCCAACGTCAAAAGCGCCACATAGATAAATATCTTGTACAGCCTGTCGGCTGATGATGTTTTCGTCTTTTCCATTGCCTGCCCTCCTTAAAATTCCAGCGGTTCCCGCTTTGTGACCGCATTGACTAACGCCGACAGAGCAAAGGAGAACACAAACACCAACGCGCCGATCGCCATGCCGTAACCGTAGGAAGAGTTGGTGTACGCCTGCTTATACATGTAGGAAAGCGCCACCTCCGATGCGCCGTTGGGGCCGCCCGAGGTCATAGCCTTTACAAACAGGAACGCCATGTTGATCGTACTGATGATAAAAAATGTCAGCGTTGTACGGATGTTCGTCCAAATGAGCGGCAGTGTGATCTGGAAAAACTGTGTGATCCTTCCTGCGCCGTCCAAGCTGGTGCTCTCATACAGACTTACCGGTATGCTGGCCATAGACGCCATATACATGACCATATAATAACCGATGGCCTGCCAGATCATGGCAATGATCAGGCTGGTCATAACCATGTTTTCCCCTTTCCAGAGGATCGATACTCTCTCCTTTGAAAACAGCGACAGCAGACTGTTCAACGTACCGTTGTTCGTATCATAGATCGCACTGAAGATAGCGGAGATGACCACCACCGACAGAATATTCGGTATGTAAAAAATAACGCGGAAAAAATTCTGTCCTTTGATCTCTTCCCTTGTCAGGATCGCCGCGAATACCAGCGCAAAACCAAATGTGATGATCGTCACAACCACGATCAACAATATCGTATTCTGCATCGAACGTATAAAGTTTGCATCTTTCAGCAGACGGGTAAAATTTTCAAATCCCACAAAATCTTCCGTAGGAGAATAGGCGCTTCGTTTAAACAGCGACATTCTGAATACATTGATCGTAGGAATCACCATAAAAACAGTGAACAAAATCACTGCAGGCGCCGCACACAGAAAAATAAACCCGTTACGGCCAGATCGTTTCTTCATAGAACAGAGCACCCCCTTCTTATTAAAAACGGCGGTAAGCAGCCTGCTGCTACCGCCGTTTCCTCATTCACTTGTCATAAGTTATAACTTTCCTCGTTACTGTACCAGATTCTCACGCATCTGATCGTTGTACTCTTTGATACCGTTAATCCAGTCTTCTTTGGTCATGTTGCCGGATACCAGAGAGTTTACGGGATCGAACCATACTTCACGGTTGGTCACGCTGATCACCTGACCGTCGTATGCTGCGAAGTTACCCATAGCAGCCTTAGCGCCGTTGTCATAGATCGCGTAGAACATCTGGTTGTCGCCTTCGAGTGTATCAGCGATTCCCAGTACCGGCTGGATCGCGCCTGCTTTTGCAAATGCTGCACATGCTGCATCGCTGTACAGGAATGCTACGAACTGCTTCGCTGCGTCCTGATTTGCTGCGCCTGCCGGAATCCATGCCTGCTCAAACCATGTGTAGCTGTAGCCGTCTCCGCCTGCCTTGATAGCCGGAAGAGCCGTCATGCCCCACTCAAAACCGTCTGCTCTGGGAGCTTCAGCCATCTCGCCTACGATCCATGTGCCGTTGGGCATGAATAATGCTTTGTTGTCCAGAACTAACTGCTGGTTCTTTGTGAAATCCTGATCGTTTGCCTGTGCCGGTGTCGTGGGCTCGGTATACTCAGCGAGTTTTGCCACGATATCGAAACAGGTCTGTGCTTCCGGTGTATCCCAGATGCCCTCTTCGTAGGTAGTCGCTTTTGTAAAGAAGTCTGCGCCGCCTGCGGAGTACATCAGAGCATAGAAGAATGCGTCAAAGTAACCTGTGGTCGGGTATGTGAACAGAGAAATGCCTTCCTCTTTCGCCTTGTCGCCCAGTTCCCACATCTCATCCCATGTAGTCGGTACGCTCCAGCCTTTTTCTTCAAACAGGCCTGCATTGTAGAACAGTCCGCAAGGGGAGTAGAACATCGGAGCAAGATATGTCTTGCCGTCGCCGTAAGGGTTCGTCAGGCTGGTCTCTGTGAAGCCGCCTGCGATCTTGTCGCTGACTTTTTTGTCCTCGCCGGGCACTGTCATGCTAAGTACATCTGTGATATCGGTAATGTTCTGATCCTTGATAAATGTCTCTGTCAACGCTTTTTCACGTCCTGTTGCCAGATGGATCACATCAGGGAATTCACCCCCCTGCATGGAAGGTCCGATCACGTCTTCCAGATTCTTGTCTGTGATCAGCTCTACTGCAATGCCGGTCTCGGCCGTAAAAGCGTCACAAACTTCTTTCCACATGTCACTGCCGTATGCTGTCTCGATGGCAGCTACAGTAATGCTTCCTCCTTCTGCCGGTGCTTCGGTCTCTGCCGGCTCCTCAGCGGGCTCTTCCGCCGGTGCTTCGGTCTCTGCCGGAGCTTCAGGTGCAGGCGTCTCCGCCGCATTGTTGCCGCAGCCCACTAACACTGTCGCCAGCATAGTTGCTGTCAGAAGGATACTAAGTACCTTTCTCATAATGGTTTACCTCCTAGTATAATTTTGTGAGTAATTTTAGGTTCGTTTCCACTTACCTGCTTCTAAGTATAACAGTATCCATTCCCATTTCCTACTTCAATATTGCTCTCTTTTTTATAGATATTGTCCATTTAGGTTATTTTTGTGCTATTTTTTACGGTTATGACGCTTTTCTTATACAAGTTGACTAATTCTGCATTTTCTTTTTTTCACAATTTCACTGTTCTCAGTTTTGTTTTCTTAAAATTCGCTTGTTCCGGCGGCAAAAAGGATTTATGATAGAAAGAAAGAAGAACGTTACTCATTTTGATATCTTGTTCTGCACTTTATAATTATTGCTATTTTACCTGCGGCACGTTTCAAGAAGGAGATCACGTTTTATGAGCACCAACCGCTATGTTTTGGATCCCCCGGCCGTCACACCGGTGGATCGTTCCGCAACCAAACTTCTCTATTTAAGCATTGCGCGCTACAGCGCCGAGTGGAACTCCACGCTGCACACTCATCCCTGCGCCGAAGTTTTTTTCGTCACCGGCGGCTCCGGCCACCTGCGGACGAATAACAAAACCGTGCCCATCAGCATGAACGACGTCATCATAGTCAACTCCGGCATCGAGCACACGGAAGTCAGCTCGGAAAACAGACCTCTCGAATACATTGTCATGGGGGTGGACGGCCTCGAGGCGGTGTCAAACGACGAACGAAACGAGGAATCCGGGAACGGCTACTCGGTCATACCTTTCCGGACGGGCGGCGAACAGATTCTCTTTTATCTGCGCTGCATGCTCACCGAAATGGAAAACAAGCACCCCGGTTATCATACGATCTGTCAGGACCTGCTGGAAGTGGTGCTGCTTCTTCTGATGCGCCACAGCCGCTTCACCGTGACCTTCGTTCCCGCCGCCCACAGATCCAGCAGAGAGTGTTCCATCGCCCGCCGCTACATTGAAAACCACTTTAAGGAGAATATAACCCTCGATGATCTCGCCGCCGCAGCCCATGTCAGCAAATATTATCTGGCTCACACCTTCAGCCGCGAGTACGGCGTCTCCCCCATCAGCTATCTGCTTTCCTGCCGCATTCAGGAGAGTCTGTACCTGCTGTCCAAAACCCAAATGCCTCTGTCCCAGATCTCCGCCACCTTAGGCTTTTCTTCCCCCAGCTATTTCTCCCAGAGTTTCAGACGACTTCAGGGGATCAGCCCCATGGAGTACCGCAGACAGTGCAGGGAGGACGCCCGCGCGGGCTCATAAAAAAACTGCCGCATTCACGATCATCGCTAATGCGGCAGTCTCTTCCGTTTTATCTTCTACTGTTTATGCCAGAAATGCTTTCACTTTCTCATAGATACTCTCGCTGTCCAGACCGTACTTTTTCACCAGTGCGCCTGCCGGGCCGGATTCGCCGAAAGTATCGTTGACGCCGATTTTACATACCGGTACAGGCTGTTTTGCACACAGTGCATCGCAGACCGCACTGCCTAAGCCCCCGATCACGGAATGCTCTTCCACCGTGACAACCTTTCCGGTTTTCTTTGCGGAAGCCACGATCAGGTCCTCATCCAAAGGTTTGATCGTATGAATGTTGATAACCTCTGCGTCCACGCCTTCCCCAGCCAGTTTCTCTGCCGCATCAAGGGCCTCCGCCACACAGATGCCGGAAGCGACGATAGTCACGTCTTTTCCTTCTTTTAATACTACGCCCTTGCCCATCTCAAACTTATAATCCGGTTTATCGTTGATCACCGGAACCGCAGCACGGCCGAAACGCAGATACACGGGGCCTTCGTGTTCGATGGCAGCTTCCACAGCCGCTTTCGCCTCCACATCGTCCGCCGGAACGATAACTGTCATGCCCGGAATCGTCCGCATCAGAGCGACGTCCTCGTTGCACTGATGAGTAGCCCCGTCCTCTCCCACCGTGATGCCGGCGTGGGTTGCGCCGATCTTTACGTTCAGATGGGGATAACCTATGGAGTTGCGGACCTGCTCAAAGTTTCTTCCCGCTGCAAACATGGCAAAGGAACTGATAAACGGAATCTTGCCGCAGGTGGCAAGGCCGGCCGCAATACCCGTCATGTTGCACTCCGCGATACCGCAGTCGATATGCCTGTCCGGGAATGCTTTCTGGAATACGCCCGTCTTCGTAGCGCCCGCCAGATCGGAATCAAGCACTACCAGCTCCGGATATTTCGCACCGCATGCCGCAAGCGCATTGCCATAACTTTCTCTCGTTGCAATCTTTTTCACATCTGCCATGATCATTCACCTGCTTTCTTCAATTCTTCATCGATTTTTTCGAGGTCGGCCATCGCCACCGCAAGCTCCTCATCGCTGGGTGCCTTTCCATGCCAGCCGGCGTTGTTCTCCATGAAGGATACGCCTTTGCCCTTTGTGCTCTTCATGATGATGGCTGTGGGCATGCCCTTTGTCTGTCTCGCCTCTTTCATGGCCGCTCTGATCTCGTCAAAATTGTGCGCGTCGATATTGATCACATGGAAGTTAAATGCTTCAAACTTCTTATCAATAGGATAAGGGGAACATACGTCCTCGATCTTACCGTCGATCTGCAGGCCGTTGTTGTCCACGATCACCACCAGATTGTCAAGCTTTCTTGCTCCCGCAAACATCGCCGCCTCCCAGATCTGGCCCTCCTGAATCTCGCCGTCGCCGGTCAGAGCGTAAGTTCTGTAATCCTTTCCGTCCATCTTAGCTGCCAAGGCCATGCCTACCGCTGCGGAAAGTCCCTGCCCCAGAGAACCGGAGGACATATCAACGCCCGGCGTCTCCTGCATACAGGGATGTCCCTGCAGTCTGGATCCCACATGGCGCAGCGTCAAAAGCTCCTCCACCGGAAAATACCCTCTGTTTGCCAGCACGGAGTAAAGCCCCGGCGCCGTGTGACCCTTGGAAAGCACAAAACGGTCGCGGTCTTCCATCTTAGGATTCTCCGGATCGATGTTCATCTCCTCGAAATACAGGTAGGTAAAGAGGTCAGCCGCAGACAGGGACCCGCCGGGATGTCCGGCTTTTGCACTGTGAACGGCTCTCACAATTCCTTTACGAACCTCATTAGCTGTTTTCTGAAGTTCTAAGTTTGTCATTTTTCCTTCTCCTTTTTCTCTTCCTTCTATGATAACGGATACTGATCCGTTAAACTCTTAACAATTGCTCTCGCCTCAGGCACTTTCTCTTCTCCGCCGTCGATGACCAACGTGATGGCCTCCGCGATCCTGTCCATTTCCTCGCATTTCATGCCTCTCGACGTCACCGCCGGCGTTCCCAGTCTGATGCCGCTTGTGACAAAAGGCTTCTGGGGATCGTTCGGGATCGTGTTCTTATTCGCCGTGATATGCGCTTCGTCCAAAAGCTTCTCGATGGCTTTTCCGGTCAGTCCTTTTTTGCTCAGATCCACCAGCATCAGATGATTGTCCGTGCCGCCGGAGACGATGTCCACGCCTCTGTCCATCAAACCTTTGCAAAGAGCCTGCGCGTTGTCCACGATCTGTCTCTGATATTCCTGAAAGGCCGGCTCAAGGGCTTCCTTAAAGCAGATCGCTTTGGCCGCGATCACGTGCATCAGCGGGCCGCCCTGCGTTCCCGGGAAGATCGCCTTGTTAAAGTTGTACTTATCGGCCGCCTCCTGATTGCAGAGGATCAGGCCGCCTCTCGGGCCTCTGAGCGTCTTATGGGTGGTGGTCGTCACCACATCGGCGTAGGGAATGGGACTCGGATGAACTCCCGCCGCCACAAGGCCTGCGATATGCGCCATATCCACCATCAGCGCCGCTCCCACCTCGTCGGCTATCTCGCGAAATCTCTTAAAATCAATGGTTCTCGCGTAAGCGGAAGCTCCCGCGATGATCATCTTCGGTCTGCACGCAAGGGCGGTCTCTCTCACCTTATCGTAATCTATGAATCCCTCGTCGTTCACGCCGTAGGGCACGCATTTAAAATATTTTCCGGACATATTGACCGGTGAACCGTGGGACAAGTGCCCGCCGTGATCCAGATTCATGCCCATGTAGGTTTCGCCGGGCTCGAGCATCGCAAAAAATACCGCCATGTTCGCCTGCGCGCCGGAATGGGGCTGTACGTTGGCGTAATCGCAGCCGAAAAGCTTTTTTGCCCGCTCTCTCGCCAGATTTTCCACCACGTCCACGCACTCGCAGCCGCCGTAGTAGCGTTTTCCCGGATATCCTTCCGCATATTTATTTGTCAGCGGGCTTCCCATCGCCGCCATCACGGCCTTGCTCACCCAGTTTTCGGAAGCTATCAGTTCGATATGGCTTTCCTGTCTCTCCTGCTCCGCTGCTATGGCTTCGGCAATCTCTGCATCCGCCGCCTTTATCTCATCAAATGAATACATCGCTCACTTTCCCTCCTCCATGGCCGGTATAATATCTTCCGGTATAATATCTCCCGACATTATACCATATTCCGAAATAAGAAGAAACAAAATTTTGTTATTCTTCATTCTTCTCTTTCATTTTTGAGGACACCAGTTCCTTCAGATCCCTCGCCCTGTCTTTCATCCGCGGATTGGTGGTGGAATGCAGCACTTCCACCACGAGACGGGCCGACACATCGTAGCGTTCAAATTCCACCGCCAGCGCGGCGATCAGATAGTCGATCGTAGTCTCATCCATGCCGCACATCGGGAAATTCTCGGAAGCCCTCGCCTCTATAAAACCGTCAAGCGCTTTGAGAAGGAACTCCCTTTCCTCCTCGACGCACTTCTTCTTCTGATCCTCATAGTCGGGCAGATCCTGATTCAGATGTTCCGCCCTGCTGCGCATAAGCCACGCTGTTTTTAAGCAGATATAGGCCTTCTCACTGGCCTTTGTCCCCTTTACGACAGCGTTCGCCAACGCCATCCGGTAGCGCCACAAAGCCTCATTGTAAGTATATACACTCTTCTTCTCCGTATGCGCCGTAAAATTCTCGCAGATCTTTTCCCTGATATTCTTCGTCTGCACCTGAGTGACCGTGTCAAAAAATCTGCCGAGGGCCGTATAACCGCAGCCCGGACACAAGACCACATCATACTTGAGCAGTTCCAACTGTTCGTACCGGGGCCGCAGATCCTGATCGCTCCCGAGCAGTTTTACTTTGCTGCCCTTGACCGTGGGCTCTTTAAATTCCTTCCCGCAGATCGGACAGGTCCATGATTTATCAAAAAGATAGTCCTCTTCCCGAATGGCCTTCGGCCCCTGATTTTCCTTTTCCGTATTTTCCGTATTACTCACCTTTTCATATCCTCCTTTAAAATCCGCCCGCAGTCCCCTTTTGTCCGACGAGCGCTACATACTCTTTCTCTCCCTGATCTCCGCCATCTTTGCCTCGCAAAGCCTCGTGTCGCCGTGTACTCTCGAGTAAGCCAGATAGCCGTTCATGCGGTCGATCTTCGTCAGATTCCGGCTGCCGCACTTGGGGCACACATCCATCTCCAGTTCCTGATGGCCGCAGTCGTCGCAGTAGGCAAGAGACAGATTCACTCCTTCGTAAAATCCCATATCCATCGCCCGCCTGACCAGCCTGCGGATCGCCTCGATATTATAGTCCACAGGATATTTTACATACTGGATCTTGCCGCCGTTGAACAGCTCCCAGAACCGCTTCTCCAGATCCTGCTTTTCGATGGGCGTGATATCCTCCGCCACATGACAGTGAAAGCTGTTTGACACATAGGCCCTGTCGGAAACCCCTTCAATGATACCGTATTTCGCGCGAAACTGCTCCACCTGCAGCCCGCAGAGATTTTCCGCCGGGGTGCCGTAGATCGCATAGAGACGCTTATCTTCCTTCTTGAACTGCCCCACTTTGTCATTGATATGGCGCATCACCTCAAGGGCAAAAGCGCCGTCCTCCACCAGAGACTTTCCGTTGTAGAGCACCTGCAGTTCATTGAGCGCCGTGATGCCGAAGCTGGCCGTGGCTGCGTTTAAAAGCGGCTTAATCTTATCGTGGAAGTCCAAGTGTCCGCCGTAAAAGCCTCCCTCGCAGTACCCTAACGGGTTGTTGGAAGCCTTCATCTCCCCCAGATAAGCGTAGGTTCTCAAGTGCAGCCGCCTGATCAGTTCCAGATAATAGTCCAAAGTCTCATAAAAATCCACGCCCTCCTGCCTCGCCTTGGCAAGGATCATGGGCAGATGCAGAGATACCACGCCGATGTTGAACCTGCCCACGAAGACCGGCATATCCTCCTCATCCGCAGGCTCCATACCGCCCCGCTCATACCACGGCGACAAAAAAGCACGACACCCCATCGGTGAGATCACCCTGCCGTATTTTTTGTACATTTCGGCTATGTAGCCCTCCCCGGTCAGGGACAGCCAGTCAGGGTACATGGTTTTCGCCGAGCATGCGACCCCGGCTTCGAAGAGCTCCTCCAACTCGCAGCCCGGCCCGTGGAGATTTTTATCGTACAAAAAGACTATCTTCGGGAACAGCACCGGTTTCTTGTGCCCCTTCCTGCCCTGGCCGCCCTTTCGCACCGTCAATAACGTCGTCGTGGCAAGTCTGGCAAAGCGGTCCCTGCCGAGCCCCGCGGTCACGGTGATGAAGGGATAATCCCCTCTGCTGGAAGCCACGGTGTTGAACTTGTACTCCCACCCCTGAAAGCCCTGCTCCATCTCCTTGCTCAGATCCTTGAAGGCCTGCTCCTTTGCCCTCTCCTCCGCAAGTCCGAGCCCCTTATATTTTTCCACATATCTGTCGTAGGATTTCTCCGCGTAAGGCACAAGCAGTTTATCCACCTCCGGCACCGTAAAACCGCCGTACTGCTGGCTCGCCGCCGAAAGCACGATGTCGCCCAACACGTCGAAGGCCGTGTCCAAAGACTTGGGCTCGTTGTACCAGACGTTCCCCATCTCGAAACCGCCCCGCAGCACTTCCCCGATGTCGAACAGACAACAGTTCATCGTATCGCGTCTGGCCGCCATATCGTGGATATAAATATACCCGTCTTTGGCCGCCTGAATCTCCTCCCTCGTCAGGAAAAACTTCTGATACATCTCGCGGTTTAACTGGTTGAAGATCAGACTCCTCCTCGTGGACACAAGGGCGGAATCCGTGTTGGCGTTCTCCTTATCCCCGATGTACATGATCGCCTGACTCTTCTTGTAGACTTCGTCCAGCATCTGCACGAAATCCTGCTTGTAATTCCGGTAATCCCTATAGCTTTTCGCCACGGAAGGATTGATCTGTTCCAGCGCATACTCCACCACATGATGCATCACCACGATGGGGATTTCTGTCATCTGCTCTTCCTCCGCCTTACCGATGACAAGTTCACAGATCCTCCCCTTCTCTTCTTCCGTCAGTTCCACCAGTACGCGTTCGGCGCTTTTTCCCACCGCGTTGACCACTTTCTTCACCTGAAAGGGCTCTTTCGTTCCGTCTTTTTTGATGATGTGTATTTGATACGCCGGCCTGTATTTTTTGTTGTAATCGATCTCCATACTCACCGCTTCTCCTTACCCCCCGACTTTTCCGTATCCGGTCAGGTCCGATTTTTTTCGATTTCCTTCAGCTGTTGTCGAGAATCTCCGTCAGATAATTCCGGTAGCCCTCCTTCACCCGCTCCGGCGCCGTGACCTTCGCCTCTTTTCCGATCCCGGCAAGCCAGCCGTAAAACTGCCTGCTGACCATCACCTTCACATGCACCGCAAACCTGTCCTGTGATATTCTCTGCAGCAGGACATCTTTCCCGAAGCGGTCGAGCACCACTCCCACAAGCGTGTTGGGAAAGCTGAGCGTCACCGTCTCCTCCTCGCCGCCATACATGCCGAAAGTCTTGGCCGAGTAGGCCGACAGGTCGCACTTTTTGAAAACCTCCCCGCCCTCTCTGCGCTCTTCCAACATCTCGATAGGCCCGATCTTATCCACCCGGAAGTGCTTTAACATATCTGCTCCGGCGTCGTAGCCGATCAGATAATAATTCTCATCGTTCCACATAAGCGACCACGGACTGATCCTGTAGGGCTCCCCGCCCTTTCTGGCCACCAACTTCTTCTGTAAGTTCCACTCCAGATAAGGAAAAGATATCTGCCTGTTTTCATGGATCGCCGTGTGGATCGCGTCCACATGATAGTAGATGCTCTCGTTATCATTTTTAATCCGCTCCGCCGTATACACCTGACGCTGCAGCTGCACCGCCTCGTGCCTGCTGGCAAGCTTCTCGATCTTCCCGATCAGCTGCACGGATTTGGATTTTGTGATGAATCTGGAGGCGGAGACGGCATCCACCAAAAGTTTGAGTTCTGCCAGTTCAAAATCTCTCGAAGCAAGATAGTAACCGCCGCTTCCTCTGGTCTGATCATAGACGATATCCACGCCGACGTCCAAAAGACAAGCTATATCGCTGTAGACGCTCTTGCGCTCCGCGCTTATCTCCTCCGCCCTCAGCTTTTCCAACAGGACAGGCATCGGCATGGGATGCCTTTCGTCCGTCTGTTCGGTTAAGATTTTTAAAAGATATAATAACTTTAGTTTTTGCTTCTCTGATCTCGCCACGGGTCCCTCCTGTAAAAATCAAGCGCCCTACTCCGGATCTACGCTTTCCCGTCCCCCTGTTCCAAAATGCCAATGATATCATGCAGACTCGCGATCTCATAAGCCACACGGACCGGATCTCCCTCCCCCGTCTGCCGGTCTTTTCTCTTCGGGTTATAAAAACAGGCGTCCACGCCGGCATTGTATGCTCCGCGCATATCCGAAGTCAAAGAATCCCCCACAAGCAGCGTCCTGTCCTTTTTTAAGTCCGTCAGCTCGCCAAAAACGCTGTCGAAAAACTCTCTCTGGGGCTTCTCCGCCCCGATGGCTTCCGAAATGAAAACCCGGTCTATCAGTTTGTCAAAGCCCGAGTTTTTCATCTTTGCCTGCTGCGTAGCCACCGTGCCGTTTGTCACGATATGCTGTTTTAATCCCATCTCCTTGATCTTTGAAACGACCCCATAGGAATCCTCCATGCGGCAGGTATTTTCCCCGAGCTCTCGCTCATAGCGTTTCTGCATCTCATCCGGATCCATCCCCTCGACGCCGATCTGCCTGAAAAATTGTTCAAAACGTCCGGGAAGCAGTTCCTTTATCTTCACTTCCCCCCGCTCCAGTCTCTTCCAGTAGCCTTCGTTGATCTCCGAATAAAGCGCGTACCTCTCCTGTGTCATCACAACGCCGACGGATCCCAGACATTTCTCCAGCGCATACCGCTCCATCCGCTTGAAATCAAGCAGCGTACCGTCCAGATCCCATAAAATCGTATCATATTTCAACATTTGTCTTTCCTTCGTCCTTTTCACCGCCAAAGAGGCGCTTTTTTGCAGGTATCTGCAAATACAAAAAGATGTCCATGTTTTTCATGAACATCCTCTGTTTTTCCGTCATGCCTTGCTTTCTTCGGCAGAAGCGCCGCTTTCAAGCGCCGCTTTTGCATCCTTGCTTTTTCTCCATTTGATCCCCACAAAACAAGCCGCAACTACAAGCGCCGCTACAATTACAAAAACAATGGCATACGCCAGAAAATAAATTCCGAATGACACTCCAGCATTCATTGTCCATACCCTCTTTTCCACTGTATTGTACGTCTGACTAAAGCAATACATATTTTTGCTCATTACTATGTTAAGTATAGCACCAGCCACCGCCTATCGTCAAGTACCAGCCCCTGTATCCTCCAACAGGTCCCCGCCGTCCGCAGCGCTCGTGGCAAGCTTGTCGCAGCGCTCGTTTTCCGGATGTCCGTCGTGTCCTTTGACCCAGACAAAACGCACCTGATGGGGCTTCATAGCCTCCAAGAGCCGCTTCCACAGATCCACGTTTTTCACTGCGCCGCCGTCCGCCTTCTTCCAGTTCTTTCTCTGCCAGCCGCCGATCCAGTCCTTCTCAAAAGCGTCCACCAGATATTTCGAATCGGAGACAAGTTCCACCCGACAGGGCTTTATCAACGCCTCAAGCCCTGCGATGGCCGCCATCAGTTCCATCCGGTTGTTGGTCGTCCTTTTGTATCCCGCGCTGTATTCCCTCTCGTGCAGCCTGCCCCTGCCGTCCGTGTACTGCACCACCGCGCCGTATCCTCCCGGACCGTCCGGATTCCCTCTGGCTGAGCCGTCGGTATAGATCGTCACATTCATGCTCATAACTTTTTCCACTCCCCGCATTCCATAAAGCGCTCCGCCATGACTTCCGCCTCTTTTATGACACGTTCGTCATATCCCATCACTTCCAGCAGACGTATGGCGTTCCTCGACTGGGCCCTGCCCTCTTTCAGCAGATAATTAAAACTGATATCCCCCTCTTCTATGGTCTCCTCGAAATGGTAATTCTCATAGACATCCTCCAACAGGTGGGTCAGCTCGATATCGTGAGTGGCCGCAAAACACAACACGTCCTTTCCGCGCAGAGACTGTAAGATCCGGCTCGATGCCGCGATCCGCTCCACGGTGTTTGTGCCCCGCAGTACCTCGTCCACAAAACAAAGCACCTTTGTCTCCCCCTTCGCGCAGGCATCCAGAATCCGCTTCAAAGCCCTGATCTCCGCCATAAAATAACTCTCGCCGCCCGACAGATCATCCCGCAGCGACATAGAACTCATCACACGGCAAAACGGAGCCGAAAAACTTTTCGCCGGCACCGTACAGATCGTCTGTGCAAACACCGCCCCCAAGGCCACGGTCTTTAAAAACGTGGATTTTCCGGAGGCGTTGGAGCCTGTGACCAACACTCCCCGCTCTGTGCGGATGCTGTTTTTCACGGGAGCCGCCAAAAGAGGATGGCAGATCTCGAGAGCCTCCAAACTCAGACTCTCCCCGAGGACAGGCTCGCACCAGCTTTCTAAGGAAGCCCTGTAGTAGGCGATGCAAAGGCAGGCGTCGAGGGTTCCCACAGCCCTCACCAGCTCTCTGATGACCGCGTCCTTCTGCCTGACGATATGAAGCATCTGATTGAATTTGATCAGATCCAGATGGAGCGCCATCTTCAGGTAATCGAACAGGATATCCAACGGTCCGGAACCCCCGACGGGATTTGACATAGACATCGCCACGCCGGAAAATCTCCTGAAACTCTCAAGTTCCCTGATATCCTTTTCCAAGATCCCCCGATATTTCAAAAAGATATCCTCCGCCTCCGGTGCATTTTGCGCCCGCATGCTTCCGTTTGAACAGGCCCTTCCAAGCAGCCCCTCTATCTTTTCCGCCCCCCGCAGCATCCTCAGAATGTAGGCAAAGCTGACCAGATAGGGATTGACCTTCGCCTTTTGCCCAAAGTAGGTCGCGATGTTGACAACCAGCGCGCCAAACAGCAAAAGAGCCCCTAAAGCCGGCCTGACAAACAAAAGCAGGATGGCAGGAATATAGAGACAGTCAAGCAGGATGTGCCTGCCGTTTCCTCCCTCCCCCAGATTGTCCAGATAGTCAAGATACTCCTCAAAGGCATACTTTCCGGTAAAGCCGATCTCATACAGCGCCATAGAAAGCTGCTCTCTGAGACCCTCTCTCTCCGCCAAGCCCCGGGCCAGAGCATCCCGCTCTTTTAAAGTCTCCGCCTCCATCGCCGGACAGCGCAGCATCCGATAAAGTTCACCGGCGCCGGCGGAACATCTGGCATAGTTTAAGCGATTAAAAATAAGATCCATATCCAGATCGTTCCATGTGATATCATCCAGATAAAAATCCTTCTCCGCGTGAAGAAAACTGCCCTCCGCGGCAGCCTCCTCCCTACTTTTATTTTCTTTCGGTGCAGTCCCGTATTCATCTCTGATCAGCTTTCCAGCACGCTCACGCTGTCTTTTTTGTTCCCGCCGTCCCTGTATACCGACCAAAAAGACGGCGCACAGCGCGATCCCGCCAAAAATCATCCATTCATTCATATATTATTTATACCACCTGATCCCAACAATTTTGCGGCGTTCCCCGAAAAGATCCGTTCCTTCTCCTCTTCCGTCAGGGGCAGCCCGCGAAGCCTCTCCGCGCTTTCTTTCTGTCCGGACCAAGGGCAATCCGTGCCGAACAGGATCTTCTCAACTCCGTGTTTCCTGATAATACGCAAAAACTGACCGTCGTCTATATAATCCTCCAAAAAGGCCGTATCCATCCAGACATTTTCTCCGGCGATCAGCTCCTCCACCGCATCCCATTCTTTCCAGCCGCCCAGATGGGCCAGCACCAGCTTTTCCGGTTTCGTCTCCCTCACCGCATGCAGGATCCTGTCCACCGACGCATAGACCGGGTTTGGCAGTCCGATGTCCACCCCGGCGTGCATCGTAATAATCAATCCCTGTTCCGTGGCCGCGTCCAGAATCCGCAGATAACGGATGTCGTCCGCGCATACTTCCTGATAGGCGGGATGGATCTTAATGCCCTTTAATCCGAGATTTTTGATCTCTCGCACCTTCTGTCTGATGTCGGAACACTCCGGATGAATGCCGCCGAATGAGAGCAGGCCTTCCCCCGCCTCGCATATCTTTGCCGCCACCTTGTTGACCGTCTCAAACTGGGAGGGCTTCGTTACCACCGGCAGCACCACGGAAAGATCCACGCCGCCTTCTTCCATGCTCCTCCTAAGGCCCTCCCCCGTGCCGTCCGTATGGGGCGTGATCCCCGAACATTTCGAAAGGCTTTCGATGCTCGCTTTTGCGATCCTGTCCGGAAATGTATGGGTGTGAAAATCAATAATCATCCGTACTGCCTTCCTGTTCCCCGTATCCCGCTAAAAACGCTTTGCGGTTGATCTCCACCGTCTTTTGCGGTACGGTCTTTTCGATTACGGCCAGCCACTGGTCTTTTGTAAAATTCATATGCCTTGCCGCAAGTCCCAGCACAATGATATTGAACACCCTGCTGTTTCCCAGTTCCAGCGCCCTCTTCTGAGCGTCGATCCGGTAGAGCCTGTGCTCCTTTGCCAGATCTTCCAGAATATTTTCGGGATACTCGGCCGCCCCCGTCACCACAGGCATCGGATCGATCCTCTGGTCGTTTGCAATGATCACGCCGTCCTTTTTGAGAAAATGCGCGTAGCGCAAAGCCTCAAGCCTCTCGAAGGCGATCAGGATATCAGCCTGCCCTTCCTCCACGATAGGTTCCGCCACTTCCTCGCCGTAACGCACAAAAGTCACCACGCTGCCGCCCCGCTGGGCCATCCCGTGCACTTCGGAAAGCTTTACCTGATAGCCGCCTTCCACCATAATACCGCCTAATATCCGGCTGGTGAGCAGTGTTCCCTGCCCGCCCACGCCTACGATCATAATATTTTTCGTCATAGTCATGCCTCCCGTCTGCCCTTACTTTTCTCTCACTTCGATGGCTCCGAATTTACAAAGTTTCGCGCACAGTCCGCATCCGTTGCACATGGAAGCGTCTATCTGCACCGTGCCGTCCTCCTTCTTTGTCAGCGCCGGACAGCCGGGTCTTAAACAGGCTCCGCACTTTTTGCACTTCTCCGGATCCGCTGCGCATATATTCGGGAATTTCTGTCCTTTCAGCAGCGCGCAGGGAGCCGTCACAATGATCACCGATACCGCGTCCCTCGCCACCTCTTCTTTGACGGTTTTTTCTAACGTATCCGCATCAAAAGCATTCACTTCCGTCACATGCTCGATACCCATAGCTTTGCAGAGACGGTAAATGCTCAGAGCCGGCACCACATCCCCCTGCAGCGTCTTTCCGGTGGCCGCGTGATCCTGATGGCCGGTCATACCGGTGGTGGAGTTGTCCAGAATGAGCACCGTGCCAGTCCCCTGATTATAGACCATGTTCATCAGGGAATTGACGCCTGTGTGCATAAAGGTGGAATCCCCGATCACCGCCACCCAGTTCTTTATGTAATCTTTCCCCTTGGCCTTCTCCATACCGTGGAGCGTGGAAATGCTCGCCCCCATACAGATCGTCGTCTCGATCACGTTGAGCGGCGGCACCGCGCCCAAGGTATAGCAGCCGATATCCCCGGCCGCATGGATCTTCAGTTTATTTAAAATAAAGAAAGTGCTCCTGTGAGGGCATCCCGGACACAGAATGGGCGGACGGTTCGGCGCTTTCGCCGCCTCCTTTATCTCCAACTTCTCTCCTAAGATCACTTCCCGCAGCATGTTTGCGCTGTATTCCCCCTGTCTCGTGAACAGTTCTTTTCCCTCGCAGGCAATGCCCCAAGACTTGATCTGCTCCTCATAAACAGGCTCTAATTCCTCAAAGATGATCAGTCGATCCACCTTCGCGGCAAACTCCTCGATCAGTTTTCTCGGCAGCGGGTGCACCATGCCAAGCTTTAACACCGACGCCTCCGGACAAGCCTCCCTGACATACTGATAAGCGATACCGCTGGCCACGAAGCCTATGGTCCTGTTCCGGTATTCCGCCCGATTGATCTCCATCTGACAGCCGTCCTGCGCCAGCCTCTCCATGCGCTCCTCCACATACACATGACGCCCTTTGGCATTGGCGGGCATCATCACGAATTTGGCCGGATTCCTCTCATAGGGTTTGTCCGCAGGCTCCACCCGCTCCTCCAGCGTCACGGCCCCCTGAGAATGTGACAGACGAGTCGTCGTTCTCACTATGACGGGAGTGTCATATTCTTCGCTCAGGGAAAAAGCGAGTTTCGTAAAATCCTTCGCCTCCTGAGAATCCGAAGGTTCCAAAACCGGCACCTGGGCCGCTCTCGCCACGCACCTCGTATCCTGTTCGTTCTGGGAACTGTAAAGGCCCGGGTCATCCGCAGCCACCACCACAAGTCCTCCGTTCACCCCCGCGTAGGAAACCGTGTAGAGCGGGTCGCTGGCCACGTTCACCCCCACATGTTTCATGGAACACATGGCTCGCACGCCGCTGATGGAGGCCCCGATGGCAACCTCCGCCGCCACCTTTTCGTTGGGCGACCACTCCGCATAAATATGATCCTTATATTTTACAATATTCTCACTGATCTCCGTACTGGGCGTCCCCGGATATGCCGCGGATACCTTTACTCCCGCCTCGTAAGCGCCTCTGGCGATCGCTTCATTCCCAAGCATGATCTTCACTTCTGACATATTGTCCCATCCTTTCTCCCATGTATCGCTGATAAGGGCTCATTCCAAAACCCTCTTAACAGTGTATCCTATTATCGGGTGAATTTCATCTATCTTTTTTTGCCATTCCGATTTTTGGCTATTTTGCACAAAATCGTCAGGTCATTTTTGGCTATTATATTCAAAAACCTTTTCCCGCCGCACATAAACTTAAAAAAAATTCCCCCGCCCTTGCCCTTGGAAATTCCTCGGACAAAAACAGGGGAACATAAACAGATAAATATGATCGGTCGTTACATGTTACATATTATTTTCTTCTTTCGTTCTTTTTACAGCGAGACGACGTCTTAATAGCTTACACCTTTGGTCACATTAAATAATTCGTGCCGCACGCCCTCCAAGACGGCAAAGTGGGTGCAGCTCATCCTGTACTGTACCCCTTTTTCCGCGGAGCTGGTGGAAACATTCATCGCGCAGGCGTTAGTATTGTATTTGGTCCCGCCCGAATTGGAGCCCACCAGTTTCCACTCCCCGTTCACATACTTTTCCACTTTGATGTCCTTTATGCCGATCTCGCTTGCTGTCACCGTGGAACCGGTTTTGATGGAGCCCCTCACTCCGTCGGCGTTTACGGATATGCCGATCGTGCAGCCGGTCAATGTCGCCGCCCTCGCCCCGGCGGTATCCGGGATGTCGTAGATGCCGTGAGCCACGTTTTCTCCCTCTAACTCACGGTACTCGCTGACGATCCAAGCCCTCACGGCTTCCTCCGCCTGAGCAGCTAACCCCATGCTGCTGCCAAACAACACAAAAACGCCGCACAAAACGGCAACCAGCTTTTTCATTCTACCCTTCATGTTTTATCCTCTTTTCTTTCCTTGCCAAAACACACGACCGATCCTGTGTCCTGCCCCAATATCCGTTCCCTCTATATCCCTCCTCTTATCTTTATCATATCCTCCAGCCCGATGTTCCCGGAGATTCTGTAAAAACTGTTCTCCATAAAGGCCAGACAGATATATTCGTCCTCGTACACATAGTACAGAGTATTCTCGTCAGACTGCTCGGGAATCAGCTCATATAGGTTCTCTTCCATAGCATTTTCCCTGTAGTGTTCCGCGCCGTTTTCCCACAGTGTGATCTCGAACAGGATATGTCCGTTTCCCCGATCGTAATAGTCCGCCTGCACACTCCTTCTGTCATTTAAGTCCCAGCTTCTTATTCCGTACAATCCATACCCTTCCGGTATGTACCCCGGCGCCGTAATCTCTTTTTTTATGTCATAATCCAGTTCTGTCCAAGATTCGTAGAACTCTCCCGATGCCCATGTGGCGCTAAGTATCTCTCCTTCCGTGTCCGGCTCCTTCTCGATCTCCAGCCATCCCACCTTCTCCATGATCATCGTAAACAAGGATTTGTTTTCCTTTGCATAACTGACCATATTTAAGGATACCAACGCACCGGCTGCCACAAGAAGAATGGTAGCCGCCCGAAGCCCCAGCCTCCCGGCAAAAGAAGCGCTCTTCTTGCCGCCGTCGGCCCTTTCCCCTCCGGTCTTCTCTGCATTTTTCTCCTGTGAAAGTTCTTCCTCCAAACTAACCTGTTTTAAAATATTCTGATATGTCTCTTCCTTTGTCCTGTGCGGCTTATTTTCAGGCGAAAGCTTCGACAGCATCGTACAGATCGCATCTACTTCCTCCGCGTCAAACTCCTCCTCCGAAGCCTCTTCCCTGAACCATAAAAGCCGCCTTTCCAGCTCCTCAATTAACACTTTATCATAATCAGTCATAAGGCCTTCCTCAACTTCTTTTTCAGTCTGCTCACCTGCATTCTAAGATTGCTGCGCCCCACACCATACTTCTCTGCTAGCTCCCCCGAATTATATCCGTTCAGATAATAATCACATAGCATCTGATAATCCTTCTCACTGATCGTAGCTTTGATCGACTCTTCCAGCTCTATCTCACCATACTTTACATCGTCGGTCTTTGCGCTATTCAGATAAACAGCTTCCAAGTTTTTATATAAGCAGAGATCCTTTTTGCCGGAGCTTAAACTCATCATCTTATTTCTGGCAGTAACATACAGCCAGCCCATCGGATTCGGATGTTCCATCAGGACTTCCGCTTTCTTGTAAGCTTCCAGAAAAGTTTCCTGTACGACGTCCTCAACAAATCCCTTATCCGTTTGTCTTCTTTCAATGAAAATATACACTTTTTCGTAGGCTACTTCCATAAGTTCCTTCAGAAACTCATCTTTTGCCGATTTGTCCATGCTGTTCCCTGCTTTATCAAACTTTCGTAGATCTTGGAAATGATTTTATAAAAATGCTAAAAAAGTAAACTAATGCGACTTTGTTCTTTTTTTCTTTCTTATTTCTCTATAGTGCTTCTCCTCCTCTTCGTCAAATGTAATTTCCACCACGTCGCTTGCCTGACATCGCAAAATCTGGCACAACTTATGCAGTGTCTCCATCGTAATGTTTTCATTACGTCTGATATTGCTCATGGTATGACTGCTGATGTTGTAATGATTAACCAGACTGTATGTCGTTACCCCGCGCTCCTTCATAGTGCGCCAAAGAGAGTCGTAATTATACATGATATATCCCTTTTCTTCGCCAGCCTTTTCAAGTGACGCAGCTTTTATGTCATTTTCATTATGACTGACTATTCCGAAAATGAATATATCGCGTATTGTGAACGCGTTGTGTATAGTGAACCTATTATGACAAAAATAATAGAAGAAAACATCCCGACGCTGATCTGAAATACTATCTGCCGATTAAGATCTTAGAAATGCCAGATCGAAGATCAAGAACGATTTGCCATCATGGGGGATGAGATATTTTCTTCTGAATTTCAAATAGTCTGGAATTTTAATATGCCAAACAACACAAAATAACGCTTGTACAGACTTTCCTTAACTGCAATGCCTGCCGCAGCGGGAGCAGTCCCCCCCGCACTGCAGGGACTTCCCTCTTTTCTTATCGCGCACCATGCTCCTGACTGCCAACGCCGCCGCGGCTGCCACAAGCAATCCTACCGTGACTGTTCCCATCTAACTTCCTCCACGGCTTCTTCTGTTTTCAGTTTACTTTATAAAATCAGTTTATTTTAACTTTCCCAAACTGTCAATACCGCTTGTGAAAAATCTTACGCTTAGTTTTTACAGTGCAAAATTACAGTACAAAGACAGATGCCGCAATGCAGGGCAGGCAGACCGCCGTCCCCCAGAATATCTCCTGTATCGTGTGCCTTTTTAATCGCAGGGAAGACCACACCACCGCCGCCGCAACGATCAGGCAGGGGACCACTGCCCGCGCGCCTAAAAAGAACGATAAGAAATAGAGCGTTCCCGTCACGCTGCAGGCATGCCCGCTGGCCCGGATATGCAGCGCCTTGTTGAGAATCACCAAAAGCGCCATGGAAATAAAGTAAGAAACAATGATAAATTGAAGTTCTCTGCCGCAGTCTCCCGCAATCGAGAAGAAAAGCGCCGTCAGATACCCCGAAAATGTCAGCACAAAGGCTATATTGCGCTGTTCTTCCCGCACTTCTCCGCCTCCCGGAAGGAGTTTCTGCAGCGGATACGCCAGAATCGGCACAAGTCCCAATAGCACAATGGCCAGCACCATCTGCGTCATGCTGTCAAAAAAATTGTCGAGGGATACCGTTAGTATGATCAGCATCCCCGTGATCAAAAGGGGCGGCACCGTTAATACCCTGATCCCTTTGGCAAGCATATTTCCTAATGAAGCATTTTGTACTCTGATATTTTCGTTCATCTCTTCCCTCCCTCCGCAGATCCCTGTCAGAGATATCTTTGTTCTCTCTTCTCTGTTTTTCCGATCGCGGTTTTCATTTCTTTTTAATGTAGTTTTTAATACTATGTGTAATCGTATCATTTTTTATGTGTGAAATCAACAGTTTTTTATCACATTTTTTCTTACACGCATATAATGTATAAAACCAAACATGGGAGAATCTATGAAAAAGAGAAAAAAACTGACTGCACTGTCCCTTGCGGCAGTGATGCTCTTTAGTACGGCCGCGCTGACTACAGGCTGTGGATCCGAAAAACAGGAAGCCGCGGGCGGCAAAACGCATGTCGTACTAAATGAAGTGGCGCATTCCATCTTCTACGCGCCTATGTATGTGGCCATCGAAGAGGGGTATTTTGCGGATGAAGGGTTAGATGTGGAACTGGTGACAGGTTACGGCGCCGACAAGACTATGACCGCCCTGCTGTCCGGGGATGCCGATATCGGTTTTATGGGCGCGGAAGCTACCATCTACAGCTACGCGGAAGGCATCGAGGACAGCGCCGTGAATTTCGCACAGCTCACCCAGCGCGCCGGCAACTTCCTTGTGGCCAGAGAACCGATCGACGATTTTACATGGGATATGTTAAAAGGCAAAGATGTGCTGGGCGGCCGGGCAGGCGGTATGCACTAAATCATGTAAATTTTGAATCTATCATCGTAATATGTAATCGGATAAATAGATCAACTGCGGCAAAAACCGCTCTATCAACAAATTTATAAACCTGAATTATTCACTGCTGCACAGTGAAAGCAGCTAACAGTTTAGAAATATAGTAATAATTTGCCTTTATCAGTGCAATGTAAAATTACCGTTTCATGCTTTTATATTTTGTGTTATACTTAGTAAAAACAAAGGCGGTGAACAAAGCATTGAGGATTTATCTGGATAATTGTTGCTACAACAGACCATTTGACGATCAGACACAAATGAAAATCCATTTAGAAACACAAGCTAAATTATACATTCAAGCTAAAATCCGAGAAGGGGTTTATGACTTAGTATGGTCTTACATATTGGATTACGAAAATGGGAAGAATCCATATGAAGAAAAGCGCCTTGCTATTGCGCCATGGAAATCTATTGCTAACTTTTCTGTGTCAGAAGAAACGAATGAAATCCTGCTTTTCGCTGAATCACTTGCAGAAAAGGGTATTAAGACTTTTGATGCTCTGCACATTTCCTGCGCAGTATCTGCCGGCTGTGATTATTATTTGACTACTGATAAAAAACTATTAAATACTCCGATACCGGAAATCAAAATAGTAAGTCCTATAGTTTTTGTTAACGAATTGGAGGAATGAATATGAAAACAGATACAATTGTTAAACAAGAAGGTATGAACGCTTTAATCTCTAAGCTTGGCTATGTAGATGCTGAAAGATTTATTGTCCTGCTGTCCCGTGAACCATTTGATTATACAAAATGGCGCGAGCAACATCTTGACAATAATTTGAGCGTGAGGGAGTTGAGTCAAAAAGCAATGGCATATTCTAAAAATCTATGATTTTTTCAAGGGAGCTGATTATGATCAGCTCCCTTGAAATTTGCACAGCAATTACTTAGACCATTCTGGTTTTAATAAACGAATCTACCGTCATTCGATTAACTTTAAAGATTCGTGCTATCTCTGATTTTGAAACGTCCTGTTCTAAAAGAACACGTATAACTTCTTCTTTTCCTGACAGTTTCACTTTGGATGATTTTCTGCCCTTTGGTCTTCCTAAAATAACACCTTCTGCCTTTTTGCGGGCAAGAGCCTCTTTCGTACGTTGGCTAATCAAATTTCTCTCGATTTCCGCTGACAATCCAAATGCAAAGGCCAAAACTTTACTCTGGATATCCTCCCCCAGACGATAATTGTCTTTAATTGTCCAAACCTTACATTCTTTTGTCATGCAGACATTTAATATTTCCATAATCATAAAGAGGTTACGCCCTAGTCTCGATAATTCAGCGCAAATAATTAAATCATCTTTCTGCACTTTTTGAAGCAATTGCCCTAGCTCTCGTTTATTATAATTTTGAGTACCACTTATAGTTTCTTCAATCCATCCATCAATCCTTATTTTCTGATTTCGGCAAAAGTTTTCAATTTCAAACCTCTGATTCTCAACCGTTTGTTTATCGCTGCTAACTCTTATGTACCCGTAATTCATATCTTCACACTCCTTGTTTTTTATATATATAATATAGGAGCGTTTTTATTAAGCAAAATAGTTTTTGCAGCGGATTTTATCATGGCGCACCG
>ERZ777011.65-NODE-65-length-157040-cov-22.383826_pt1 | contig 157040 bp, 133 predicted proteins | sample MGYA00374964_ERZ777011 | MGnify/ENA primary metagenome ERZ777011 (study PRJEB29310, sample SAMD00008975) | mouse gut metagenome | study: EMG produced TPA metagenomics assembly of the Metagenome analysis of fecal microbiota from mouse which was promoted... | reverse complement strand
TTTAACAACCTTTAACAATATCCCGCCCCAACAATTCTCTTTCATCCCTGCTAAAGACCCACAAATTTAATCTTTTAAAGCGGAAAAAGCAATCACAAGTAAAACAAACCTAAACCGCTCCCCTGTTGTTATTAATATTTATGATTATGTCTTCAAGTGGTCTTTTAGGCACACACTGCCGGTCCTTATCATCTCTGTAATATCTTATCTCAGACCTGTCGCGTTGCGGAACTATGATTGCATCTTCCGACGGATACCCCAAAGCCACTACATAAAGAGGACGGATATTTTCAGGCAATCCCAAAATACCAGATACTGCAGCAGCATCAAAAGATTTTATGATACAAGCCCCAATTCCAAGCGCTGCAGCCCCAAGAGTAATTGCCTGCAATTGAATTCCGTCATCACACAACTGATTTGATGCGATCCCGGTATCAAGAGCCTGAAGAATATAAGCGACCGGACGCTCACCAACATCAGGCCCTGTCCAATCTTCATAATATCCGGCCCATCTAAGTAATGGGAAAATCTTATCAAGAAGGCATTGCTCATTAGCAAGTGCATAAACAAGTGGCTGACGATTCGCACCTGAAGCACAGTATCGTGTAAGACCTACAAGCTCCCGTAGCGCATCTATAGAGACCGATTCCTGCCGGAAACGACGAATCGATCGGTCCCGCAATAAAAGTTCCTTTATTAAATTAAATTCATCCATATATTTTTCGTGATTTTTCTTCATGTACAAATATAACCCGAATACTCAATGAGAAGAATAGCGATCGTCATGCAAAGTATGGTTCGCAGTGGCTAAGTTATGATTATTTGAATAAAAGAAAACAAAATATCGCATTTTACATAATTTAATTATGCTTTTATGTTGAAGAACATCATGATACACTATTATTATCTATATCACTTCAACTATATTTGGAAAATAACCCAAATCATAACTGCGAAAGGTTCAATTCGACCTGTAGAAATGGATCCAACAAAATTAAATATGGCAGAAAATAACAAGACTATTGGGAATTTTGTATCATTTGTGCTCCTGTCGGAACCGGAATGGGATGGATGCCAGTTCATCAGAGACTTAAAGGAGGAATGGGACATAGACTTCTGTTCTTCTGAAAACGACAAAGATACGATGGTTGAGGCTTTCGGCGACGGCTTTGCCGCCGTATCGTTCATACCTATTCCTATACCCAAAGGTGAAGCCGAAGATTATGCTTCAGCCAACTATATGTGGCCAGAAGCTACCGATGTAGTCAAATCTCATAAAGCGCAAATCCTCATAGCCATAACCGGCAATGATTCCGACATGATCGGCAAGGCAAAGATGACGACCAAGCTCATCGATACATGTCTGAAACAGAAAAACGCCATTGCCGTATATGCCGATGGAGCTGTATATCAACCGGACTTCTATCATATTGTTGCCCGAAGTCTTCATGAAGATCAACTGCCTATTCTCGACTGGGTATGGTTCGGAATATACAAATCCGACAAGATTTCCGGTATCTATACTTATGGCCTTAGAAAATTCGGGAAAGAAGAAATCGAAGTATATGCCAATGCAAATCTTAATGACATACGAGATTTCGTAATGACATTAGCAAGTTATGTTCTTGAATATGATGTGACGCTTAAAAACGGTGAGACAATAGGATTTTCCGAAGATGAAAAACTGCCTATTACCCTCAGCAATGGAATTGCGCTTGACGGAGAAACATTAAAAATACAATATCCTGAATTTTAAACATAGCCAAACACAATGAGTTTAGGATTAGAAGCCACCGGACAAATAGAACGTCTTGACATCAATGGATTGAAAAAGCTTGTAAAATCCATAGCCGAACATACCGAACTTCCGTTCACGACAACATTTTCAGATGGCCATATCTCTGTGTCATTGACAGATAACGGAGTCATTTCAATAGACTGCCTACAGAACGATGATAAACTGACAATAAAAATAGATGCCCAGACATCAATAATGGGTCCCGGATTTCATAAAATCGCAGTTGAGTTTATTGATGCCATTTCCGATCTTGCCGAAGCTGATTTTAATGTAGACGATGAAACTGAATATTATGACCTACGCGATTTTGAAAGACTAAAAAAAGAGCACTTTGAACCTTGGCTGAAAACAATTGTCGACTTGTTGTCGGAAAAGGATGGCACTGCCACAAATTTCATGGTCAACTGGGATATCTCATGGCCCCGTCCTGAAGACATACCTTCAACCATCGTTACACCTTTTGGCAGATTCTCACTATCATTACTGATAAACTCTATTGAAAACGAAGGAATATCAAATCTGGCACACACGTTTTTCCCTTGTCCCGACGAAGTAGTTGACCCTATAAGGATTTTATGGTTCAATGCACTTTATATGTTATGGACAAAATGCTATTTCATGCCTTCGGGAAGAAGCGAAGAAGATTCCAGAATAAACAATGAGATAATCATACTACTGGAACATGTGATCAATTCCGGCAAAGGATTGGCAATTCCCCAAAAAGAATATATCGAGCTATGCAGGCTTTCAGATCACACTCCAATGCCATTGTCAGGTGTTCCTGATCATATCAGTAATTATCAGATCGGGTTTAGAAAAGGGACTGTAACATATAATATAGGCAACGTTTCATTCAAAATCCCCGGCCAGATGCTCCGCTTTGAAGAGGAAAACGGATTCGGGTTCTGGAATGGCGCAGAAAATGACAATATAATACGCATAACCGCATTCAATACAGCAGACAGCAATCAAAATTTCATAATTAAAGAGGACGATGCGATAATATCGCAGGGAGAAATAAAAAACGGACGCTATACATTGACCGATCTTGGCAATGAGGAAAATTCCCATATCACACAAATCCAACTGATCACTCAAGAGCAGTTCACTCTATTCACACTTGTATCTCCCGAAGGTGCCGACAGGGAGTTTTCGATCAATTCCGCCAAATCATTTATTTCAAATTTATCATCAACAAAGACAGACATTATTGAGAAAATACAAAAACTCACCGAAGCCGACCGTGATGAGGACGTTGTAAACTTGATACTTACACTTCCTGTTGAAGAACAAACCGACGAAATTAAAGGACTTTTAGCCCGTGCCTATAATAATCTGGAACAATATGAAAAGGCACTCCAACTTCTTTTTGAGACAAAAGATACTCAAGAAGATACAGCCAACTGGAATTTCCGTATAGGATATTCCTATTATTATCTTGGCAATTACGACAAATCACTGCAATATTTCAGCCGGGCATTGGAAATCACTCCAGACGATGAGGATACCAAGTGGTTTGTCGACAAATGCCAGCTCAATAATCCTTTTGCTGACCGAGTCAATAAGTTCTGGCAATGGTTCGATGCCAACTCCAACAAGTTAGAAAGACTTTTACACCAAAAAGACAAAGGTCTTTACAAAATTAATGACCTGATGGACGAAGGCCTGTCGATAATCGGCAAGGACGTATATTACAATATCGGAGGCAATAATGAATTGACATTCTGCGTCGAAAGCCGTACGGAATGCCACTATCTATATCCCTATCTTGTAGACTCAATGCCTGAATCCATACGTGAGAAATGGATCATAAGCCCCTGCAAACAGCCTGCTGATACAACCGGAAGCATATTCAGAATGTATGACAGGGATATAAATATTTCTGAAATAATGGTTTCCGTTAACTACAATAAGGAGGCAAACTGCTTCGATCTGGAATATTATCATCCTGTTTTGGCTGAACTTGACGAAAATAAAAGCATCAATGCATTCTATATAATACTTGAACTTACCATAGGCGAAGGAGCGGTATACAATTATATAGATCGAGTACAGGCAACTGACAATGACAAAAAAATGATACCTGTTGTAGAACTTCCAACCGCCATGAAATTCATGGTCGAGGAGAACAACAAAGATTACTCGACAACTCCAGAACTACCATTCTACTCATACAAGTTCGAGCCAAAAGAGGGTGAGGACAGAGTGCGTTTTGACATTATATGCGGTACCAGCCAATATATGGCATTAAACAATGAATATCTTGACAACAAACGAGATATATACGATAGACTTGTATCCAAAGGTGTAGAACCGTTAATGTTGATAATGACACAGCCTGAAGATATGACCGGCAACGAATTTCTCGACTTTCGTTACAAAGTAGAGGACCGTCTTCAGGAGCTTTTTGACAAAGCCATTGTGAAAGGACGGCTATTAGGAGGCGCTTACGGCACCTTGGGGGTCGCCTACATAGATTTACTGCTTTATGACGGCAAGCAGTTTCTCGAATATATAAGACAGAACGATGTTCGTGACAAGTTGCTTGCCCTCGACAATGGAACCATTTGCCAGACACAGCTTCTTTTCAAAAATTTCACTCAAGATAGTCCTATGTGCAGAATTAAATAATAGATACATTTATAATTTTAATGCATTGAAATAAGTCGTTTAATTCTACAACATCACTTTAATTTCTATCGACCAATAAACGTGGGTTTCTTCTACGAAAGCCACGTCTAATTTTATGCTTTTATCCAAACACTGATAAAAAGCATTTTAAGCCCTCTTCCAAAAAGAACAACACAATTATAAAACGGCACATAGATTAAAAAGCAGAGTCCCGAGAGCCTACACGGCGGTCGGAACCCCTTAATTCAATCATCCAATCAAAATCTAAATAGCTAGAAAGTATCTCAAAATCACTTATTCAAGTTGTGTTTTATGTCTTTATAACATTCAATCACTCTTTTTGGTTCTTTATAATGCATGTTTTTTTACAAAAAACACTATTTTTGGGGCTATTAATCTTAAATCGCTATTTGTTTTACGAGATGACGGAAATTACCGATCTGTTTATCAAAATTATATCTGATATCGACAGCATTGATATGGCCGAAGCCGAATTTAAAAAAATGATTGCCGATGATAATGAACTTAAGAATCTGTATGTGGAATGGTGCAGTGAAAACGGCAGTAGTTTCCGCAACGGATTTCTTGATTTCTGTGAAGAATACATAGAGAACCGCAACTCAGTATGGGATTCACTCTCTGATCATAACGAAGATGCCTGATACGCGCATAATGCCAGCCGAATGGAGCCAAGATGTAGCGTCGGTACTCATGGCATACCCGCATGAAAATACCGATTGGGCATATATGATTGATGAGGCCCGTAGTTGCTTCAACGAAATTATCAAATGCATCGTAGAGCATGCTGGTCTAACTGTCGTCATTGCCACTCCTGACTCACAGGCGACGCGGAAACTTATACCTGATTTACCAAAAAACAAGGTATTTTTTGTGGATGTGCCAACCGATGACACATGGGCACGTGATTTCGGCCCCATAACCATTGAAGAAAATGGCTACAAAAAATTTATAGATTTCCAATTTAACGGCTGGGGACTGAAATTTGCATCAGCCAACGACAACCTCATAAATCTACGTGCCAAAGAATCCGGTGCCTACTCTTTGACACTTGAAAATCAGCGTAGTTTCACGCTTGAGGGTGGATCGATAGAATCGGATGGACTTGGTACTATTCTAACAACCTCAGAATGCCTTTTGTCGCCAAACCGCAACGGAGGAAAAACTCGTGAGGAGATAGAAGTGTCATTGAAACATATACTCGGAGCCAAGAGAATACTTTGGTTAAACCACGGTTATCTTGCAGGCGACGATACCGACAGTCACATTGACACACTGGCAAGATTCGCTAATGAGAACACGATATTATATGTCAAGTCTTATATAGAGCGTGACCAGCACAACGAAGAACTTGAAGAAATGGAATGTGAACTCCGTAATTTCAGGACCGCAGACGGACAATCCTACAATCTGATAGGTCTTCCCCTACCCGATCCCATATATGATGAAAACGGAGAGCGTCTTCCTGCCACCTATGCAAATTTTTTGATTACGCCGAAAACTATCCTGTTGCCTGTGTATAATCAGGCTCTCAACGACCAGCTTGCGATACAGATGATGAAAATCGCATTTCCAGACCACGAAATTATCGGAATTGATTGTAACGCACTGATCCGACAGCACGGCTCATTGCACTGCGTCACGATGCAGATGCATGCAGGAGCGACAGCAATTTGTTAAAAACAATCCGGGTAACCGGATTTGTTGTTTTAAAGCGTATTCTAAAATAGATGGGCAAGCAAAATAACATTATAATAAAAGGAGCGCATGTCAACAATCTGAAAGGTGTTGATGTCGAAATACCTCGCAACAGGCTTGTTGTCGTAACAGGACTTTCCGGATCTGGAAAATCATCTCTTGCATTCGACACGCTATACGCCGAAGGGCAGCGTCGCTATGTGGAAAGCCTGTCGGCCTATGCCCGCCAGTTTCTCAAAAGAATGTCCAAACCAGAAGTAGATCTGATAAAAGGGTTACCTCCAGCAATTGCAATCGAACAAAAAGTCAACACCCGAAATCCAAGATCGACAGTAGGCACCTCTACTGAGATATATGACTATTTGCGGTTGCTCTTTGGGCGCATAGGCAAAACTATTTCTCCGGTAAGCGGCCAAGTTATAAAAAAACAGACCGTCGAAGATGTGCTGAATACAGCATGCAGCTACGACGAAGGTACAAGAATAGCGCTTACAGTCGCAATAACCGTGCCAGAAGGACGAAATCTGCATACTCACCTTGAAATCCTGATGAAACAAGGATATAGCAGGGTGTTTCGTGACGGACAGTTCCTGAACATTGAAGATCTGATTTCTGAAAATAAAATTACTGATAGTGATAAGCTTGAACTGCTAATCGACCGACTATCGGTAATGCATCATGGTGACGAGTTCAACCGTCTGGCAGAGAGTGCCGAAGTCGCATTCTATGAAGGAAACGGCGAATGCAGGTTGATTGTGTGGGAAAGCAAAGACTCACTGCCTTCACATTACGTTTTTTCAAACCGTTTTGAAGCCGATGGAATAAAATTTGAGGAACCGTCGGATCAAATGTTTAATTTCAATAATCCTTACGGAGCCTGTCCGAGATGTGAAGGTTTCGGCATGACCATAGGCATCGACGAGCGTCTTGTTGTGCCAAATATGGCATTGTCGGTCTACGAAGATGCGGTCGCATGTTGGAAAGGAGAGAAAATGAGCGAATGGAAACGCAATTTTATACATATTGCAGGCAATATTGATTTTCCGGTTCATAAGCCCTACTCCGAACTGACCGATGAACAAAAAGATATACTTTGGCATGGCAATGGAAAATTCACGGGATGCATCGACGATTTTTTCCAAATGGTCGATGAAAATCAATATAAAATCCAATATCGCGTACTGAAGGCCCGTTATCGCGGCAAAACCTTGTGTCCGGAATGTCACGGCTCACGGCTTAAAAAAAGTGCCCAATATGTGAAAATAGCCGGGAAAAGTATCACTGACCTTGTAAAAATGCCTATATGGGATCTGCATAAATGGATTTCAGACCTTAATCTCGAAGGCAATGATTCTTTGATAGGCCGCAGACTGATTGTCGAACTTAAAAACCGCACAGGCTTTCTTGTTGATGTAGGTGTAGGGTATCTCACACTTGACCGGCTGTCATCCTCTTTATCGGGAGGAGAAAGCCAGCGCATAAATCTTGCCACTTCTCTCGGCAGCGCTCTTGTAGGATCAATGTATATACTCGATGAGCCAAGCATAGGTCTGCACTCACGTGACACCGAAAAGCTTATTGGAGTATTGCGCAAGCTACAGTCAATCGGAAACACAGTTGTTGTAGTGGAACATGATGAAGAAATAATGCGTTCTGCCGATTATCTGATAGATGTCGGTCCTGACGCAGGTAGCAACGGCGGAGAAATAGTATTTCAGGGAGAACCATCAGAACTCGCGCATGCAAAAAGAAGCCACACTGCCGCTTTCCTAATGGGCAAAGATAAAATAGCCATACCACAGACACGACGTAAATGGCGCGACAGAATAATAATAAAAGGTGCATCAGAGAACAATCTTAAAAATATCGATGTGGAATTTCCGCTTGGCGTACTCACTGTAGTGACCGGTGTGAGCGGTTCAGGCAAATCCACACTTGTCCGCGATATACTTTACCGTGCAATGCTACGCCATCTTGGAGAACCGAGTGACGCACCAGGAGCCTATTTATCGCTTGAAGGAGATCTATCACGTATAAGCCGAATAGAATTTGTCGATCAGAATCCCATTGGAAAATCGACACGAAGCAACCCTGCTACATACCTCAAGGCGTTTGATGAGATCCGTAGTCTTATGGCATCACAGCAAATGTCGAAGCAGATGGGTTATACTCCCGCTTATTTCTCATTCAATGCCGAAGGAGGCAGATGCGAAGAGTGCAAAGGCGAAGGCGTGATCTCCATAGAAATGCAGTTTATGGCTGATCTTGTGCTGACCTGCGACTCATGCCATGGCAAACGTTACAAGCACGATATTCTTGAAGTAACTTACAGAGGAAAAAATATTTCCGACATACTTGAACTGACGGTTGACGACGCTATAAAATTCTTCTCTGAAACCGACAGCGCAACTGAAAGAAAAATTGTAAAAAGACTAAAACCGTTACAAGACGTAGGACTCGGATATATCACACTGGGACAATCAAGCTCAACTCTTTCGGGCGGAGAGAATCAGCGTGTGAAACTTGCCTATTATCTGTCACTTGAGCGTCAGGATCCCACGATGTTTATCTTTGATGAACCTACAACCGGACTCCACTTCCACGACATAAAAAAACTGCACGACTCATTTCAACGGCTTCTGTCACTCGGACATACCGTTATAATAATCGAACACAATCTTGATGTTATAAAAACGGCCGATCATGTCATCGACATAGGACCAGAGGGAGGCGATGCCGGAGGCGAAATAGTCTGCTGCGGCACTCCGGAAACTATTGCAGAATGCAAATCGAGCTATACCGGCAAATACCTCAAGGAAAAACTATAATATATAGTTACATGCGGCTACTCTGAATGAGTAGCCGCGAACCATCGGCAAGCGTAATTCCTGTGATCATAACTGAATCTGAGCCTGCGCCAAGTCCAAGCTTTTCAGCAAGCTGCGGAGCTGTCATGCCAAAATTACGGACACGGGCACATGCTTTCAGTTTCAGCCGCTTTAACCGCTTCAATTCCGACGATTTCCATTGAATCACATCGGTGATCTGCTCTCCATGCCCTGGAAATCCCGACAGATCAGCTTGATCCGACACATATACATGGGTATTTGAAGACACCGGAGATATTCCAAATACTTTTGATAGAAGGTTGAAACAGCCTCCTTTCATTGCTACTGCACTGGGAATCCACAGCGTATCCCCAACAGCCGGCATGGCAAACGGAAGCGGTTTTGCTGCGGATTCCGACGATATCGTAAACCTAAAATCACATCGACACGATGACGTCCATAATGAAACGGGCACATCACATGATTCAAGCATCGGTAATAACGGATCAATCACCACTACCAACTCCTTGCATTCCCTTCCGTCGCCTATTACATGAACTTCCGACACACCTTTAAGATCTGCAAGTGTCTGCGATATATCGATCATAGGCGAAAGCTTGCACATAACGACAGTACCTGTGGCACGAAGCGTCGGGTATATTTCAATAAGATCAGGAGTACAGTCTCTTATCCCGTAGACGCGACGTCCGATATTGTCACGACGTGCCGGATCAATAAAGATCGCCTTAAAACGTCCAGGAGCAACCGTTCCAAGATAATTCACACTGTCAGTCTCAATAATTTCCACATTACCGATATTGCGGAAATTTTCCCTGGCCATAGCTGCATGAAGTGGATTTACCTCACATGCAGTCACATTAAAAAAACGAGAAAGAGCACGCGAATCAGTACCAAGTCCACATGTCATGTCAAGCACATCAGCCCCACATGCAACATGTTCGGCCAATATTGATGCATGTAAAAGAGCTATATCTGCCGATGTGGACTGCTGCAAAGCTAACTCTGACGCTATTACAGACGGCGACATGGACTCCCCTGTCACAGTCTGAAATTTTTTATCGGCACGACGCAAAGATGCTACATGCGTTATCGCATACTTGATCCAGGGTCGCTCATCGGAATGAAATGCCAGTCTGAGACGGTCAGGGTCATCTCCTGAATGCTCAGATACCCATTTGAAGTAATCCTCACCGAAAACCGATTCCTGAGTCATCGGCTTGCATGGTGAAGAACAAGCCCGTCCATCGAACTTGATGATATCTTGCTGATATTTATACCATAGCTATCACCTACTTCACGTAATATGTTTTCAAACGTCACTGCAATCGAACCGACAAAACCGGTATTCACATCTTTATGCGACGGATAAAGAAGCACATTGCGTCGGAAAAACTTAGAAAACTCCTCACGCACCGTTGTGACAACATAAGGATGGCCCACATGTTTTGCCAGAAAAACAGCATAGGTCGACAGCGTGCGGTTGACATGCGGAAATGTGTATACAGCATCAACCATACTATCTTTGCTGAGCTTGTATTCATCAAAAAACTCCTCAACAAGGTCCTTTGGAGCGATTCCTTTAAGACAGTCACTTGCAAACTGCCGACCAAGTGCGCCACCGCTCCCCTCATCTCCGAGAATAAAGCCTCCGGATCTGACGTTTGCGACAATGCTTTCTCCATCAAAGAGACATGAATTGGAGCCGGAGCCAAGAATACATGCCATACCGGATTCTGTTCCAAACAGACCTCGGGCCGACCCTAATAGATCGCTATTGATTGTGACCGGAGTGCGGAACTGAGCATTAAGCGAGAGCTCTACGATTTTATTACGTTCCGGGTTAGCACAACCGGCACCATAAAAATATATCTGCTCCCACCTACGCTTGAAAAAAACATCCGGCAGACCGAGACGTATGATATGACTTATCTCTCTTCGCGAAAGATAGAATGGATTAAGCCCTTGTGTTAGAGCATGCGCAACTATGACATCACCGTCAAGAAGCGTCCATTCCGTACGCGTGGAACTGCTGTCTGCGATAATAATCATAATATTTCAAATTTAGTTATTATGTCAGTATATATTGTCGTAGTCGCTATAGGTGTTATCCGCGTCAATGTCATCGATAGACTCATCCGGATACATGTCATCATCAAGATCCATCTCTGCATCTGCTGCCATAGAAGCAATCGTATCACTTTGCAGATCAAATTCATCTATATCGATTTCCTGCCGCGGCGCATCACCTTTGCCATATACACAAACCGCATCGATCATGTTTTTAGCAGGATCGATATCGGTTAGTTCCATGTAAAGTGAGCGATCGGTAAAATAATCGAACGTGAACAGCATACGCTGGCCTTTTATCTCCATTAGATCAGCCAATGCAGTATCGCTCATCTGATACAGATTCTTCATTGACTCGTCGCTCCCCATATCCTCCAATGTCACCTCTTTCTGTTTCTCCCACCCGGAATTACACAAAAAGAAACTCGACATCTGATTTGCCGACCAGCCACATGCCTTACAGATCGCATCACGCAGTTCCAGAAACGACGCTTCTGCATCAATCTTTATTTCACGTTTGAAATCGTCGACTTCATCAGAAACAATACGGAAAGAATATATCATATCAACGTAATAATTCAGTTTAATGAAAGTTTACGCGAATATACGGATTTTTATGCTTTTTATTTGCTACCTCTTCCAAATATTTCTCTGATTCCATCCAGATCAAAAGAGATTGAGAACCGGAGTGTCTGGTCAAGTGGAGAAGTCTTTGCTGTAGCGACCATATACGCTGCTTCAACATTGAATGCACTGATTTTAAAGCCAGTTCCAAAACCAAAATATTGCCTGTTGCCTTTATATTGGTTCTCATGATAATAACCGGCACGTAGAAAGAACTGCCGGTTATAGCTGTACTCGGCACCGAATGAATAATATATCTCACGCATCTCCTCTTTGAACCCGCCTGGTGCGTCACTGAAAGACTTGAAAATTCCCGAAACAGGTGACATGTCCTCCCAATTTTCTATAGCTTTAAGATAGTCGGTCTGCCCTGCTTCTGTACTCATATCAAAGTCAGATTCGCGTGGACGTGTAGGCACAAGCAGTTTATTAAGATCTACCGAAAGTGCAAGATTATGATATTCGGCAAGCGGAAACATAAATGTTGTACCAAGACGTAAATTGGTTGGAAGAAAGGCTGGCTGCTCCCCGTTATTATACCCTACTTTTGTTCCTATGTTGGATATGTTCCATCCCCAAGACCATTGGCATTCATTTCGGCCTATAATCGGGTATGTGGTAAAATATCCGGAGATATCGGCCGAAAAAGCAGATGCACCAGTCGACTGATTACCGGCATAGGAATCAGCAAATCCGAGATCTGAATATATGTACCTCAACACAACACCCATAGAGTATTTATCAGACAACTTTCTGGAATATCCTACATCAAACGACAGTTCATAGGGATTAAGCGACTGCATTATATTGCCTGAATCATCGCATGAAATCACATCTCCGAGAGAAAAATAGCGGAAAGAGGCACTCACAGCCTGACTATCCTCATAACCGAGCTTCCAATAGCCACTAACATCCGCAAGAAAGATATCATTTACAAGCTTCCGAAGCCAGGGAGTATAATTGATAGAGACTCCTAAGCGATTATATGCAAAAGCATATTTAGAAGGGTTCCAGAACTGACTGTTGGCGTCAGGCTCTGTAGCCGCACCTATATCACCCATTGCGGCACCTCTCGCATCAGGAGCTATTGACAGCGATGTAACTCCTGTAGTGACAGGATTGAATTCATTTTTTATATTATCGTCAGCAATTATACACTTGACCGTCAAGATCAATATCACCGACGATATAAGCCTTTTTTTCGAAGACATAATGTCAGAACTAATATATAATATATATTAACTGTGATTATATCTGTTTTATTGTATTGGTATCCTCCGATATAAGCTTTTTTTATTTCATATCATCAATGGTGCGACTTAAAGACGATTACAGCATAAACCTTGCATTATCCGCATTTTCACTTCTTGACTGTAAGCATATAACCGAAGCCGCGATGATTGATGATTGAGATAGCTGAGTCATGGCGAAGAACGCGGCGGAGTTTGTGTATGTAGCCGTGCAGAGAATTACGGTTGCTCTGCTCATCACGCTGCCATAAGGCTATCATCAACTCGGAAGCATCGACCGTATTGCCAATATTTGATGCAAGTCGTTCAAGTATCTTGGCCTCGAAGTGTGACAATTCTACAGATTTATCGCCAAGTGATAGGTTTTGAGTCGTAACATTGAATGTGTAAGCTCCAATCGGATATTTGATGTCTTCATTACGGTTTACTCCGTATCTGCGTATCATGGATTTTATTCTGACTATCAGTTCCCGGAGTTCAAAGGGCTTTTTGAGATAGTCGTTGGCTCCTATTTCAAAGCCCTCTTCAACATCATCAATCGAGCTTTTCGCCGTAAGGAAAAGCAGAGGAACCGTAGGCGATATTTTTCTTATCACCTTAGCCATTGTAAAACCATCCATCCGAGGCATCATTACATCGGCGACTATAATATCGGCGCCGTCAGACTTGAACTTTTCCAATCCTTCCACACCGTCTGCCGCAGTAACGACATCGTAGCCAAGACTACACAGTGTGTCGGCAACAATCAGTGTGAGATCTGCCTCGTCCTCTACAAACAGCACTTTAGTTTTCATTTCTGCCATATTTTATTGTGAATACCGAGCCGTAGCCCTCTTTGCTTCTGACCTCAATATCCCATCCCATTTTATCAAGAATACCCTTGACATAATACAGCCCTATTCCATAACCACGCACATCCTGACGGTTGCCATGAGGCACACGGTAAAACTTATTGAAAAGGTAAGGGATTGATTTTATCGGAATACCTATACCGTTATCGGCAACCGAAATACCATTGTTATCGGCTGTAATTTTTATAGCCACGCTTTCGGCAGAGTATTTGATTGCATTGTCAATCAGATTATTCAGCACATTGGCAAAGTGGTTTTTATCTGCTTTAATCGAAGTATTGTCGCCAATTTTCACATCGATTGTTATCTCCTTGTCTCCCCTCATGCGATGAGCTGCTGCAATTTCCTCCACAAATTGTCGCAATGAAATTATTTCCGGCTTGAGCTTCAGAGTCTTTCGTCGTTCCATGCTCATGGCAAGGATATTCTCTACCAGTTCTCCGAGCCTTTTAAGTTGTTTGTTGGCAATATTAAGGTATGTCACTTTTTTCTGCGGGTCATTTTCAGTGTCATAATTGAGCAAGGCATCGTTGGCTGAATATGCGATGGCGATGGGTGTTTTAAGCTCATGCGTCATGTTGCTGACAAAATCATCTTTCATCTCTTCGATTGTCCGCATTTCTGATACCGTGTGAAACAGATACCGGAAAGCAAGAGAGAAAGCAATCATCAGGAAAAATATCGAGACAATTACACCTGCCATTTCTGAAAAGATATAGCGAGTCAGTGGAGTCATATATGCTCGATAATATATTCCCTCATCAGGATTAATGTTTATGCGGAATGAATCCAATCCTGATTCTCCATTGAATTTAGGATTGCCGCAAATCACGGAGTCGTTGCTGCTGACAACTTCCACACATAAAAAATCAGGATAGATGAATCTGTATGAAAGCTGGTTGCATAAGACGCTATCCATAACCGCCATATCGTAAGGGATATATTTATCCATTATTAAGTGAAACTGTCGGCTCATCGCATCAACCATCTGATTGGAATAAGAAGAGTTTTCAGATAACATCGCCCGCTCTTCAACAACAGTTCCGTCCGCTTCAGTCCTGACTGATATGAGCTGACCATTTTCATCCCTATATGTTGATGCCTCAGCCCTTCCGGAAGTCCGGACCTCCTCGATATCTTCCTGCATCTGTATGTTTGACGCCAGTGCCTGCGCCCTTCCAGCCCGATACATAAGGTCGTCAATGTCAGCATCAACTAAAGCTGTCATCACATCGCGTTCAACATTGCTCCTTATAGAATTATACAGACTTACGAGATAAAAGATATTGCAACCGAAAATCACCGCAATGACAATAATGAAAGTGGTCGATACAGTCTTAAAGCGTTTCATAATGCGAAGTTAGTAATATTCCGTCACACAATTGATTAAGTCCACTTCGATTTAAGACTAAATAAGGGAACATTTAAGACTAAATAAGGTTGGGGATTACCGATTCAGGACTATACGCTTGTAATTTTGCATCAAAACCAATTAAACCGCGATGAGAAAAACTATAATTATCACTGCATTCATTACGTCAATATCAGCAATCGCGCAGACGGAAGCGCTGGACTCTATCTCTACGCGGCAACTCAATGAAGTTGTGGTTAAAGTAGAGAAACCTCAGGTCAGAGCCGAGGACGGCATTATGGTCGTTGACCTGCCAGGAATTGTCAAGGATAAACCCGTAAATAACATCCTTGAAGCACTCGGTTATATGCCTGGTGTTACGAACAATAACGGCATGATATGGCTTACAGGAGCATCCGACGTCACGATTATGCTGAATGGCGAGTTAACAAACATGCCGCTCCAGAATCTTTATCAGCTCCTTTACAACACTCCGGTTGACAGACTGAAAAATGTCGAGATAATGTATTCAACTCCGGCAAAATATCATGTTGACGGAGCTGTAATCAACGTAGTGCTGAAAACGCCCTCGCCCCTTGACGGTCTGCAAGGGCAGGTCAGAGCAGGATACAATCAGGCCCATAATGGGTCGTATGGGGGTGTTCTTGCTGCAACATACGCAATCAAAGACTGGACTTTTGATTTGAACTACGGACTGACGCGCAGTAAATCATGGAATCGGGAGGAAACATGGTCGAATCATCTATATAACGGCAAGCGCACAATTATTGAGGACGATATGCGGCGCATCGGTCAGAACTGGAGCAATACCATATTCGCCTCCGCATCATGGAAGACTCTCAAACTTACTTATAACGGTCAGATTGTCTCCGATTCAAAGAGTTGGAATCTTTCATCGGGCACCTTGGGAAACTATACGAATGCATATAATATGCTGTCGCCGGTTGGCTATCATAATATAGCGCTGCGTTATTCCGCACCATTCGGCATGACAGTAGGCGGCGACTATACCTGTTATTCTGAAAACCGTTCCCAGTCATTGTTTAAGGATACTGATTATCTGCTTGGCTCGGAAAACCGTCAGGACATAAACCGATGGCATATGTATGTCGACCAAGAGCATCAGCTCGGCAAGTGGCAGCTTAACTATGGAGCGGAGTATCAGCAATCGAAAGACCATAGTTCGCAACACTACGGCATTGTCGGTATGGCCGATAATCCTGATTTCGATGATATTCTCAACGAGGATGTGGCAGGTTTTTATGTCGGTACCCAACGGTCGTTCGACTGGGGTCTGTCGTTCAATGCTTCGGCAAAGGGTGAATACTATCACAACAAATATCAGCACAACTGGAATTTTATCCCTCAGTTCGGAGCGACTTACTACAAGACCCCTAAAAGCATATTCCAACTCAATTTCGACGCCGAGCGCATTTATCCATCATATTGGGAACTGCATGGCGGTACGAGCCACATCAACGACTACTCGACAATTATCGGTAATCCAAAGCTGCAACCGTATATCCAATATGACGCGCAGTTCAACTATATTCTGAGACAGAAATATGTAGCCACATTGTATTTTCAATATGGCGACAAAGCGACGGTGCAGTTACCTTACCAGTCGCCCGATGCCCTGAATCTGATATATCAGACCATCAACATGAACTACAAACGAGTTGTCGGGCTTAATATTCACGCGCCTTTCGGAGCGGGACATATCTGGAACGCCACGGCCACAGCCAATGTGTTCAATCAGCGGGAGAAAGCAGACAATTTCCATGACATCAGCTTTGACAACAGCAAATGGATATTTTATGGTTCTCTCACCAATTCATTCAAGTTCAGCCAGAATTGTCCGGTATCCTTGTCGGTTGATTTCAGCTACATATCTCCTTCATTGCAAGGTATTGCCGACCTGTCGGCTATATGGAAAATCGACGCCGGAGTAAAATGGCTGTTCGGAAAGAAGCGCTGCTGTGAGCTTGATTTGAAAGCGGATGATATATTCAATAAATGGTCGCCCACAATGACAATTCGCCATGCAGGTCAGGATTACCGAATGAAAGTTCACGACATGACCCGCAACCTCAAACTGACATTCATCTGGCGCTTCAATGGCTTCAAGCCTAAAGACAACAACAGTATAGACACCTCACGCTTCGGCACAGGTAAATAATCTTTAACGAATGATATACAATGAGAATTATATTGATTATAATACTATTATCCGCCCTTAGCTCTTGCAACTTGGAGAAAAAAGTTATGGTTACGACACGAGGCTATGAACAATACCGTCAGACTGGAGTGAAGAATGTCCAAATTAAAGGACTGCAAAAGCCAGATGCGACCCGCACAGACTCGCTGACATTACATATATTCAAATAATCAAGCACATCTGAAAATTTGCTTCATATTGGCCTTTTCAAGGGATATAAGCTAATTTTGCAAATCTCCGTGGTTTTATATTGACGGATTATTTACTATTTGATTATTCGCAAAAGTCATGAAGTTAAAAAACAATCTTATCAGGATATATACTTCGGTTACGTTAGCAATATTGTCTATTTATAATTTTACAGTCGATGCAACAACATCGCAATTCCGTAATTCTCAACTATTTGAAATATCAGAGGGTGAATTTACCGAAGCTTTTTCTCTCAGAAACAAATATCAGATAAAAGTGGATACGGTTACATCTCCTCAAATATGCAAGATTGTCCATGATAAAATGATAGAGAGATTGGATAATATGCAGACTGATGAAGCTCTGATATATAACATCCAGGATTTCAATTCCAACTTATGTACGATAGTGAAGTTCCCTTTCGGATTACTTGCAGCCGTTGTACACACTTCATTTTGGGAATATGAATATTGGTTTTTCAACGAATCCGATTATACATTTGTCGCCAATACAGGCACCTTGCCTAAAATAAACGGAGTACAACACTGCGTATCAAAAGAGGGCTATATGGTTACCTGGAGAAATCATAGTTATGATTCCAATGTGGACATATCTGTTTATCGACTGCAAAATGATAACATTAGATTAATACACCGATATGATGATGTTAAAATCAGCAATTGGGAGCAAGTTTGTTGGAGTGCCGGCAACACATTTTATATCCGGGGAGAATACAATGATGATGACGATGAAATGCAGTATGCCGGAAAGTTTGGCATAAAATATATCAGACTGACAGTTTCACAGTAACAATCAATTATTTTATCTTATTTGATATGACAACTGTTTCGCCTGATGATATTTTAAATCTTGTATCAGCAACAAGAGGCATTTCCCCACATACTCCTGCAATAACCATATCCCCCGTGTGAAGCGTAAAAGCTCTGCTGGCTGCTGATACAGCCAAATCAAACCTGCGCATCATGTCAGCATCCGATACATGCAAATCCATTGAGCGACAAACTAAAGCAGCATCAATCATCTCAATTCTCGATGAAACTACAATACTTCCGTCAAGACTAAACATCGCATCGCTGCACCTTTCAGCACCATCCATCGACATACCTGCCGGAAGTGCTTTTACAGCCACTACAGTCTGCGAATAATATCTGTGTGCGAACCTCTCGTCTATATGACGTCCGAGGCGCTCTATCGCGACTCCAATTCCTACAAATCCATTCCACTCATTACTCCATCCAGGTAGAAACAGAGGCGTTCCGTGCCGCACAACAGCAGTCTCTGCTGCAAGACGGCATGTAGGCAATTTTACAGAATCACACTTTATATCGGAAGATATTTTCTCAGGGAACCAAAGCAACTTCATAGTCTCCGACAATCTATTACAGTTTCAACAATAAATATCGCACGTATATCGGCAACAGGCATATCAATATCATCGTACTGAGGATTTTCACTATGCAATGTGACACAACAAGGATCCACATTCTTTCTTATTCGCTTTACCATGCGATAATCATCGGTAACCACCACATATACATGCCCCCACATGATTGATGATGAGAGTTCAACCTTTCTGATCGCAATATACGCTCCGTCAGGGACAAGAGGGGTCATACTGTCACCTGATACTCTCACGAGCACAGAATTGGGATTTACGCCAGGAATATCAACAAAACCTGCAATATTATCAGCGGCAAACAATCTTGAAAGCTCCACTCCTCCTGCAGTGACATCTATATCATACAGAGGTATGGACCCATTGTCGGGGTATAGAGAATTGTGTGCCGACTCATGCAAAATCTCGCCAAATACCGCACATTTCACATCACTTTCCTTTTCAAAAGGATATCCCTCTCCATTCAAAAGCCAGCGCTTCGAAATGCCGGCGTCGGCTACAAGGCGGTTTATAAATCCATTGGAGACCGAATGTTTTTTAGTAATGATCTTCGAAAAATTGGCAGGATCAATTCCGATGTGCCTTGCGAACTTAGCCTGCGATTTACCGGACATTCTTACGATATATCTGATGCGGTCAATCACATCCGGTTCATCCGGCACAACATCAATGATATCCTTTTCCATAAGTAATCACTTAAAAAGATTCGGCTCTCCAAACACTCCCCTTGAGCGCCCAAGATGAGCATAGGCGATATCTGTAGCCATACGTCCGCGCGGCGTACGTTTTATAAAGCCCTCCTTGATAAGATATGGCTCAAATACTTCTTCAACAGTTCCTGCATCCTCGCCGATTGCAGTAGCGATTGTCGACAGCCCAACCGGGCCTCCGTTAAACTTGTCAATGATTGTTATCAGAAGCTTATGATCGACATGATCAAGGCCATAACGGTCTATATTTAATGCCTCAAGTGCATATCTGGCAATAGCGACATCAATATTTCCGGATCCCTTCACCTGAGCATAGTCTCTAACGCGACGTAAAAGTGCGTTTGCAATGCGGGGAGTTCCTCTGCTGCGCATTGCAATTTCTCCTGCGGCCTCCGAACTGCATCCGACGTCAAGCAACGCCGCAGAACGCAATATGATTTTCTGAAGCACACCATGATCATAATACTCAAGATGACACGGTATGCCAAAACGAGCGCGTAGAGGCGATGTCAACAGGCCGCTACGGGTTGTGGCACCTACAAGAGTAAAAGGTGACAAAGACAACTGCACACTGCGTGCGCCCGGGCCTTTATCAATCATGATGTCGATACGGTAATCCTCCATGGCTGAATAAAGATATTCCTCCACAACCGGACTAAGACGATGAATTTCGTCAATGAAAAGAACATCGTTAGGCTCAAGAGACGTAAGTATTCCGGCAAGGTCTCCAGGCTTGTCAAGTACAGGACCTGAGGTAACCTTAAAATTTACCCCAAGTTCATTAGCTATTATACCTGAAAGGGTTGTTTTGCCAAGGCCCGGAGGACCGTATAAAAGTACGTGGTCAAGCGCTTCGCCTCTCATACGTGCAGCCGCGACAAATACTTTAAGATTCTCAACAATCTTATCCTGCCCGCTGAAAGCTGTGAATGCAGAGGGGCGCAATGCCCTCTCTATTTCCTGTTCGTGCTGTCTCGCAGCTCCCGAGACATTTTCTCTTATATCAAATTCTTCTTCCGACACCTTATTGCCTCAAAGATACTTTTCACCGAAATTCATACGTGCATCGTTGACCATCTGCTTGATCCGCTGCTCTTCTCCTTTCCTACATATAAGAAGCACATCGCCTGCATCTGCCACAATATAATCCTTAAGACCATCGACAACAACAAGTTTATCCTCCTTTACAGCAAAAATATTTCCCGAAGAATCATACGACAGAAGACTGCAGTTCTGTGCCACATTACCCGACTTGTTGCGGGGAGAATTATCATAAAGAGAACTCCATGTACCAAGATCTGTCCAACCGAAATCGACAGTCTCCACATAGACATTATTTGCTTTCTCCATCACAGCAAAATCAATGGAAATACTCATACAGCCAGGAAAATTCTCATGAATGAAATCATCTTCATTTTCCGTCCCGAACACCTCTTGTCCACGATCAAAAACAGCGGATATATCAGGTGCGTGCTTGCGTAGTTCTCGCTTTATTGCTTCTGCACTCCAAAGGAAAAGACCTGAATTCCAGAAAAACTCACCACTCTGTATAAACACCTCTGCAAGGCTAAGATCCGGTTTTTCTGTAAAAGTCTTTACCCTGTTGATACTCTCCTCCTCGGTAGGATTACCTATCTGAATATAACCATATCCGGTTTCCGGACGAGAAGGCTGTATGCCAAGCGTAAGCAAGGCGTCATTGGCCTCCACGAATTCAAATCCCTTGCGTATGGATGCTTCAAACTCCCGTTCACGAGTTATGAGATGATCACTGGGCATCACCACCATAGATGCCTGCGGATCAAGTGCAGCTATATGCCATGCCGCCCATGCAATACACGGCGCTGTATTCCGACGTGCAGGCTCAAGCATAATGTTGGAATCATCTATATCAGGCAGCTGCTCCTTCACCAGTGAGGCGTAATCAGCATTTGTGACTACAATGATATTTTTTTTATCCACTATAGGCAGAATGCGATCATAAGACATCTGAAGCAGTGTACGTCCTGTGCCAAGAAAGTCTATAAACTGCTTTGGACGCGCAGTGCGGCTATAGGGCCAAAACCGACTGCCTATGCCACCGCACATTATGACGCAATAACGATGAGAATTTATCATGGTTGTATCTGCCAGTTAGTTTTTATGTGTTTAACAAAGATAGTAAATAAATAAAGCATTCCAAATTTCAGTATCAAATATGATTTTGGAAGCGGCCTTACTCACCTGCCAGTGAAAAGAATTCGGAATGCCTCCTCCACCTTCGACACTTCCTTTACCGCGATCTTAAAACGTGAGATATCGACTCCTTTGAGATTTCCTTTTGGAAGGATTATAGCTTCCATCCCAAGTTTTTCAGACTCTGAGATACGTTGTTCCAATCGGCTCACTGACCTGATTTCACCTGACAGCCCGATCTCACCGGCCATACATACCCCCTGCGCGATAGGCATATCAAGACTGCTCGACAATATAGCACATACAACCGCAAGATCCATTGCCGGATCATTTACCTTAAAACCTCCGGCAATATTAAGAAACACGTCCTTTGAGGCAAGTTTAAAGCCGGCCCGTTTCTCAAGCACCGCAAGGAGCATATTCATGCGTCGCTGGTCAAATCCGGTCACCGACCGTTGTGGGGTTCCATAGGCCGCAGTACTGACCAACGCCTGCACTTCAACCAGAAACGACCGCATACCCTCAAGAGTCACACCTACAGATACTCCCGACAACGATTGGGAGACAGTATTCATCAGCAACTCCGACGGATCGGTCACCTCTCGCAATCCTCGTTGGCACATCTCATATATCCCAATCTCCGATGTGCTCCCAAACCTGTTTTTTATGGACCGTAAAAGCCGGTACATGTGCTGTGAATCTCCTTCAAACTGAAGAACAGCATCAACTATATGCTCAAGAACTTTAGGTCCTGCAATAGATCCCTCTTTATTTATGTGTCCGATTATGAATACCGGGACATTATTTTCCTTGGCATACTGAAGCAGCCTTACCGCGCACTCTCTGACCTGACTTACACTTCCGGCCGATGATTCAAGATCAGACGAAGCTATCGTCTGTATAGAATCTATGACTACCAATCCTGGCTCAAGCTCCCAGATGTGATCAAATACATTTTCAAGCGATGTTTCCGTCACAAGGTAACAGTTGTCACCTGGGCGCCCGATACGGTCAGCTCGCATCTTTATCTGTTGCGGACTTTCCTCCCCTGACACATAAAGAACTTTACGAGAACGAATCGACAATATGTTCTGCAAAACAAGCGTAGATTTGCCTATGCCAGGCTCACCGCCGACCAGAACAAGAGATCCTGGTACAAGCCCTCCACCAAGAACACGGTTGAGTTCTGCGCTGGGCATACGTAAGCGAGGTTCATCGGATACTTCAATATCCGAGACTTTCATAACCCGCCCTTTCGACGAAGCACTCCCCTTTCGGGAAAAAGGCATTGTCCCGGCACTTCCCTTTGCAGGCACAGTCTCTTCGACAAGAGTATTCCATTGTCCGCAATGAGGACAACGCCCTTCCCATTTTGGAGATTCACCTCCGCATTCCGAACAAAACCAAACGGTCTTATATGATTTTTTCGCCATCAGAAATTATATCCGATACCGATGGAGAAAATATTACGCTTGGCTCCGGGAAATGCAAGCTGGTGCTCATTGTAACTAAACTTCTTTTCTTGTATAAGGCGAGACATGCCGAAATCTCCTTCAATATAAGCATAATAGTTTCTATAATCAACCCCCAGACCTATATTCCACTGGAAATCAAAACGGTTAAAATCAGCTTCCGGCTGATTTGTGGCTTTGGCACCATTGTAATAAGTTCCAAATGTGATATTGTAATTAAGCTGAGGACCGGTAAAAAGATGCACCGAAACATCGTCTGTAACATCAAATCTATACCCGAAATTAAACGGAATACGGAATCCGAAATTTCTTACTGATCCGCGTTCAAGAATTTGAACGTCATCGGTTGAATAAACAGCATTGATAGAGGCCGTATCATAAAAGACACCAATACCCGGCTCAAAATAAAGATTTTTCCAGATAGGCAGATTATATATGCCTGTAAGATTAAAACCCGATTTAGTGCCATAACGGTCTCCATTTCCGACAAGAGAAGTCACATCAAGTCCAAGTCTGACTCCAAAGTGCGCTCTGTTGTCTGGATTGTCAAGCAGATAATCCTGTGCCTTTGCAGACATGACCACAGTTATTGCGGCTAAAATTGATAACAATACTTTTTTCATTTTCATAAGTAATGGAAAATTATTCGTCAAATGTCTGATATCTGTCTTTGAGAGCTTCCGCAGCCACATGATGACAGCTTCTATTCCCTAAGACAAATATAACAATCAAACCATACATTTAGTAATCATAAAGAAGAGAAAAATCATCAACATATAGCTCACTGCCACGGCCTCCGGTGAAATAATCCCCATATTTACTTGAAGAGCACACACATAAAATATACGTTGGCTTTCGTGATGTAGAATTATATTTCAGTTCGACCTCAAATTGAGTATAATTCTCTATATCTTTTCCATATTGTACAGATCCATAAGCGACAACATCATCAGCTTCTGGATCAAACAACTGGCGATTTGACGGATTTGTGCGACACTCAAACGCCTCAGGAGAATCAATCAGAGCAATCCATACAATACAAGTGTCAGGTTGTCCAACCATGCTCTCAAAACCGGAAGTCGCGTCTGTAATCAACGAAGTCTTATATTTTAATGATCCACGAAGTTTTGTAGGACATTGTTCAAAAGGACGTCCAAACGACAGGATTCCGTTAGTTCCGTCAGTGCGCACATAGGACCCGACAAATATGCTGCCTGCTGCAAGCTTTCCAATACCGGCTATACCTTTGAACTCGGTCTTTAGCAGAGCTGCCTGTCCTTTACCGGTCGAAGAATCCTCTGTAGGCATTACATTAGCGGTACCCAACACTGTAGCACCACGGTTGCCGGTATCCCAATAAGGGGATTGTCCTTCAGCCCATGGCTGCCAGACTTTACCATTCAAAGACCAGTAATCAAAAGAACTGTCAGGCATCTGAGCCTCATCCTGAGTAGTGAATGTCAGCACCGCACCGTATTCTTCGTTACTATAAGCCCGCGCTTCATATTCGGTCTGAGGTTCAAGCCCTTTGATACATGCGGTAAATCGCCCTCCGTCAAATGTGATCTGTGATGAAGGTACTTTTATCCATTCGTCTGAACCGGCTCTGCGATATTCTATACCATTATCTTTTCCACTCTCAGCTTCTCCATACACCCATCCCACACGAGTCCATCCATCGGCCTGGGTTGTGAATACTGTGGTTTCAATCACATCTGCATAAATAGTCCATGTCGATGTGCGTCCATAAGCAGTGACATCAACCTTCACAGGCGATGAAAAATCCACATCCTGTCCGTTTAGATCAGGCTGCATTGAAGATCCTTCCGGTCCAAGTTTTATTGAATTTACATGAATTTTTGTTATATCAACGTTGTTTGGTATCGAAAAAACCGCACGTCTGGCAGGAACATCGAGGGTCGAGGCTCCTATCTGATTTTTTACATCCAGATAACGTTCGATCGTCTGTTTGGCTATTATCGTCCATGTATACTCCTGATAAAGGCCTACTACAACCTTCGCATCACTTGACAGATCGAGATGTGAAATATCATCGGGGCTTATAATTGTAGCGCCAGTTGAAAGACTGTAGGATGTAATGACTACATCGGATATATCAGCTTTCTCTCCAAGATATAGATTAACAAGACGATTTACCGAGTCTATTGACGCAGCCTGTGTCTGCCATTCAGCCTCGATAGATGTGAATCCTACCTGAATATGAGGATATGGAATATTATTTTTTATACAACCTGGAAGAACGGCTGCCATCATGACTGCCAATACGACCGCCAATCCCGATAAATTATACCTGAAACGTATCATATATGAATTCCCATACCGAATTTGATGTTAAACAAATTGAAGCGAAAATTCGCGCCACTTGTAAAACGTGACCCATCCTCAACTCCATCAGTCCATTGACGTTCTTTACGCATATTAAGTCCAAATACGCCAAAAGACACATTGAAACTCACATACTCCTGCACATAGACACAGAGTCCGGGGCTGAAATCAAGTCCAAATTGAAATATATTGGTTTTTGTGACCTTCGGAACACTGTCATAATTTCTTGTAAAAAACGAGTCTCCCCCGCCAAGCTTAAATGCAACTTCATTGAAAATACCGAACCTTCCGCTTTTTCCAAGTCCGAGATAATGGCGATAGAAAGCCGACATCGAGTAGGTTGTACTGAGATAATTCACACCTGACAGATTAAAATTCATGTCTTCATCAATATCAGCTTTCAGACTGCCTATGCCTCCTTCATATTTTGTCAGATAAAAACGAAGTCCAAGCGACTGATTGTGCTTGAAAAAATATGACACCTCCGGATTGACAGAATATCCTTTCAGCTTCATGTCTATATCCGACAACAGATCAAGTACCTGATAGTCCGAAATATCAAATTCTCCGTATGAGGCTGTCAGCCCTATTTCCCATTGCCCTTTCGGTATAAACAGAAAATTATACAAACCTCGGTCATATCTTCCATAATTACGCTCCGGTAATATAATGGAAACCGTGTCTTTACCGACAATCACCTTTTCATCATAAAGATCTTTATTCTGTGTTGTATCGACCTTAATCTTTTCCCTCTTCACCCAGCGTTCTACTATCTTTATATCACCGGAAGGAGCTTCGGTTCCATCAATTTCACTTACGGGAATAACCGATACGGCATTTGCCTCAAAACATGCCGCAATCATGACTATGGCAATCGTCATTATGTGAATATACTTTTTCATATGTAGAATGCGACACCAAATGTTATTGAAAACAGGTTTATTTTAAAATTGGCCGATGATGAAGACCGTGACGACGTGTGAATCTGATTGGAGATTCCCGATGTATGACTATAATTCAAGCCCAGAACACCCACATTTACTTCTATGGCAGAATAATTGTTGAGGAAAACTATAAAACCGGGGGTCAATCCAAGATTTATACTATTGGTTGTCTCATAGGTTCCAGTCACATTTTCACCGACACCGTCACATATTTTAGCCTGTCCATAGCCATATTGAAGCTGAACTTCATTAAACATGCCGAACCTTGTCGATGCTCCAAGACTGAAATAATTTCTGAAAATAGCCGATGTCTGGAATGTATGTGAGATACGATACAGATTATCGACATTGTAATTAGTATCTGATCCGAGTACAAAATCAGCACTGTTCAGTCTGGTAAGAGATCTTGAGTAGGCAAAACGTCCGCCTGCGGCAAGATCATTGGCAAAAGCATACAGAAGCATCGGACTCAGTTTAAACGAATATGTGTCTCCTGACATATCCTCCAATATAAAAAACTGGTAGTTATTCAGATCCGACTGTGAATAACTGACACTCATACCTGATATCCATTGCCCTTTCGGTATAAATGATATCGATTCCAGATTGCGTGCAAATTGTTTTTGTGCAAATGACGCCGGAGCAACAGCAAGTATAATGGCCAAACTGATAAATACCTGTCTCACAAACCGCAGCCCTATTGGTTTACAGATGGATGATTTCATCGTACCTCTATTAAAACCACTCATTGGTATAACGTTACATTTCTTTTTCTTCACTCATTGGCCGACATGATAATCTTACCGTAGCGCGAAGTAACAAATGCAAAGATAACATAAAAAAATTACCATATTGTAGGAATCATCTCAATTAGTTATTATATTTGAGTTTGTAACCTCAAAATTATCAATCTCAGCACATAGATGTCACATTTCTTAGCGCCTTCAAGGAAAACGCTTCCTATTGTCACATTACTATTATCTTTAGCATTCACCGATACATCCGCCCGGACAATCGAGTCTGCGAGAAAGCTAAATAACACTACGGTCGAAATCATGCTTTCCGACGGAAACCGAATGACCGTCGACTTTTACGGGCCTAATATCGCCCGTCTGTTTCTTGATCCGAAAGGTGGAATCATACGTGATCCCAAAGCAGAACCGGAAGCCAGAATTCTCGTAAATCAACCGAGAGTATTTCCGGGAGAAATAACTGATACCGACACCGGCAAATCAATAACATTGTCATCTGATGCAATGACTGTTGCGTTTGACACCGATAACGGCACAATGACCGTTACCGACATCTCAACAGGCCGCAATGTGATATCCGGCATGAGTCTGCCTATATTTAGCGACGGCACTACGACTGTCACACTTGCGTCATCGCCTGATGAATATTTTTATGGCGGCGGAGTACAGAACGGGCGTTTCTCACACCGAGGAAAAATAATCGCAATAGAAAACCAGAACAGCTGGACCGATGGCGGAGTCGCCTCCCCAACACCATTCTACTGGTCAACATCGGGCTATGGCATAATGTGGCATACATTCCGCCAGGGAACATATGACTTTACGGCCACAGACCCTGAAATTGTAAAACTGAGTCACGAATCAGATTACTATGACATTTTCATCATGGTAGACAAATCGCCTGTAGCACTGCTTAATGATTTCTATCAGCTTACAGGCAATCCGGTACTCCTTCCCAAATTCGGATTCTACGAAGGGCACCTTAACGCGTATAACCGCGACTTCTGGACACAGGATTCAACGGGTATTCTTTTTGAAGACGGGAAAAGATATAAAGAGGGCAAACAAGTAAATGACAGCAGCATAAAAGAATCACTGAACGGAGAACTTGATAATTATCAATTTTCAGCACGTGCTGTGATCGACCGATACAACTCGGCAGACATGCCGCTCGGATGGATATTGCCAAACGACGGGTACGGTGCCGGATACGGCCAGACCGGCACTCTTGACGGCAATATCGCCAATCTTAAGAGTTTTGGTGATTACGCACGTTCAAAGGGTGTTGAGATAGGTCTTTGGACCCAAAGTGATCTTCATCCAAAAGAAGGTGTTGAGCCACTTCTACAACGTGATATAGTAAAAGAAGTACGTGATGCCGGAGTAAGGGTATTAAAAACCGACGTCGCCTGGGTCGGATGGGGATACTCTTTCGGTCTAAACGGTGTTGCCGACGTAGGTGAAATAATGCCATACTACGGAAATGACGCACGGCCATTTATAATCTCACTGGACGGATGGGCCGGAACACAACGCTATGCCGGAATATGGAGCGGAGACCAGACAGGTGGAATATGGGAATATATCAGATTCCACATCCCTACCTATATCGGCTCAGGATTATCGGGACAGCCCAACATCTCCTCAGACATGGACGGCATTTTCGGTGGTAAAAATCCGATAATCAACTCTCGTGACTTCCAATGGAAAACTTTTACACCGATGCAGCTGAACATGGACGGATGGGGATCTAACGAAAAATATCCTCAGGCGCTTGGCGAGCCATATACCTCAATCAACCGATCATATCTGAAACTGAAGTCCCAACTTTTGCCATACGCTTATACCTATGCTCGTGAGGCTGTCGACGGCAAACCCCTGATACGGGCTATGATGATCGACTACCCCAACAATTACACCTATGGCACAGCCACACGATATCAGTACATGTTCGGGCCTGATTTTCTGGTAGCACCCATTTATCAGAACACCAAATCAGACGAGGATGGCAACGACATACGCAACGGAATATATCTTCCGGAAGGGAACTGGATCGACTTCTTTTCCGGCGAAAAAATCTCCGGAGGGCGTGTGATAAACAATTTCAAGGCCCCTATATGGAAACTACCGGTTTTTGTAAAAAGCGGCGCCATTATTCCTATGGTCAATCCAAACAACAATCCGTCGGAAATCAACAATAACCTGCGCATGTACATGTTCTATCCCGATGGATACTCGGAAATGACTGAATATGACGACGATGGTAAGACTGAGGCCTATCGGCGAGGTGAATCTGTAACCACCCTTATCACGTCTGAAGTAACACCCAAAGGTGATGCTATACTGACAATACATCCCGCCAAAGGATCGTTCAAAGGCTATGAACCACAAAAATCCACCGAATTAATAGTAAACATCTCTGAATCTCCAAAAGAGATTATAGCGAAGGTAAATGGCAAGCGTGTGAAGCTCAATAAAGCTGAGTCACAGGAAGCCTTGCATGGAGCCGAGAATGCGTGGTACTACAATCCCTCACCACAACTCAATCGATTTGCAACATCAGGAAGCTCATTTGCCAAAGAGGAAATAACATCCAATCCCCGCCTATATATTCGTCTTGCTTCGGCCGATGCCACAACAACGACAACCGAAATTATAATAAAAGACTATAAATATAACCCTGATGAGCTTCGACTCATATCACATGGGACACTCAAGGCTCCAGATGCCTCGGTAGCCGACGCTGATGTGAAACCCTATGCCCTTACCCCTTCATGGGAAAAGGTAGAGAATGCCGACTACTACGAAATTCTGTTCGACAACATTATATTTTCAACAATTACCGACACAACCCTTGAATTTACCGATCTGCTCCCAGAGACTGACTACAAATTCTCTATCCGCGCAGTCAATGCCGACGGTGCAAGCTTATGGAACGAGTTTTCCAGCCGTACTGCCGACGACCCTCTTCAGTATGCCATAAGTGGCATACAAAGCATATGCACTGCTCCTGATCAAGAAGGATTTGAGGTATCAAGACTATTCGACTTTGTTGAAACCGGCGATATGTGGCATTCAAAATATCAGCATAAATCAGTTCCATTCTCCATAACAATGAAACTTCCGGCTGTAAACACACTGGACCGCTTTACATATCTGCCTCGCACCGACGGAGCCAATGGCATTATCCTCGAAGGATCGGTAGAGACAAGTCTCGATGGAATTCAGTGGACACCTATAGATTCATTTAAATGGGAACGCGACAACAATCCTAAGACTTTCACATTCACCGATCAGAACCGCTCGCGATATATACGCCTCAACGTCACCAAAGCTGTTGGCAACTATGGCTCAGGACGTGAAATTTACGTATTTAAAGCAGCAGGATCCGAAAGCTACCTGCCAGGCGATATCAACCTCGACGGTGTCATTGATGACAACGACCTCACTTCCTACGCCAATTATACCGGCTTGAAGCGCGGCGACAGCGATTTCGAAGGATACATATCCGGTGGAGATGTCAACGGCAACGGACTCATTGACGCCTACGATATATCCAACGTGGCAACCTGCCTCGGCACTCCGGTAAAAATGGGTTCAGACTCTCTGTCGCTTGCAGGAGAAATCGATGTCAACATCATAGGAAAAGGCAAAAGCAGACAGGCGTCAGACCGAATGAACGCCGACGAATACCTGATATACATAGACGGTAAAAACCTAAGCGACGTAAACGCTCTTAGTATGGAGATTTCCTATAATGCCGGCGAGCTTGAATATATCGGAATTGATACACAGTCGCTCAGCAATATGCGCAATCTCACTTATGACAGACTTCACACTGACGGCTCCAAGGCCTTGTATCCGACATTCGTCAATATCGGCGAAGCTCCGACAGTAAACGGAGACACACAACTGATGTTAATCAGATTCCGAGCCCTGACCGATAACCCTCAAAAGCCGGTTATCACCAACAAAATGATAGTTTCGCCATCCTTAAGAGTAAAAGATCTGTAAGCCACACATAAATACATTCTTCAGACAGGTCGGGAACCAAGGTTCCCGACCTGTGTCATTAAAATAAGCTAATTCTGCCAATTATATCCCCTGAAGCACTATTGCAAATCAACAAAATCTCGCTACATTTGGGAAAATCAATACCTCAAAACATCATGAATAAAGAAATAGCTCTTAATAAAAATGCCATTGTCGCATATCTTGGCAAAACGGCAAACGAGTTTACCAAAGATGACATCATCAAATATGTTGTAGAAAACAACATCCAGATGATCAATTTCATGTATCCGGCCGGCGACGGACGCCTGAAAACTTTGAATTTTATGGTCAACAGTCTGGAATATCTTGAAACAATACTTACCTCAGGCGAACGTGTCGATGGTTCAAGCCTGTTCAGTTTCATAGAAGCCGGCAACAGTGACCTTTATGCGATACCACGCTTCCGCACTGCATTTGTCGATCCGTTTTCAGAAATACCGACACTCGATATGCTATGCTCTTTCTTCGACAAAGACGGAAATCCCATGGAAAGCTCTCCGGAATATACACTGTCGAAGGCATGTAGAGTTTTCAGAGAAAAAACCGGACTTGAATTCCATGCCATGGGCGAACTGGAATATTACGTAATTGGAGAGAACGACGGACGTTTTCCTGCAACCGACCAACGAAACTATCACGAATCGGCGCCTTTCGCAAAATTCAATGATTTCCGTACAAAGAGCATGGCCTACATCGCGCAAGCCGGTGGCCAGATAAAATACGGACATTCGGAAGTCGGAAACTTCACTTTAGGCAATCTGATATATGAACAAAATGAAATTGAATTTCTGCCGGTTCCTGCCGAAGAAGCAGCTGATCAGCTCATAGTTGCAAAGTGGATAATCCGAAATCTCGCCTACCGTGAAGGTCTTGATGTGACATTCGCTCCAAAAATCACAACCGGTAAAGCCGGATCAGGACTTCACATACACATGCGCCTGATGAAAGACGGCAAGAACATGATGCTCGATAATAATCACAAACTAAGCGAAGAAGCCCGCAAAATGATAGCAGGTATTATGGAACTGGCTCCCTCTATAACAGCATTCGGCAATACAAACCCGACAAGCTATTTCCGTCTGGTGCCCCACCAGGAAGCACCTACCAATATCTGTTGGGGCGACCGCAACCGGTCGGTACTTGTGAGAGTGCCACTCGGATGGACATCGGATGTCGACATGTGTTCTCTTGCCAACCCAGGCACACCTTCGAGTGATTTCGACGCTTCACAGAAACAGACAGTGGAAATACGCTCTGCCGACGGTTCTGCCGAATTGTATCAACTGCTTGCCGGACTTGCCGTTGCCGCCCGACATGGATTCGAGCTTCCCGACGCTCTTGACATAGCCGACCGCAACTATGTGAGTGTGAATATCCATAATGCTGAAAACGCTGAAAAACTCAGCGTATTGAAACAACTTCCAGGCAATTGTTGTGAAAGTGCCGACTGCCTTGAGCAACAACGCGATATTTATGAAAAAGACGGAATATTCAGCAGCCGCATGATAGACGGTATCGAGAATCAGCTTCGATCCTACAACGACCGTGAAACAGCCCGTCTTGCCAAAGAAAACCCGATGGTAATGCAAGATTTGGTAAACAAATACTTCTATTGCGGATAAACGCCATTGATTTCCATACCTTCCACAAGCCGATTTATTGGAGATTTTTCGGAAAACATATCCCAAAACTCCATAAATCGGCTATTTTTATGCTTTTCAATAAAAATATATTAATTTTGTATGAAAATATACATCTAAAACTACATAAACCAAACAACGACAATATTTATGGCTAAACCGCTACTGGACAACCTTGATAAAAAAATTATCTCTCTTCTTGCCGATAATGCACGTGAGCCATATCTTGAAATAGCCCGTGTATGCGGTGTGTCAGGTGCAGCCATACACACCCGTATGCTTAGATTACAGAATGCCGGTGTCGTGACAGGATCACAGCTTATGATTGATGCCCCCAAGGCAGGATATGACACATGTGCATTTATGGGGTTTTACCTTGGAGATCCCACACGTTATGACGAGGTAATCGCCGGACTCAAAGAAATCCCGGAAGTTGTTGAATGCCATCTTGCAACAGGCAAGTATGACATGTTTATCAAAATGTATGCGCACAACAACGAGCACCTGCTTCAAGTGTTGCGCGACAAAATCCAGCCACTCGGCATAGCCCGTACGGAAACCACAATAATCCTGCAAGAAAGCTTCCATCGCTCACTCCCTGTGAGAAACGATGTTGAAGATGAAAAAAATAAAGATCCGAAAGGGAAAACTTCAAAAACTTTAAAATGACATAAACTGACCGACAGCAGAAACAGCTGTCGGTCTTCGCTCATACATTTATGATTAAGAAAATTATTCTTTCTGCTGCAATAGCTGCCATTACTTCTCCATTATCGGCATCTGTTGATTTTAATAAATTTTTCTGCGATTCAACCCTACGGATAGACTATATATTCAGTGGAAAATCAGGAGCACCATCTGTAAGTGTCGACGGACTTGAATATCAGCCGGGGTGGGCCGGCCGACGCCATAATCTCGACTATGTTCCTTTTGATGGAAACCTTCAAGTGCTCGTAAAAGATGCCATATCAGGTGACACTATATATCTTAACAGCTACTCGTCACTATTTCAGGAGTGGCTTCACACTCCTGAATCAAAAATGCATCCGGTAGCCATGGAAAACACTTTTCTTGTACCAGCACCTCGCCATGAGGCAGATGTGACAGTAACACTATATGATAACCGTCGCAACCCCATGGCAACCGTGACTCATCGGGTAACACCTGACGACATACTCATACGACGTCCCGGCACCTCGGCATCGGTCGAGCACCGATACATCCACAAAAGCGGATCTTCCGAAAACAAAATCGATGTCGCCATTCTTGCCGAAGGCTACACTATTGAAGAAATGGACTCATTCTATATTCATGCAGAAAAAGCAGTAGAAAGCATACTGTCGCATGAGCCTTTCAAGAGCCGTGCTAATGAATTCAACTTTGTAGCAGTTGCATCTCCATCAAAAGAAAGCGGAGTTTCTGTACCTAAAAACGGACAGTGGAAAGACACAGCCTTCAGTTCACATTACAGCACATTTTACTCCGACCGGTACCTCACTACTACAGCTGTCAAATCTATCCATGATGTATTAAGAGGTATACCTTACGAGCATATCATCATTCTTGCCAACGAATATGAATATGGCGGAGGCGGTATTTTTAACTTCTATACGCTAACAACCGCACGCAATCCTCAGTTCTGGCCTGTCGTCGCTCACGAATTCGGACACAGTTTCGGTGCTCTTGCCGACGAATATTTCTACGAGGGAGGAGACGTTATGGATGAAACATATCCACTCGACATCGAACCATGGGAACCAAATATCACCACTCTTGTCGATTTCAAAAGCAAATGGCACGATATGGTTTCTGATATCAAAATTCCCACACCTCTACAAGGCGCATCAAAAGGTAAGCTTGGTGTATTTGAAGGAGGTGGCTATCGCACTCATGGGGTTTATCGTCCTGTAGATGTGGCATGTCGTATGCGGTTTAACGATGCCGATGGATTTTGCCCGGTGTGTCAGCGGGCAATCACGACCCTTATAGATTTCTATGTTAATGATGATAACCGATGACATGCCAATTCAAAATATGGCGATTTATTGTATTGACCTTACTTTTGATAGGTAAGACAGACATTGCTTGCGGGCAATCGCTTAATGAAACTGATTCAACCGTAACAAGCCAGCCTAAACGCAATATATTTACTAAAATCGGCGACTATTTCAAGGATAGCAACAAAGAAAAAGAACCTGGCAAATTTGATATCAGTTTCATTGGCGGCCCGCATTATTCCAAGGAAACGCAGTTCGGTATAGGTTTGCTTGCCGCTGGACTTTACCGTCCAGAAAACCAGCCGGAAGCACCAGTTTCCAATATTACTCTGTACAGCGACTTTGCCACTGTCGGGTCATATCTTGTCGGAATCAGAGGCAACCACTACATGACCGACAGCCGTATCCGGCTCGACTACAAAGCCTATTTCTACTCTATCCCGTCTTATTTCTGGGGCATAGGCTTCCAACAGGGCTCCGACAATGAAAACAAAACAAAATATAAAAAACGGCAAGCTCAATTCATCACTGAACTAAAATACAGAATAAGTGATGCCGTATACATCGGACCTATTCTGGAATTTAATTATTTTTCGGTTATAAACCCACATTCTCTAACACCATGGAACAACTATCAGAGAACAACCTACAGCTATGGTGCAGGTGCTGCCGTAAGCTATGACACAAGAGACAACCTTACCGCGCCCAAAAGTGGTATGATGCTGATGGTAAAAAGTATAGGATATCCAAGCATTGCAGCTAACAGCTATCCGTTTGGTATAACCAATCTTGAAGCATGCATATATAAAGGGCTTTGGAAAGGCTGTACACTTGCGGCAAGAGGATCTCTATCAATGGCCCACGGAAAGCACATTCCATGGGGATTACTTCCTTCTGTATCTGGAGAGACACTACGAGGGTACTATGGACATCGTTTCTGTGATAAAAATGAAGTTGAAATCCTGTTCGAGCTACGCCAGCATGTGTGGAGACGCAACGGCATTGTCGTATGGGCCGGAGCCGGGGAGGTATTCCCAAGTTTTGACAAACTTATGATGCGTCGTATCCTCCCCTCTTTCGGCATAGGCTACCGATGGGAATTCAAGAAAAATATCAACATACGTCTCGACTACGGTAGGGGGCGATTCAATGAATCAAATTTTATTTTTGCTATAAATGAAGCGTTCTGAGCGCCAGTCTCGCACACTATCCATCCTTGCTCTGACAACCGCAATATTGCTTATTGTCCCTAACGCTCTGCTCATTTTTTCCGAGCGTCAGAATCCCATAACTGCCATCCTGTCTATTTTATTTCCGTTTTCAGTCTATCTGCTTGTCATATCACTGTGGAAACGCACAGGATGGGGAGTTCTGAGTACCCTCCCGTTCATGATTCTCGCCGCATTTCAGATAGTGCTTCTCTATTTATATGGAGAATCAATTATCGCGGTAGATATGTTTATAAATGTGACCACCACTGACGTACAGGAGGCAACAACGCTTCTTGAACAGCTCACACCCGCCATTATAGTTGTAATCGCGCTATATCTTCCACCTCTTATATGGGCCGTCATTTCATTATACGGCAACAAGTCCACAATAAACCATTACAGACGCATTCTTCTACTGTACTGGTCGGTGATACTTTTTACCCTGTCGGGTATCTCACTGCTCGTATGCTCGATTTTAGGATCAGTTGCACCTGGAAATGATATATTTCCTATAAATGTCATTCGCAACATCGCAATTGCAGTCGAACGGGTGAATGATGCCAACGGATATCCCGAATCGGCACAGGATTATACTTTTAATGCCACAATAAAACCAGAAATCACACCCGATTCAACCGGAAGAATCATTATCGCCGTAATAGGAGAAACCGCAAGAGCTGATCGCTGGCAACTGTATGGCTTTAACAGAGAGACCAATCCCCGACTTTCGGAACGCGACGGCCTTGTAACAATGCAACGCCCGGTAACACAGTCCAATACGACACATAAAAGTGTACCAATGCTGCTTACAGCCCTCACAGCAGAAACTTTCGATCAACTTCCCAAAACAAAATCATTTATCACCGCATTTAAAGAAGCCGGATATTCAACTGCATTTTTCTCTAACCAGCCTCCAAACAGATCCTACAATCAACACCTCGGTGAAGAAGCCGACACAACATTCTTCTTTGAAAGAAATATCAGTGAGGCTACAAACAAAGATGTTCAGCTTGCCGACCTGACGGCATCATGGATCGCACAGGACACTTCGCGTCTTCAACTTATCGTTCTCCATACTTATGGCGCACATTTTCCCTACACCGACCACTACACGCCTGAACAGGCTGTTTTCCTGCCCGATTCACCATTATCGGCAAAATCATCAAACCGGGAAAATCTGCTGAATGCCTACGACAATGCTACAATTGCCGTAGACCTTGCTCTGGACTCCCTTATTTCTGTTTTAAATGCCCAGAAACGCCCTGGCGCATTAATCTATGCAGGTGACCACGGTGAAGATATTTTCGACGACAACCGTGGAAAATTTCTACATGCATCACCAATTCCGACAGCATGGCAAATCTATGTTCCGATGATTGTATGGACATCGCCCGGACTGCTATCCGAAAGCCAGACTGATGCCTTGCATAATAATGCCAAAGAATTACAATCTCCATCAGAAACATTCTTTCACACAGTCATTGATCTCGGGGGAATAGCTACTCCGGTTTTCAAAAGCAACCAATCTCTTATTTCTGACTCATTCCAAGCTGCCCCCATGATTTACATTAATGACCGGAATCAGTCACTAAAGCTTTCTGAAAGCGGACTAAGGGATAACGACCTTCAGCAACTAAAGGAATGGAATATTGAATAAAACAAAACACCGTTCATTTTTAAAAGTTTCCCAAAACAAAACACGATATCATTGATTGACAACACAATACCCATTACAGATATTTGAAAAGTTTTCCAAAACCGAAAATTTGTAGATAAATTTCATCGGCAAAAGTGTTTTATAACCGGAAGTATTTATAACTTTGGCATCGAAAATAAAAACACTTTAAAGGGGAAATCTCTCTATAGAAAATGATACAGACAGTAATAAAGCGTGATGGACGTGTCGTTGGCTACAACGAAGAGAAAATAAAGGCCGCTATACGAAAGGCCATGCTTACCACTGAAAAGGGTGAAGATGAAGCATTGGTATGCCGTATAGCCGACCGCATCGGCTTCGGAGGCAAAGAACGAATGAGCGTGGAGGAAATCCAGGATCGAGTAGAACTCGAACTGATGAAAAGTCCACGCAAAGAAGTTGCAAAAAAATATATTGCCTACCGTGATCAGCGGAGTATTGCACGACGAGCCAAAACCCGTGACATGTTTTTGGAGATCATTGAGGCCAAAAACAACGATATCACACGTGAAAACGCTAATATGAACACCGACTCGCCGGCAGGAATGATGATGAAGTTTGCCAGCGAAACAACCAAACCGTTTGTCGATGACTATCTGCTGTCTGAAGAAGCCCGTGATGCCGTAAAACACGGATACCTTCACATTCACGACAAAGACTACTACCCTACCAAAAGCCTTACATGCGTCCAGCATCCACTTGAAGCCATACTTCGTTACGGATTCGTTGCCGGACATGGAGAATCACGTCCGGCCAAACGTATCGAAACTGCAAGTATCATAGGCTGCATCTCTCTTGAAACAGCCCAAAATGAAATGCACGGAGGTCAGGCGATTCCTGCTTTTGATTTCTATCTGGCTCCATTTGTGAGATCGTCATATATCGAAGAGGTAAAAACTCTTGAAGAACTTACAGGTGAAAACTACAGCGACCTATACAATACTGAAATAGATGACTTCATCAAGCGTCCGCTCGACGGACTACATGGTACCGAACGCGCAAAACAGCACGCCATAAACCGTACGGTCTGCCGAGTACACCAGTCAATGGAGGCTTTTATCCACAACATGAACACGATTCACTCCCGTGGAGGAAATCAGGTTGTGTTCAGTTCGATCAATTACGGCACCGACACGTCAGCAGAAGGACGTTGCATAATACGCGAGATTCTTCAATCGACTTATGAAGGAGTCGGTAACGGAGCGACAGCTATTTTCCCGATACAGATCTGGAAAAAAAAGCGAGGAGTCAACTATCTGCCGGAAGATAAAAATTACGATCTTTATCAACTCGCCGCAAAAGTGACAGCTCGCAGATTCTTCCCAAACTTCGTGAATCTCGATGCCACTTTCAACCATCATGAAAAATGGAACGCTACCGATCCCGACCGATACAAATATGAAGTAGCTACCATGGGATGCCGCACCCGTGTGTTCGAGAATCGTTTTGGTGAAAAGACATCTATCGGCAGAGGCAACCTCAGCTTTACGACAATCAATATTGTAAGGCTTGCAATAGAGTGTATGAATATCCGCGACGAAGAGGAACGCATAAGCCGCTTTTTTGAAAAGCTCGACAACGCACTTGAAGTGACGGCACGTCAGCTATGCGACCGTTTCAACTTCCAGAAGACGGCCCTTGCCAAGCAGTTTCCACTACTCATGTCGCGCCTTTGGGTAGGCTCTGAATCTCTTAACCCTGATGACACAATCGAGCCAGTAATAAATCAAGGAACTCTTGGAATCGGGTTCATCGGTTTGGCGGAATGCCTTACAGCCCTCACCGGACATCATCATGGCGAATGCAAGAACGCACAGAAACTTGGACTGAAAATCGTAAGTCACATGCGTAGCCGTGCAAACGAATTTTCAGAAACCTACAACCATAACTTCTCTATACTTGCCACCCCTGCCGAAGGCTTGTCAGGAAAATTCACATCCAAAGACCGGCAATCATTTGGCGTAATACCCGGAGTCACCGACAAAGACTACTATACCAACTCCAACCATGTGCCGGTATGGTACAAGTGCTCTCCGCGACATAAAGCGGAAGTAGAAGCCCCGTATCACGACCTCACCCGTGGCGGACACATCTTCTATGTGGAAATCGATGGTGACGCGACACACAATCCTCAGGCGATACTTGATATTGTCGCTCTTATGGACAAAAACAATATCGGATACGGATCAGTGAACCATAACCGAAACCGATGCATGGATTGCGGCTATGAGGATGCACAGGACAATCTCACAGAATGTCCAAAATGCCACTCACATGCCATAGACCGTCTGCAGCGTATCACCGGATATCTTGTAGGAACGACCGACCGATGGAACCATGCCAAGCTTTCGGAACTCAACGACCGTGTAGTGCACAAATAAAAGAACACTCTTTTTAATCTTCAATTTGTTTCTTCAAAGATGAGAGTACTTGATATAATCGAGGGTACTGTCGTCGATGGTGTCGGCCTGCGAACGTCAATTTACTTCGCAGGCTGCACTCATCATTGTCCCGGATGTCACAATCCTCAGTCATGGAATCCTGACAACGGACACGAGATGAGTGTCGACGAAATTCTGGAACAAGTCAGGGAATATGGCCTGAATGTGACTTTCTCCGGAGGAGATCCGCTTATGCAGATAGACAACGGGCTTCTTCATCTTGCCAACAGAATACATAGCCTCGGACTTAATATCTGGTGTTACACCGGATATACAATCGAAGAAATCGAAGCCAATGACAGTCTGCGTCGTATATTTGACGCTGTGGATGTAATAGTTGAAGGCCGCTATGTTTCCGCACTACGCGACATACATCTCCCTTTCCGCGGGTCCTCAAACCAGCGCATCGTCGAATCAAAAACCCGTAAAAATATCAGTCCGGCTTTTTGATATTTATTATCGGAACGTCTCTATTTTTTTGTTCCTAACAAATTTCCATTACTTTTGCGGTATACCAAATACCTGAAAACATGAAGAATTTAGTATGCCTGCTTTTATGGATGCTTCCTGTTTTTGCATGGGCAGGCCCGAAGGCTATCGGGAATGTCGAGATGAAAAATGGAAATTCATATACCAACGCTGAGGTGGAGATCCCAGCCGGTACGATGGAAGAATTCAAAATCAAAGTCGACGGCAAAAAAATGAAAATCCAATCAGCAGATGTGGAATCACTGCTGTTGTGGCACGCAGCCAATCCTGATAAAAAATATTTGATGAAGTATGCTGACCGACGTGAAATCGATTACGACAATAACGTGGACAAGCTGGAGGAACTAAAGAAATGGTTTGTGCTCTTTGCTCCCGGTGATAATGTTAGTGTCTGGATTTATGCCGGTGGAATCAATATATCGAAAAACTCTATCAATATGTCGCCTGTCGACACACGATACGGTTATAACACCTTCTATAATTTCTGGAAGGAAGGAGAGAGTTGTCCTATTTTTATGAAGTTCAACCGCAAAAGAGAGGTCATGGAAAAGTGGTTGTCGACATTCTTTGCCGATGATAGCCGGATGGCGGCAAAGATTCTTAACGGTGATTATCGCGCGCAATCCACAAAAGATTCGCGAAGACACGGCACAATGCTGTGTCCCATACTCGTGGAAAAAATCGCCGATGACTACTTTCCAATGCGCTGACTACCCACATATCATAATTATGATATAACTCTCACCTAAATACGATCTGAGAATCAGTCGTCAGAAAAGAGGACACATGCCAGCTTAGCCGCACCCTCGGCATCAGCGAGTGCGTTGTGGTGATTACCGAAAGGTATCGCGAAAAAATTGCAAAGCGAAGGCAGAGAATAAGAACTACACATCTGCCGCGGAATCGTACGTCGGGCTTTCTGCAATGTGCAGTAGAACTTATAATCCGGATAATCCATCCCATACATTCTGAAAGCAGCCATTATACACCCTTCATCAAATTTTTTGTTATGGGCTACAAGCGGAAGATCTCCTATGATAAGGTTATGAAGATCGGTCCACACCTCCTTGAAATTACGTGCATCTTCTACATCTATGATTGATATTCCATGCACGTGTTCGGTAAAATACCGATTGAAGTACTCAGGCTCCGGCTTTACCATCTCATAAAACTTGCAGTCAATACATCCGTCGACAATCTTTATGGCTCCTACCGCACATATACTTGTCGGATGATTATTGGCTGTCTCCACATCTATGGCAACAAAATCTCTCACCTGTCTGCCGATTATCGCTGATATCCAACCATGTCAAGAATGCGGTCACGCACATTTTCCATAAGCCAGCGCGGTGTCGATGTAGCTCCGCATATTCCGATTGTCTCGATCCCGTCAAACCATACAGGCGACAACTCGGAGCAATCAGTCACCATTCTTGCGTTAGGGTTAACAGCTTTACACTCTTCAAAAAGAAATTTACCGTTGCTGCTTTTTTTGCCACTGACAAAAATAATGAGTTGGTGAGCTTCGGCGAAATTGCGCAGATTGCTGACACGATTGGCGACCTGACGGCATATTGTATCATAAGACCTGAACGAATATCCCCGACTCTGGCGACGTTCAATCTCCGAGGATATTTCATGAAAGCCTGGCAGTGATTTGGTTGTCTGTGAATAAAGCAATATGTCACGATCATAGTCAACAAGATCAAGCTCATCGACATTCTGGACTACAACCGCTTCACCCGACGTCTGACCGACAAGCCCGTTTACCTCGGCATGTCCTTTCTTTCCATAAATCACAATCTGCGGTTTGGGGTCACTTCCACAGCTTTCATCATAACTTTTTTTGATGCGTTGTTGAAGCTGAAGCACAACCGGACATGTCGCGTCAATAATTTCTATATTGTTACGACGCGCTATCTCATAGGTTGACGGCGGTTCACCATGCGCACGCAGAAGCACTTTCACATCATGCAATTTCTCCAGATCATCATGCGAAATAGTGACGAGTCCTTTAGCCTGCAGACGTTCGACTTCGGCACTATTGTGCACAATATCTCCAAGACAATATAGGCGACCGCTTTTTTTCAGTTCCTCCTCAGCCTTGCGTATTGCAGTGACAACTCCGAAACAGAAACCTGATCCTTCGTCTATCTCAACCTTTATCATTTATTCACGTCACCCGATAAAACAGTATTTGTCTCCTCGGCTTTTTTATTCCCTATATTTATCACTCTTCCCGGAAAATCTCTTACGATACCAAGGTTATGTGTAGCCATAACCACAGCCGTGCCATCTTTTGATATCGAATGCAATGTTTCAAGCACACCTCTGGCAGTTTCAGGATCAAGATTTCCGGTCGGCTCATCGGCAAGAATCAGACGCGGCTTATTCAGCAACGCTCTGGCTATCGCGACCCTCTGCTGTTCTCCTCCCGAAAGTTCATGAGGCATTTTATAGGATTTATTTTCCATGCCTACTATAGAAAGAACCTCTTTTATGCGGTCCTCTATAGCTCCCTTTTCTTTCCAGCCGGTAGCCTTAAGCACAAAAAGTAAATTCTGCCTTACATCCCTGTCTGTTAGAAGCTGAAAGTCCTGAAAGACAACACCCATTTCACGACGCAGATAAGGAATCTGCCTACGACGCATCGACATGAGATCATAGCCGAGCACCTCTGCAGAACCGGAGTTGACCGGTATCTCCGCATACATCGTCTTCATAAGGCTGCTTTTGCCACTGCCGACCCTGCCGATAAAATATACAAACTCCCCTTCTCCGATACACAGATCCACATGCCGGAGCACGATGAGTTCATCACGCATGATCTCCACATCGCAATACCTTACAATAGTAGTGCCTTTACTTTCAGTTTTCGTCTTGTCAAACGACATAGTTGCTGTTATTCCTTGTGACGTGATATAAGTTCTGCCACAAGATCCTGAATCTTCAATCCCTTTGACGTAAGCAGCACTATCAAGTGATAAAGAAGATCGGCACCTTCATAAACCAAACGGTCATCAGTACCGTTTGTGGCCTCTATAACAGTCTCAACCGCTTCTTCGCCTACCTTCTGTGCCATACGGTTGATTCCCTTCTGAAAAAGCTTGGTAGTGTAGGATCCTTCAGGCATCTCGTCATGGCGACGTGTAATAAAATCCTGCAGGTATCCCAAAAACTCTACACCTGAAGCCTTGTCGGGAAGATCAAAACATGTTTCCGAACCTGTATGACAGACCGGCCCTTCAGGTATAGCCTTTATAAGCAGTGTATCATGATCACAATCAGCATGAATGGAAACGACCTTTAAATAATTACCCGATGTCTCTCCTTTTGTCCAAAGACAATTGCGAGAACGGCTATAGAACGTAACCAGACCGGTTGCCTCGGTTTTCTCCAGAGACTCAGGCGACATATAACCCAACATGAGCACATTACGTGTCTCAGCATTCTGGATAATTGCCGGTATAAGACCACCGCACTTGCCAAAGTCAAGATTTTCCATATTCATTATTGATTGTTTTTCAAATTCTTACAATTATACCCTCCTCACGGAGATATGTTTTCAATTCATTTAACGGCACTTCGTTGAAATGGAATATCGACGCTGCGAGAGCCGCATCAACTTCCGCCTTATCAAACACATCCTTGAAATGCTCCCGGCATCCCGCGCCACCACTTGCTATGACCGGAATATGAAGCATCTCATGAAGTTTGTGCAGCGGTTCAACGGCAAATCCACATTTCACGCCGTCGTGATCCATCGAAGTAAACAGAATCTCACCGGCTCCACGGTCAGCACCCTCGCGACACCATTGAAAAAGCCGCTTGCCAAACGGTATACGGCCACCGTTGACGTAACACTGCCAGGCGTCATTATCTCCTTCAAAATCAAGTTTTGCATCGACAGCAAGCACCAGAACCTGACTTCCATATCGTTTAGCCACCTCATCAATAAGATCCGGATTCTTCAATGCGGAAGAATTCACCGAAACCTTATCGGCTCCGGCGGCAAGCAGTCGCTCAACATCTGCCACAGTATTTATACCGCCACCTACAGTAAAGGGAATATCAATCTCCCTCGCGACACGCTCGACAACAGCTGTAAATGTCTTACGTCCTTCGTGAGATGCCGTTATGTCAAGGAAAACAAGTTCATCAGCACCGGCTTTACTATATGCACGACCGAGCGCTACAGGATCACCGGCACTACGAAAATCAACAAAGTTCACCCCTTTTACCGTCTCGCCGTCTTTCACATCAAGACATGGTATAATGCGTTTAGCAAGCATCGCCCCTCCTTTCTCCAAGATATTTAAGGGGTATTTTCCCCTCATAAAGTGCTTTTCCAACTATAGCGGCAGGCACTCCTGCCTCATCAAGCAACTCCATATCCTCGATTCTTCCGACACCTCCGCTTGCAATCAGATATATATCGGGAATTTCTCTCCGTATTTTCTTATACAGATCCACCGACGGCCCTTCAAGAGTTCCATCCACCGATATATCGGTAGATATAACCTGGCTTATACCTTTGTCCATCCATCCGGATATGAATGGCACAACCTCATGAGTAGATTCACGCGTCCAGCCCGAAACAGCAATACGTCCGTCACGAACATCAGCACCAAGAATAATTTTGTCAGCACCATAGTCATGAATCCAGGACTCCACCTCGTCAGCATTATCCACAGCAACACTTCCGGCAGTAACCATAGAAGCTCCCGAATCAAACGCAATATGCAGGTCCTCATGCGATTTAACGCCTCCTCCAAAATCGATCACCAAAGGTGTAGCCGAGGCTATGCGCTCAATCACATGCCAATTGACAACATGCTTGCTTTTGGCTCCGTCAAGATCGACCAAATGCAACCGACGCGCTCCATTATCATAGAAAAGTCGTGCCATTTCAAGCGGATCCGATGCATAAACACGCGAAAGTGCATAGTCCCCACGGGTGAGTCTTACACACTTTCCGTCAATAATATCAATAGCAGGGATTATTTCTGTCATAATTTAAGGAAATGTTGAAGCAGACGGTAGCCGGCATCCCCGCTTTTCTCAGGGTGAAACTGCGCGGACATAAAATTATCTTTCTGCATTGCCGCACTGAATTTTATGTCACAATAAGACGTAGCACCCACTGTCCATTCCGACAAAGGGACATAATAGCTGTGTATAAAATACATCCACTCTTCGCTATGTCCGAGGTCCATAAATCCGCCGAGATCAGTGACAGTATTCCATCCCATGTGCGGTATTTTCCACCTGTTGTCATCCGGATTCACAACAAATCTTTTGACATCGGTATCAAATATTCCGAGACAGTCCACGTCACCCTCTTCACTGTGACGACACATAAGCTGCTGCCCTATACAGATTCCAAGTACAGGCTGCCGCAGGCCCAAAATAACTTTGTCAAGCCCCGTATCTCGCAGGCATTTCATCGCACCGGCAGCTTCACCCTGACCGGGAAAAACCACATGCGACGCATTCTGTATCACTTCGGCATCATCAGTAAGTACAGCCTTGACACCAAGTCGCGACAATGCGTTTATAACAGAAAAAACATTTCCTGCGTTGTATTTTACAACAGCTACCTCCATCAATTGCCGAGCTCGCTGAGAAATTTAATACGTATCAGTCTTATCTCGTCTTCTGTATAGTCAGAGCCAAGTTCCTCTATTGCAAGATTCAGATCATCGCTCTCACTCTCTTTGAAATACTCAAAAATGTCCTCCTGATGGTCTTCATCCACCACTTCGTCAAGGAAGTAATTTATGTTTATCTTGGTTCCTGAATAGACAATAGCCTCTACTTCATCAAGAAGCTCACCAAACTCCAATCCCTTGCTGAGTGCGAGTTCGTCAAGGGCTATCTTACGGTCTATTGCCTGAATTATCGAGATCTTCAGTTTGCTCTTATTAGGGACAGTGCGCACACGCAGATCCTCGGGACGTTCAATCTCATTATCCTCGACATGCTGCTTTATGACCCTAAGGAAACTTTCTCCGTAGCGTTTTGCTTTGCCGGCACCCACTCCCGGTATGTTCTGCAGCTCCTCCATAGTCACAGGATAGGTCGTAGCCATACCCTCAAGTGACGAATCCAAAAATATGATATATGGTGGCAGATCGTGTGTCTTGGCAATCTTCTTTCTAAGATCTTTAAGGATAGAGTAAAGTTCCGGATCCACTGCACAGTTGGCGCCACTCTTTAGAGGCACCTCTTCTATTTCATCGGTAAAGTCATTATCTTCAGCGACTTTAAACGCCACCGGACGTTTCAGGAAATCACGTCCCTTTGACGTTACATGCAATATACCGAAATTGTCTATGTCTCGTGTCAGGTATCCGGAAATTTCGGCCTGGCGTATTACAGCGTTAAGGTAACGCGGGTCTGTTCCATCCAATGATCCGAACTCTTCAAGTGCATCATGTCCATAGCTCTTGATATCAGCAGTTGATTTACCGAGAAGTATGTCCACAATCTGCTCTGCCTTGAATTTTTCTTTCAGCACAATCACCGTTTCAATGACGGCACATAAATCATCTTTTGCTTCCACTCTTTTCTTGGGATTAATGCAATTGTCGCAATTACCGCAGTTATCGCGGCTATATTCTTCGCCAAAGTAATGCAGCAACGAGACACGACGACAAATCGAAGACTCTGCGTAAGCTGCAGTCTCGGCAAGTAGCTGATGCCCTATTTCCTGCTCGGAAACAGGCTTTCCCTGCATGAATTTCTCCAGACGCTGGATATCTTTCTGAGCATAGAAAGTGAGACAGTGTCCTTCTCCTCCGTCGCGTCCGGCACGTCCGGTTTCCTGGTAATAGCCTTCCAGCGACTTAGGTATATTGTAGTGTATAACAAATCTCACATCAGGCTTATCGATGCCCATACCAAATGCGATTGTAGCCACGATCACCTCGACTTTTTCCATGATAAAAGCATCCTGGTTGGCCGAGCGTGTCGCACTGTCCATACCTGCATGATAGGGCAACGCCGCAATATTGTTTACTGTGAGCAACTCAGTGAGTTCCTCCACTTTTTTGCGGCTAAAGCAGTAGATTATACCGGATTTCCCTTCCATACCTTTTATAAATTTTATGATATCACGGTCTATCGACGCTGTCTTTGGCCGTATTTCATAAAAAAGGTTTGCCCGGTTAAACGAAGACTTGAACACACAGGCATGCATGACCCCCAGATTTTTCTGGATATCGTGCTGCACCTTGGGTGTTGCAGTTGCCGTCAGAGCAATCACTGGACGTGCGCCTATAATGTTTATTATAGGTCGTATACGTCTGTATTCCGGACGAAAGTCATGTCCCCATTCTGAAATGCAATGTGCCTCGTCAACAGCATAGAACGAGACCGGGATGCTTTTAAGAAATTCGACATTCTCATCCTTTGTAAGGGATTCCGGCGCTACATAAAGCATTTTAGTCTTACCCGACAATATATCGGCTTTGACACGCTCTACTGCAGCTTTGTTGAGAGAAGAGTTGAGGAAGTGGGCCACACCGTCGTCTTCGCTGAACGAACGCATCGCATCGACCTGATTTTTCATAAGTGCGATGAGCGGTGAAATGACGATCGCAGTCCCTTCACTCATAAGTGCGGGCAACTGGTAGCAAAGCGACTTACCGCCTCCTGTAGGCATCAGCACAAATGTGTCGTTGCCATCAAGGAGCGACATGATGATTTTCTCCTGATTACCTTTAAAGGAATCAAAGCCAAAATAGGTTTTGAGAGCTTCATGAAGCTGTGTTTTGGTAGGAGTCATCGGCGTGTCGCTTTTGCTGTTAGTTATCCCGGTTTCTAAATCTCAAAATTGGCGTTCTGAAGTTTTGAGAGCGCGTAATCGCGAGTTACGGTGAACTCCTTGATATCAGATGCCGGAATTTCATACATGGCATCAATCATCACAGTTTCCACTATCGATCGCAGACCACGGGCTCCAAGCTTATACTCAATCGCCTTATCGACAATAAGATCAAGCGTTTCAGCCGCAAATGTGAGCTTCACTCCGTCCATCTCAAGCAATTTCACATACTGCTTGATTATAGCATTCTTGGGCTCTGTCAGAATTTTTCGGAGCGCATCACGATCAAGAGGCAGCAAGTGAGTCAGAATCGGCAGTCGTCCTATTATTTCAGGAATCAGACCAAATGAACGCAAATCCTGCGGCGCCACATACTGCATCATGTTCTCCCTTTCCAGGCGCTGTCGGGTCGGATCAGTCGAGTATCCGACTACATGGGTGTTGAGACGTTGCGCGATCTTACGCTCTATGCCTTCAAACGCCCCACCGCAAATGAAGAGAATGTTTTTAGTGTCCACCGCAATCATAGGCTGGTCAGGATGCTTTCGCCCACCTTGTGGCGGAACGTTCACAACCGACCCTTCAAGCAGTTTGAGAAGGCCTTGCTGTACACCCTCTCCACTGACATCGCGGGTGATCGACGGATTATCGCCCTTGCGAGCGATTTTATCTATCTCGTCGATAAACACAATCCCCCTTTCAGCACGAGCCACATCATAGTCACTTGCCTGAAGCAGACGTGTAAGAAGACTCTCTATATCTTCTCCGACATAACCGGCCTCGGTGAGCACCGTGGCATCCACAATCGCAAAAGGCACGTTAAGCAGCCGTGCGATAGTCTTTGCCAAAAGAGTCTTGCCGGTGCCTGTCGGACCGACAATAACAATGTTGCTCTTCTCTATGTCAACGCTGTCGTTGTCGTTTCCATTGTCGGCAGGTTTCTGCAGCAGACGTTTGTAATGGTTATAGACTGCGACCGACAGGTATTTCTTGGCGTCTTCCTGCCCCACCACATACTGGTCAAGAAAAGCCTTGATATGGCGTGGCGATAGTACACTATCAAGTGTCAGTTCCTCCTGTGCCGATCCATTTTTGCCGCCTCTTTTTTTTGCTTTTTGTTTCGACGGTGCAATTATATCCATCTGCTCAAGAGTATGATAGATATTATCTACACAATCGACACATATATAGCTGCTACCGTCGCCCGACGGAATCAGATCGGCTATCGTAGCCGGACGTCCGCAGAACGAACAGCCTGGTATTTCTTCTTTCTTTTTTGTCATCGGTTTCCGCTTAGTGCTTGGCTCTTATAAGCACTTCGTCAATCATGCCATACTCTTTAGCCTCCATAGCTGTCATCCAATAGTCGCGGTCGCTGTCACGCTCGACTTTTTCAAACGGCTGTCCCGAATGGTCCGCAATGATGTGATACAGTTCCTTCTTAAGTTTTTGAATCTCACGGGCTGTAATCTCAATATCAGATGCCTGACCCTGAGCTCCGCCCATAGGCTGATGGATCATAACCCGCGAGTGTTTCAGTGCAAAGCGTTTCCCCTGTGTTCCGGCCACCAGAAGCACCGCGGCCATCGAGGCAGCCATACCTGTGCAAATGGTAGCGACATCACTTGAGATATACTGCATGGTGTCATATATACCCAGACCGGCATACACTGATCCGCCGGGAGAGTTAATATATATAGACACGTCTTTCCCCGGATCCGCTGAATCGAGGTAAAGCAACTGTGCCTGTATCACATTGGCGGTATAATCATTTACGTCTGTACCAAGAAAGATAATACGATCCATCATAAGACGCGAGAATACATCCATCTGTGCCACGTTGAGCTGACGCTCCTCGATAATTGTAGGCGATATATAGCTGGATGTGACCTGGGCTGACACTGCCGACTGATATTGATCGAGTGCCAACCCGTTCATTCCAAGATGCCCGACTGCAAATTTTCTGAAATCCTGCATAAATGTAGTTTAATGTAAAGTCCGTAAAAAGCAGAATAAAACAACCACCACCGGTGGTGAAAATTATGGAAGCATGACCAACTCATGACAAACATTGACTGTGCATTCCGGTTTCTGCCACGGTCTATAATTTATAAACCAAAATTACAAAAAAATAATTGCAATCAAATTCTGGAGATTCTTTTTTGAACAAAAAACATGTTTTTCTCCCACTTAACAGCCACAGACCGACAAAAGCGCCCGACGAAGTGAACCGGCAAATAAATTTATCGGGATAATGATGTCATACAGTTTGAATATATAGAAAAAAAGTGGTAATTTCGCGCCGATATAAAACCGTCATTACCGCTCAGCGGCGACACGCCCAGGCTTTGTGTCGGCTTTCACCAAAAACTTCAAATTTACAGATGCCAGAAGAAAAGCGAGCTCGTCTGATACTTGAAGACGGCACTATCTACGAAGGCAAGTCGTTTGGTTACGACGGCCCTACATCCGGAGAAGTTGTTTTCAACACTGCCATGACCGGCTATCCGGAAAGCCTAACCGATCCTTCCTATGAGGGACAAATTCTCGTTTCCACGTACCCTCTTCTCGGCAATTATGGTGTTCCGCCGAAAGATGGAGAAAAAGGCCTAAGCGAATATTACGAGAGTTCCAGCATCCACTGCCGCGCAATCATCGCGCAGGACTACAGCCACGAACACAGCCACTGGTTAGCAGCACGCTCGCTTGGCGAATGGCTCAAGGAAGAAAAAATCCCGGGCATCCACGGTATCGATACCCGCTCTCTCACCAAGCATTTGCGAGAAAAAGGATCAATGCTCGGAAAAATCGTAATCGGCGATCAGAACCCCGATGAGATCCCGTTCTACGATCCCAACAAGGAAAATCTTGTAGGGAAAGTAAGCACTACAAAAATAGAGGAATTCGGACAGGGAGATAAAACGGTAGTACTTGTCGACTGCGGCGTGAAATACAACATCATACGCTGTCTCACACAGCGCGGTGTGAAAGTAATACTTGTTCCCTGGAACTATGATTTCACACAAATTCACTACGACGGTCTTTTCATATCAAACGGTCCGGGCAACCCAGATTACGCCGACGAAACAGTCAAGAACATACGCAAGGCTATCGAGATAGGTAAGCCTATCTGTGGTATATGCATGGGTAACCAGCTGCTGGCTAAAGCCGCCGGCGCTTCGACATTCAAACTGAAATATGGACACCGCAGCCATAACCAGCCAGTAAGAAAAGTCGGCACCGACACTTGTTTCGTCACATCGCAGAACCACGGATTCGCAGTAGACACAACCTCGCTTTCCGAAGAGTGGGAACCGCTTTTCATAAATATGAACGACGGCACAAACGAAGGAATCAGACATAAATCAAAGCCTTTCTTCTCGGCACAGTTCCACCCTGAAGCAAGCAGCGGCCCCGAAGACACAGAATCACTTTTTGACGATTTCATTGCCCTTCTCTAAAAAAGACAGCAGATCATGGTAGACAAGAATATTAAGAAAGTGCTGCTTCTCGGCAGCGGAGCTCTAAAGATTGGAGAAGCCGGAGAATTTGACTACTCCGGTTCACAAGCTCTAAAGGCTATGAAAGAGGAGGGTATCGAGACTATCCTAATCAACCCGAACATCGCTACCGTACAAACCTCACAGGGTTTTGCCGACAAGATATATTTTCTGCCCGTCACGCCCTATTTTGTAGAAAAAGTCATCGCAAAAGAAAAGCCTCAGGGCATACTTCTCGCATTCGGCGGTCAGACCGCACTCAACTGCGGTGTAAAACTCTACGAGCAGGGCATACTTGAGAAATACAATCTGAAAGTACTCGGAACTCCTGTACGCGCGATCATGGATACCGAGGACCGCGAACTTTTCGTGAAGAAACTCGATGAAATAGATGTGCGTACAATCAAGAGCGAAGCGGTCAACACTGTCGAAGATGCCCTTCAGGCGGCAGAAGCGCTCGGCTACCCTGTCATCGTACGCGCGGCATACGCTCTCGGCGGTCTCGGAAGCGGATTCTGCGACACACCTCAGGAGCTGGTAGCACTTGTCGAGAAAGCATTGTCATTCTCTCCACAGGTTTTGGTCGAAAAATCGCTTAAAGGCTGGAAAGAGATTGAATATGAAGTTGTCAGAGACGCTTATGACAACTGCATCACAGTCTGCAACATGGAGAACTTCGATCCTCTTGGCATCCACACCGGAGAGAGCATCGTGGTTGCTCCGTCACAGACTCTGACCAACGAAGATTTCCACTATCTGCGCAAACTCGCCATCAAGATTATCCGCCATATCGGAATTGTCGGCGAGTGTAACGTGCAGTATGCATTTGACCCGAAATCGATGGACTACCGTGTCATCGAGGTGAATGCCCGATTGAGCCGTTCTTCTGCACTTGCATCGAAAGCCACAGGATATCCTCTTGCATTTGTCGCAGCAAAGCTCGGACTCGGCTACGGTCTCTTTGATCTCCGCAACAGCGTCACCCGTGAGACATCGGCGTTCTTCGAACCTGCAATCGACTACGTTGTCGTGAAAATCCCCCGCTGGGACCTCGGCAAATTCCATGGCGTACGCCGCGAGATCGGATCGTCGATGAAATCTGTAGGTGAAGTCATGGCCATCGGACGTACATTCGAGGAAGCCATCCAAAAAGGCCTCCGCATGATAGGTCAGGGAATGCATGGCTTCGTAGGCAACCATGAGCTGAATGTTCCAGATGTGAAAAAAGCACTGCATGAGCCTACCGACAAACGTGTATTTATTCTGTCGCAGGCTATGCGCGACGGCTTTACCGTCGACGAGATCCACGATCTGACAAAGATTGACAAGTGGTTCCTCTACAAGCTTGAGAATATCATAAACACCGAGCGTGAGCTTGAGAAGATAAATAAACTCGAGGACCTTTGCCCATGTCTTCTCCGCAAAGCCAAAGAACAAGGCTTCAGCGATTTCCAGATAGCCAAACTCGTTCTTGGCACAGAAGAATCATCGGCACATCCCAATGAGTCCAATCTTGCGGTGCGCAAATACCGTCTCAGCAAAGGTATCACTCCTGTAGTAAAACAGATCGACACTCTTGCAGGCGAATTCCCCGCACAGACCAACTACCTGTACCTCACCTACAACGGAACAGAAAACGATGTGAAGTATCTCCATGACCATCGTTCGATCGTTGTGCTCGGCTCTGGTGCCTACCGCATCGGCAGCTCGGTAGAGTTTGACTGGTGCTCGGTTAACGCGCTCATGACAGTCAAGAAAGAGGGATGGCGCTCTGTGATGATCAACTACAATCCCGAGACTGTGTCGACCGACTACGACATGTGCGACCGACTCTATTTCGACGAGCTCACATTTGAGCGCGTAATGGATATACTTGATCTTGAGAACCCTCATGGTGTCATACTTTCTGTAGGCGGTCAGATTCCCAATAATCTTGCGACACGTCTCGACGGCCAGGGCATAAACATTCTGGGCACATCGGCCAAAAGCATTGACAATGCCGAAGACCGCCACAAGTTCTCGGCTATGCTTGACCGCCTTGGCATTGATCAGCCTCGTTGGCGTGAACTTACTTCTCTCGACGATATCAACAAATTTATCGACGAGGTAGGTTTCCCGGTTCTCGTTCGTCCAAGCTATGTGCTTTCTGGTGCGGCGATGAATGTCTGTTCCAATCATGAGGAACTTGAACGGTTCCTGCGTCTGGCGGCCAATGTATCGCCCCAGCATCCTGTGGTTGTAACCGAGTTTATACAGCACGCCAAGGAAATTGAAATGGACGCAGTAGCACAGAACGGCGAAATCAAAGCCTACGCTATTTCGGAGCACATCGAATTTGCCGGTGTACACTCAGGTGACGCAACGATCCAGTTCCCGCCGCAGAAGCTCTATGTCGAGACTATGCGTCGCATCAAGAAAGTGTCATCGCAGATCGCCAAAGCACTCAATATCACCGGTCCGTTCAACATCCAGTATCTGGCCAAAAACAACGACATAAAAGTCATCGAGTGTAATCTGCGTGCATCGAGAAGCTTCCCGTTTGTATCCAAGGTACTCAAACTCAACTTCATCGATATTGCTACCAAGGCAATGATGGGTCTTCCGGTCGAAAAGCCCAGTAAAAATATATTTGATCTTGACTATGTAGGCATCAAAGCCTCACAGTTCAGTTTCTCGCGCCTGCAGGGAGCCGACCCGGTCCTTGGAGTAGACATGGCTTCGACCGGCGAGGTAGGATGCATAGGAGTCGATACAAACGAGGCGATTCTCAAGTCAATGCTCTCGGTAGGCTACTCTGTGCCCCGCAAGGCTGTGCTTCTGTCAACAGGATCTCCAAAGCAGAAGATCGACATGCTTGATGCCGCACACATGTTGCACAACAAGGGATATCGCATCTATGCTACCGGAGGTACGCACCAGTTCCTCACCGACAACGGCATTCCCGCCATAAAGGTTTACTGGCCCAGCCAGAGCGAATGCCAGCCACAGGCTCTCGATCTGTTACACGACAAAGAGATCGATCTGGTGGTCAATATCCCAAAGGATCTTACATCCACCGAGCTCAGCAACGGTTACAAAATCCGTCGCGCTGCAATCGATCTCAATGTGCCGTTGCTGACCAACGCACGTCTTGCCTCGGCATTCATCCAGGCGTTCACTACTCTTCCGGTGGACGAGATAGAAATCAAATCCTGGGATGAGTATTAAACGCCCGATAATACTGGTCACCAACGACGACGGAGTGACTGCACCAGGCCTGCACAGGCTTGTGAAAGCGTTGCCCGACGAAGCCGACATCTATGTCGTAGCTCCCGACGGACCGCGTTCTGCTCAGTCTTCCGCTCTGACAATGACAAATCCGCTACGCATCCATCGGCATCCTGAAATGGAAGCCGATGGCCGCAGCGAACATTGGATGTCGGTCAACGGCACTCCGGTTGACTGTGTCAAGCTTGCCGTACACACGATACTCCCCTGCCTGCCCGACGTATGTCTCGCAGGTATAAACCACGGATCCAACGCTGGAAACTCCATAATTTATTCCGGAACAATGGGAGCCGTCATGGAGACCTGCACACTTGGCATTCCATCAGTAGGGTATTCACTGCTCGATCATTCCATGCAGGCTGATTTCAGCAAGACAATACCACTGATAAAAGAGATAACCCGAAAAGTTATCGCAAACGGACTTCCCGACCACATCTGCCTTAATGTAAACTTTCCGGCTGACACCGACATACATGGAGTAAAAGTGGTTGCTGCCGCACAAAGCCATTGGACCGATGAGTACAAGGAATACACCGATCCGGCAGGCAACAAATTTTATCTTATCACCGGCACTCTCATCAACGACAATCCCGACGACGATGGCACCGACCTCTACTGGCTGCCGAGAAACTATGCTACGATAGTTCCTGTCACGCCTGACCAGTCGCGCCCCGACATGATTACATATATCAAAGATATTCTCAGTGTCTAAATGCTTGCATGATTCATTGCATTGCAATATCTTTGTACTATAGAAAGAAGCCCTGGTAGTTCAACGGATAGAATAGAAGTTTCCTAAACTTTAGATAGCAGTTCGATTCTGCTCCGGGGTACAATAAATCGTTATATAGGCAAGCCTATATAACGATTTATTTAATATTACGAAAATAAAATGTCATTTTTACATGTCTTTTATAATCGGTTTTATTATATTTGGGAAACACAATCACTAAAGCAATCACATTATGTGGACTATATGGCTTATCGGAGCCGTCGTTTGCGGTGTCATTGAACTTATGACACAATCTGTATGGACGCTGTGCCTTTCTATAGGCTGTGTATGCGCTCTAATAGCAAGTGTATGCGGTGTAAGTATTCCAATCCAGCTTATATTGCTGGCTGCCGGATCGCTTGCGGCATTTTTCTTCGCTCATAAATACATGCAGGAACAGCGCAACAAAACAACCGGATCCAATAAACAGGAAATGTCAAGCAATATGGATGCTCTCATAGGCCGGATAGGCCGAGTCACCAGTGAGATCAAACCCGGACATCTCGGACGCGTACAGATCGACGGCGACAGCTGGCAGGCACGGGCACACCATGAGTCTCAATCCTTTTCGCATGGAGACCAGGTAAAAGTTCTCTCCTACGATTCAATTATCATCACAGTCACAAAACTTTAATCAAAACAAAAAATTATGGATACATCAATCGTAATTGCCATACTTATAGTAGCAGTGGCAATCCTGGTGATCTGTGCAGGCGTAAAAGTCGTGCCGCAGTCGGAAACCCGAGTTGTTGAACGACTTGGCAGATTCCACAGTGTTCTGTCGCCGGGACTAAATATCATTGTTCCATTTATAGACAAACCCAAAGTGGTCTACACCCGCCGCATTGAGACAGCCGTAAACGGCCGACAGATTGTGAGAATGACCGCGACAAGCGCCATAGATCTTCGTGAACAGGTATACGACTTTCCTTCACAGCAGGTAATCACACGCGACAATGTCACAACCGAGATAAATGCACTTCTCTACTTTCAGATCGTCGATCCAAAGAAAGCGGTATATGAAATTGACAATCTCCCTAATGCGATAGAGAAACTCACTCAGACTTCACTGCGAAATGTGATCGGCGAACTTGAGCTTGATGAAACCCTGACCTCTCGTGACACTATTAATTCAAAACTACAGGGTATACTCGACGACGCCACAAACAAATGGGGTGTGAAAGTAAACCGTGTCGAACTGCAGGACATAACCCCGCCACAGAGCGTGCGCATCGCCATGGAAAAACAGATGCAGGCCGAACGTAACCGTCGTGCAGAAATACTGAATGCCGAAGGTGAAAAACAGTCACTTATACTTCGAAGTGAGGGTGAGAAAATGTCACGTATAAACCAGGCCGAAGCTCTCAAGCAGTCACAGATCCTAAAAGCCGAAGGTGAGTCACGCGCAAAAATTCAACTCGCTGAAGCAGAGGCAGAGGCCATACGTCGTGTCGCCGAAGCCGTGCAAGCCACGCAGACCGATCCTGCCACCTACCTTCTTGCACAGAAATACATAGAGACTCTTAAAGAAATGACTACCGGTAAAGACAACAAGACCGTCTATATACCTTATGAGGCATCGTCGGTGCTTTCGTCTATCGGCAGCATAAAGAATCTGTTTGGCAAACAATAGTAAACACATGCTTTTAAAGTCTCATATCTCTGCGTTTTAATGCAGATCATAGCCATATTTACATGGGCGAGAACCGGTAACAATTACATACCCTCCAATAAAACAGGAAGAGTATAAAATACAGAACGTTATTTTAGATATACACTCAAAGAGCCATCGATCGATGGCTCTTTGAGTGTATACGTATTCTTCGTAAACTTTACTGACTATTCACACAAAAGAAAGACGGTCTTCAACAATACACATTCATGGGTATTTTCTGATTCACCTAATTATCTTGCGATAGGGTCATGTCAAGATCACTGATCACACTTTATTTTTGGAAAAATATGTTTTTATCGTATTTATACATAAAATTCCGACTTTTTGATATATCTTTGCGACGAACGTTAACTAATCATGTTAACCTATTAATGAATTAATAGTTTTCCAATAGTTCAATAACATAATCGTCAGATGAAAGTTTCTGAAGTAATCTCCGACCTGAAGCGTCGTTTCCCTAATGAGCCCGAATATCATCAGGCCGTAGAGGAAGTACTGACCTCTATCGAGGAAGTATACAACTCCTATCCGCAGTTCGAGCGTTACAATCTCATCGAGCGACTCTGTGTACCCGACCGCATCCTGTCATTCCGAGTAAGTTGGGTCGATGATGCCGACAACGTGCGCACCAACATGGGATACCGTGTGCAGCACAACAATGCCATTGGTCCATATAAGGGTGGCATACGCTTCCATGCTTCAGTCAATCAGTCGATTCTGAAGTTCCTCGCTTTCGAACAGACTTTCAAGAACTCTCTGACGACTCTCGCAATGGGTGGCGCCAAAGGAGGCTCCGACTTCTCTCCCAAAGGAAAAAGCGATATGGAAGTCATGCGTTTCTGTCAGGCTTTCGTGCGTGAACTATGGCAGCAGATCGGTCCTGAACGCGACGTGCCTGCAGGCGACATAGGCGTAGGTGGCCGCGAAGTGGCCTACATGTACGGCATGTACAAAAACCTCGCACGCGAAAACACAGGTACCTTCACAGGCAAAGGCATTGATTTCGGCGGATCGCTCATACGTCCAGAGGCAACAGGCTACGGTAACGTTTATTTCCTTCTCAACATGCTTGCAACACGTGGCATAGACATCAAAGGCAAGCGGGTGGCTATTTCCGGATCAGGCAACGTGGCACTATATACCACACAGAAACTAATGTCGCTTGGCGCAAAAGTTGTTTCGATGAGCGACAGCGACGGTTCGATCGTTGTGCCCGACGGACTCACACAGGAGCAGTTCGACTATATCTTCTCTCTGAAAAACGACTATCGCGGACGCATCCGCGAGTTTGTCGACGAATATCCAGGAGCGGCAACCTATTATCAGCGTGAACGTCCTTGGAAACATGTTGACTGCGATATAGCAATGCCTTCGGCTACTCAGAACGAACTTGACGGCGATGACGCACGTGCATTGCTCGCACAGGGTTGCATTGCGGTTAGCGAAGGAGCCAACATGCCATCGACTCCCGATGCTGTAAAAGAATTCATCAATGCCAAAATCCTCTATGCACCCGGTAAGGCGGCAAATGCCGGCGGCGTAAGCGTCAGTGGCCTTGAGATGGCCCAGAATGCCCAGATGCTCAGCTGGACAGCGGAAGAAGTAGACAACAAACTGCGCAACATCATGGCCGACATACATGAACAGTGCGTAAAATTCGGCAAAGAGCCCAACGGCTTTGTCAACTATGTAAAGGGAGCCAATATCTCAGGCTTCATGAAAGTCGCCCGTGCGATGATGGCACAAGGTGTACTCTGAAAAAGACATCAGATATCCCTCATAAAAAACAAAAGCGCACTATTGGTGCGCTTTTGTTTTTTCAATATTCACCGCATCTTATTCCTTTATGGTGTTAAGATCACGGAATAATTTAATATATCGAGGCCACATAAAACATATCGACAGAACCAAGGAGGCGATTAACGTCACCACGCAAAGCCAAAAAGCAAGTAAATTTGAAACCAGCATATTTTGCAAAAAAAGCGTAAAAAACACAGCGGCCGCCACTCCCAAGGTTATTTCTCCATAAAGAGTCAGAAGTTTTACTGTAGTCGTTTCGGAAAACAGTCTGGCCGGTGTAAGCAACGAAATATTGACTTTTTTGAGCTTCAAATACAAGAAAACATACCAGACCGATGCAAGCGACAGATAAGTCACCAGAAAAGCTTTTATATAGGTCGGCAGTGCCTGCGGATTCACGTCGCCTATCCATAAAAGAACAAATACAACAGCAAGGACAGCACAGGATGTGAAAGCCTGTCGATACTTCTTAAGTATTTTTGTCTGGGCGTTTTGTGATGCCGACACATTTATTCTGATGTCAGCTGAAGTTTGGGACAGCACCTGATCCAGGAGCGACATACTTTTTTTGAATTCGTCGAGTTGCATAGTCATAGCGATTTAGAGAGTTTATTTTTAATGCGATGTATTTTGATGGCAACTGTATTGCGCTTAAGTCCGAGCGTATCAGCTATTTCATCATAGGAGTACTCATCAAGCCAAAGCAATATGATAGCCTTTTCAATTTCCTCAAGCCTATTGATCAGGGAATATAATTGCTGAAGATTCTCTTTCTGCATATCGTCTATTTCTGAAGAAATGTCAAGTATGCTGAAATCCATAGGTATAGTTTCAATTCTGGACTTTAACGAACGGATAGCCATCAATGCGGAATTTACCGCCACCCTGTAGATCCACGTTGAAATTTTACTGTCGCCTCGGAATTGTTTTAATCCAAGCCAAATATTCACATAGATTTCCTGACGCAGATCATCATACGGCAACTTTTCGCTGGCATAGAAATAGCTGACCTTGTTTATTATCCTGGAGTGCTCGTTTATCAGCGAAGCAAATTCCCTTTCATTTATCGGAGGACTTATCATTTCTTATTCTGTTTTGCTTCGTTAGGTGCACATTTCCGGCGGAAAGTTTCATTAACCGTTTTTTTCTGAAAATCAATTGCAATAAAAACAGCGGCTATCCCTGTACCGGTCATGGCGAAGGTAGCCGCTGTTTCTATTTAATGTAACTTAAATATAAGCTTGCAGTGCTGTTGATTCCTCCCCTGCAATTTTAGCTTCCTCACTTCTACCTACTGAGCAAAAGCAATAGTAAAACGGGTAATACCATCGGTATCCGACGTCGCGAGCGAGTACCCATAACCATGATTGTCGAGTATCTCACCAACCATCATCAACCCTATACCCTGTCCGTTTGGCTTAGTCGTGAAAAAAGGAGTAAACAGCTGATCGGCGACCTCGCGGGTAATGGGACGTCCATTATCACTTATCGTAAGTCTCATATTTGCAAGATCAGGCTCTATTCTTACGACTCCATCTCCCTCCACACTCTCGGCCGCATTCTTCATCACATTCAACAGTACCTGCTGGATCTGGCTCATATCGGCGTTTAGCATAAGACTGTCGCCGGGCACATAGTCATCCATCTCAAATGCGACCCCGCTTTCACTCCATATAACCTGCATCTGTGATGTCAGATCTGACAGCAGCGGCAATAAATTGAAGCTTTTGCGCTCAGGCTCGGGTATACGAGCTGTGTCGGCAAGCGATGAAATGAATTTTACTACCGCCCGGTTGCGTCTCAGCAAAGATGCTATCGACTGCTGCATATCGTTGTCAAGTGTGTCGGCGAGATCCTGTTCAAGTATTTCCAATGTAGCATTAAGCCCTGCCATAGTATTGTTGACCTCATGTGAAATCACACGCAACACCTTGCGGTAAGAACGTCGCTGCACCTCCATGATATCCTTGGTCATCTCCTCGATGATATAAAATATATGAGGCACTCCCATGTTGAAAAAACGATAGGAAAAACAACGGTAAAGTTTGGTTCCGTTAATACGCACAACTGTCACTTTACCCTCTTCCATATCTTTCAGCATGGCTGCGAGACGATGCCGTATTTCTAAAAGATTATGCCCCTTATAACACCTTGGATTCTCGATTTCAAGAAATTTTGCCGCACTTGGATTCACATGCACCAGACACCCGTTTGATTCCGTTATAATCACTCCTGTAGGCATAACCGAAATCATTATATCAAGCATTTCGTTGATTTCTCTAACCCTGAGCCTCTGTTCACTAAGGTGCATCAGCATTTTATTGAACACACCTATCACTTCATCCATGTCAGGTTGTCCGGTAGTGCGTACACGGCTCGAGAAATCCATTCCGCTCATCAGTCCCGATGCCTGTTTCAGAATCTTGGCAGGTTTCACCACATTACGGTAAAAAATCCATAGAAACAGAATTATAACGGCCAGACATCCTTCACAAAAAAGTAGTGAAGTCATACTGCCGGTTCCTTCCCGCCACAATATGACTCCGACAAGTCCGACAAGCATCAGACTTATCCACAAGAAGATATACTTTAATCTCATCGGTCAATATGGTATTTGTCCATGCGACGATAAAGCGTCTGTCGTGTTATTCCGAGCGATGCAGCCACCCTCGACAGGTTACCGCCATGTATCTGTAAAGCCGACCTTATGGCCGCACACTGCATGTTGTCAAGCGTGCTTGCCTCTGGAAGAAAAGTCGATTCCATCGAAACAGCCTCCACTCCGGCTGGATTCAGCACCGGCAAAAGATCATCTGCCGAAATCACCTCCTTGTCGATAAGCAACAGACATTTTCTCACAAGATTACGCAGCTCTCTTATGTTGCCGGGATATGGAAGCTTTTTCAGCAGCTCCATAGCCCCGTCATCAAACCGCGCCTCAGCACCTCCCGATTCTTCAGCACACTGTCTTACAAAAAAGCCTACGAGATCCGGTATATCCGACCGACGGTCACGTAACGCGGGAAGCTCTATGGTAATAAGATTTATGCGGTAAAAAAGATCTTCACGGAAAGTGCGGTCGGCAACCATAGCGGGCAGGTTGGCATTGGTGGCACACACTACCCTGACATCCACATGGCGCACCCGGTCATCACCAAGACGCTCATAGGTGTGCTCCTGAAGCACGCGCAACATCTTCACCTGCGATGCAAGGTCGAGATCACCTATCTCGTCAAGAAATATCGTTCCGGTATCAGCGGCGGCAAAGCGGCCTGGGCGGTCGGCCACGGCTCCTGTAAAAGCACCCTTTTTATGACCGAACATCTCGCTCTCGAAAAGAGTCGACGACATGCCTCCGAGATTCACTTTCACAAACGGCCGTGTCCTGCGCGGACTGTTGTTGTGCAAGGCCTGGGCGATAAGTTCTTTACCCGTTCCATTCTCTCCCATTATAAGCACAGGAGCATCAGTCGGAGCTATCTTCTTCAATGTCGCCATGATTTCAAGCATACGCGGCGAATTTCCGATAATACCGCAGCGGTCAAAACCGCTGTCATCTTGCTCGCCATGATCCGCACCATACACATCTATAGCCGATCTTATCTGTTGCAAAAGTCCGCGGTTGTCCCACGGTTTGCTCACAAAGTCAACAGCCCCGGCCTGCACCCCTTTCACTGCAAGAGCTATCGTCGCCCATGCAGTCATCAGTATCACCGGAAGATCCGGACGGAAAATTTTGATCTGCCTGAGCAGCACCAACCCTTCGTCGCCACTGGTCGCACGAGTGTAATTCATGTCGATCAATGCGAGATTCAATGGCATATCGCTCCTCACCACCTCCATTGCCCCGGCCGCGTCAGACACAGTCACCACCTCATAGCCCGTACGGTGCAACAAAAGCTTCAGAGAGCTTCTCACGCCCTCATCATCATCAGCAATCAGTATACGCAATTTTTCCATTGCCATAAAGATAATAAAAACAACCGGACGTTATGACGCCCGGCCGCTTTCAAACATTCATTTATTCAACCTTTGACTATTTTATCAAAATCAGCATCAATTGAAGTACCCTTCATGAAGTCCCAAAGAGTGAGTGAGCGCAACTGGTAATAGTAATACCAGAAATTAAACAACTCGTTGATCACTTTCAGCCGGGCCTGATCCTTGGCCGTGTTTGAGTCGTTGAGATCAAGAGTCGAGATTTTACCTATCATAAAAGTCTCGTAATTGGTGTGATAACGCCTGTTGGCGATTGTATCGGCTTTCTCGGCGATATTAACCTGCTGGCGTTGATTGTTGAATCGCTCTACAAGCACAAAAAGATCCTGATTGAACGTGAGCGCCTCCTGGCGAAGCCTCGCTTTGGTAAGCTCACGGTTGCTTTCGGCGACTTTCACCTGTCCGCGGCGCTTACCCCAGTCGAGTATAGGTATTTTCACACCTATTTCCACGACCTGATTGTCTTTCAATCTGTCGTAAACCGAACGTAACGTGTTGTCGGTACCTGTAAAACCTATCTGGGCGTATAGCGTTACCTGTCTCATGTTTCCCTTAGCCGTTGCGACAGCATAATCGGCCTCAAGCTGACGACGGCGCAGATTTTTGCTCAGAGAATTGTTTTCAAGAGCCCGCTCAAGCACACTATTGTAGTCAATTGACATATCCGGCGCATGAAGCGGCATTTCGGGAATCAGCTCCGTATCCTCCGGAAGATCAAGAAATGCCACAAGCTGAAACATGTTGCTCTGCCTGTTGCTCAGCGCATCGGTCAGTTTGGCTTCGGCTTGTATCTTATTCAACTCAAGCTGCAGAAGATCGTTTTCGCTTATCTGACCCATTTTCCGCTTTGCCTGGGCCACTTCGTAAAGCTTCGATGCGTTCTCGACATTTTGTTTTTCAATCTCTACATTCTCTGTCGAATACAAAAGATTGAAGTAGTAATTTATCGCAGTCATCGCGACCTTTTCAGTCGCCTCCATAAAATCAGCCTTAGCCTCCTCATAGCGCACCGGCTCTATTTTGCGTTTCCACTTCACGTTGTTCACTGCAAAAATAGGCTGTGAAAGAGTCAACGCCACCGGAATAGACATATACCGGTTGGTTGCCGGCGAATCGAGCGTGCGCATGAAATCGAGTGAAGTATTCAGCGAGAGTGTTCCGCCGGTCAGCCATATCGACTGGTCAATCGACAGCTGACCATTCATGTTCAGATAATTGTTGCGCACAAACGTGTAAGAGCCGTTGTCAAGCTGATAGGCAGAGTAGCTCTTGGCATAGGAAGGCACTTTCGCATTGAAATTCACCTCCGGCAAAAGCTCCGCGCGATAGGTGCGATAAGACCAGTAAGCACTTCTGAACGCATTTACGGCTACCTGCGCGTCAACACTTCTGCTCCGGGCCATCAGTATCGTCTCATCAAGCGTGATGGAGCGCTTTTCCGATAATGCCGGCATCACAGCCAGCATTATCGAAAGCGTCAGTATATAAAATCTATTCATCTTAATTCGCTTCGTTGTTTTCACACAGACTTATTTTTGATCTTATTCCTCTCTGAGAGCTGTCACAGGATCAATTCTGGAAATGCGACGTGCGGGCATACTTACCCCGAAAAACACTATTATAAGAAGTATCACAAGTACAGTCAGCGACACAATAGCATAATGCGTCCAAAAATCTACAATCCAGCTTTCTTTAGGCAGATAATCCATATTCCAGTCAATACCCGCCGACAATCCCTCCTTAAAAGCATAATTGAGATAAAGCAGGCAACCGATAAGCCATCCGGCAAAAGTAATAAGCATAGACTCCAATGTGAGATTTCTAAAAATATTGCCGCAAGTAGCGCCAAACGACTTCATAATGCCCGCATCGCGGCTGCGCTGACGCGTCTGCAGATAAAATGTGCCGACCACGCCAAGTGAAAGATTGACAAGGAAAAATATCAGCAACACGATCTTGAGCCGTTTTTCCGACTTAGCGCTGCGCTCCTGCCATGTCGACCTGGCGGCATCAGCATAAGTCGATACATATTTTATGTAAAGATTTCCTACATAGGAATCGGCTCGCACATTATCGCCATGATCGGCAATCCATTGCGATGGAGAGGTAGCGTCACTGATCCTCACAGCTACAGCTGTGTTCTCTATGCCATCGTTTATATTATAATTGTTACCATACCACATGACACGGCTGACTCCCTTCGACTGCCACGGACGCACGTCCTCGACAACCCCTACAACACGGCGGCCGTCAGGCATTCCTTCAAACTTTTCAGCGGTTGTCCGCCCTATATAGGAGCCACCGTCACCAAACATTTCCACAGCCAACGACTCCGTTATAATAATATCGGTTGGCGCCATCGAAATATTTGACAGCTCTGCCGCCGACGGAGACCCATCGGCAGCCTTGATGCCGTAGGTAGTGAAATAGTCCATATTTACAGGCACAGAGTATACAAACGGATTAACTCTCAACGTGTCACCTTCTTCATTGGTATAACTCATTGACACCTGCGATGACCATCCACCGTCAAGACGCATACCCGTACTTATCGGAGTCACCGATTCGACATCAGGAATACTTTTGATACGGTTCAGGATCACATTGAATGCATCTTTCATTTTAGCAGAGTCGGCCGCTTCCTCGCTGTAGCGCGACGATGATGGTTTGATCAACCCTACTTCCATATAGACCAGCCGGTCCTGGTCGTAGCCGTGCGGCCAGCTGCCTATGCTCAGAAGCACCATAACAGGATCTATAACCACCCATGTCACAACCGAGACTATTATCATCTCAAGAAACAGCCAGATATTGCGGCGACGTTGCGCCATCATGCTCTTGAATATATGTTTCATCGCTATTTATTTCTTTTCGTTAAGAGATTCCACTATCGGGCGTCTCACCGACAGCACTGCCGGAATTATAGCCGATATGATATTAAGCACAATACATATCGCTAAAGCCACACCAAACACCGTGAATGACAGGAACATCTCCGGTCTGAATGTCGTTGATGCCGTTTCTACGATATTAGACATTCCGAAACTGGGGGACAACATGTTCAACAGAGGAATCTTACCGACCATGACAATCACAATGGCGAGAATCAGGCCAAGAACGCCACCTATAAGCGTATATACCAAGTTCTCATTGATAACCATCAGGATAATCGACTGTTTCTCTGCACCGAACGCCTTGCGCAGCCCAAGCTCCCCTACGCGGGTATCCATACGTCCGGAAATCAGCCCTCCAAGATTCAATGCCGGAACGAGCAACAGAATAAGCAGTACCAGTATGTTCTTTTTCAAAGCCTCCCACCACGAAAACTCACGGGCATAGGGTATAAACACATTTTTGACATGCGACAGAGGCTGAGCCTCAAAAATATCTGCCTCATAATCTGTCCCTTCAGTCATATCGTTAAGCCTGCGTATAATCTCATTCCTGACTCCCTCGACATTTTCCTCATCAATAATCATTATCGCAGTCTTGCCTCCGCACAGTTTGTCCATGACGTTACCGTTTCTCTCAGCATCCGACCTTACGATCGGAAGATATATATGGGAAAACGACACACCGGTCAGTGGCGAGGCTCCCTCTACCACACCCTTTATCCTGTAGTCAGTCTGGTCAAGAGTCAGAATGCTTCCGACAATGTTGTCAGGTTTTTTACCGTATATTAATTCCGCGGCCTGATCGGAGATTATCACCTGCTTGACATCGCTGTCGATATCCTCTGCGACAAAAGGCTCTCCCTGCAGAAAATTGAAATCATATATACGGAAAAACCCGTCATCCACAGGCTTTACCTGAACCTTTATCTCTGTCTTTCCATCTGGCAGAAGCACTCCATGATAGTTGTTATCATCCTCTATAGCACCGACCTCCCTGACACCGTCGAGATCTCCCAGAACGTCCTTTATGAATGAATATGCAAGATTGCTCTGTCTGTTAAAATCTCCTTGTTTGCAGGATATCAACGAGATATAATAAGTATCACTGCGGTTTGTCTCAGGATATATCGAAGCGATCTTTATGTAGTAGATCATCGACATAGCGAGTGTGGTAGCAATGGCCAGAGTCACACCTGCGATGTAGATACCGGTGAACAATGGATCGGCCTTGGCCTGCATGAGAGCCGATTTTATATAATGCTTTATCATCTTTTACTTAATGTATTTTTTTACTTATTCATCGTGCAGAGCCGAAGCCGGATTGACATGCATAGCCCTGTAGGCAGGAATTGAGACTCCACAGACAATCATGAATGCCATGATCCCGAAAACGATCGCGATGCACGAAATCATGCGGGGCCATTCAAGATAGCCATAATCACCTAAAGCGTTGATTTCCATCATAGCCATATTTATCTCTATTGCAGCTGCGACAGGCGTTATACACGCCAGCAGCACAAGGCCCTCGCCGATCTGGGTCATAAATACCTTGCGTGCTGTCGCACCGGTCACCTTCATCAATGCGATCTCTGAGTAACGCTGCCGTGTGCGGAACCAGAAAGTACCGAGAAGTCCCAGAAAAATATTGACAAGCAGAAACGACATCACTATAAACTTACTGGTGAGGGCCTGCTTTCTTCCAAGGTTATACGCTTTGGCAATGCGATCGAATGACTGGACTCCTGCAAGATACAGGTTACCGACTCTGAACTGGCTCTCACTGTCGGCAAGGAGATTTTCAATAAAATCTTTTTCCATACCGTCTTTCACCCTCACCGTTATCTCGTTGTACCAACCCTGCACATTACCCTCTTCATCAATGCCGATTGACGATACCACCGACGTTGCATCCGACATTCTTTCATATTCATTGTATTTAACAGGCTGAAGAACCGCTATTATTTTTACCGGAGCAAATCCGCCCTCATAGCGTTCCACTTCCCGGCCTGTCAGTACAGTTGCATCAAAATCTGCGCCAAACACATTTGATGAGACCATAATTCCGTCAGGATGCTTGGCAAAAATCTCGGCAAGTTGCTCAGGTGTCTCGCCATTCGCGCCACGATAACGGAAAACCTTAAGAAAATCTGGAGAGACAGATCTAACGATCATGCTGTTTCGCAGCGTGTCGCCGTCTTCAGTGACATGCTGTAGCATTGTTCCTGAATTGGATCCATTATAAGGATAGGAATTGATCGACAACCCGACCACCTCTATCTCCGGACGACGGCGCAAACGCTCGATTACCTCCCGCTTGCTTGAACTGCGGGCTGAATCACTGCTATAGGCAGCGGAATATTCAGGAGCACTCTCTCCAAGCTCCTCAATCGAAACAAGAAATGTATTGGAGATGTCAAACCCCGGGTCCTCATTCATCCGACTATTCACCACATACAACTGATCAGCGATTATCCATATCACCACCGAAACTATGAGTAGTTCTATTGCAAGCCACATGTTGGACTTCCACTCTGCCAACAGACGTTTTAATATGTATTTGATACCCATTTTCTTACCCCTTTATAGCATTTACAACATTCACTCTCGACGCCTGCCATGCCGGCAGACCGGCACTCAGTACATTGAGAAGAAAACAAAATATCAATACCCACAGGAAGGTAGAAGCGTGCACCAGCATCGACAATTCAATTGTAGGTTCATTGGACAATGTCACAAAACTGCGTGTAAAAAGTTCCGAACTAAACATATATGCAAATCCTATGCTAAGCATGAAACCTATCACGCCGGCAACAAGTGTCACAACCATATTTTCAGCAAGCACCTCATTGAGGATCATACCGCGGGTAGCGCCAAAAGCCCGTTTCACACCCACTTCCGACCTACGCTGACTAAGTCGGCTGTGTGTCATGCAGCTCAGATTGATCGCCGGAACTATCAGAAGTATCGAAAGTAATATAATTCTTTCCTTCCTTTCTGAATTAAGATCCGGAGTCCGATTAGAACTTGAACCACAAACCTGAGTCTCTTGATCGTATGGACGGTCACGCTGTATGAGCCTCCATCCGCCGGCCTCTATTTCATCATTCGTCTTGTTGAAAAACTTGTTACATTCCTCTTTGACCTCAGAATGCTCAACACCGTCCTTTGCAAGTATCACCGCCGACATCATCCCCATGTGTTCATTCCATTTCGATGATGCCATCCAGGAAGTCGAATAAGGTATCCATGCATCAGCATAAGCTTTAGTAGCAACAGTGCTCACATTTTTCACAACACCACACACAACATAAGGCACCCTGAACAACATCAGCTCTTCACCTACCACATCTGTCCGGCCGAATATCTTACGGGCGAGTCCGTCGGTTATCACAGCCTTCTTTATTCCCGATTCACTGTCGCTTCCGCTGAATGGTGCGCCTGATATAAAAGTATAATCAAACACTTTGAAAAAATCAGCGTCACACAGACGTGTGTCTACCGTGACCGACGGCTGTCCCGGAAGCGATGCGGAAGACGATTGTGTATCATTAACATAAATCGAAACAGCCTCCGCTGTAGTCAGATCCTTGTACAAACGCTCTGCCAGTTCCACACTCATTCCGCCATTGCTGTTCCAGTCTGGACCGTCTTTCAGGTTATATATCGACGCATAGTCGGCATAAAGCAGGCGCTCACGGTTACTCTCCGGCGCAAATGGAGCCACCTTGACCTCCTGAAGCATCACGACAACCATAATCAGGAAGATCGCCAGAGCCGTTCCTATTATCGATACTCCCGACAACATCGGCTGCTCCTTTATGTCGCTCCAGATATTTTTTATAAAATTCATGATTTACCTTTTCCAATTTTATAAGATTGCCCGGTTATCAAACGACACGATGTCCGTCAAAGAACCGCATTATACGCGAAGTCTGATTGGCCTGCTCCTCATTGTGTGTCACCATCACGATCGTACGTCCGTCTTCCTTGTTCAGACAGTGAAGCAACTCCATGATTTCAGCACCCATCTTCGAGTCAAGATTACCGGTCGGCTCGTCGGCAAGAATAATCGACGGATTGCCTACGATAGCACGCGCTATAGCCACGCGCTGGCACTGTCCGCCCGACAGTTGCGAAGGCTTGTGACCGATGCGGTGTGAAAGCCCTACGCGTTCGAGCACCTCCTTGGCAAGCCGGGTGCGCTCACTCTCGCTCATGTTACGGTAAAGAAGCGGGAGTTTGACATTATCGAGCACGCTTAAAGCATTGATCAGGTGAAAAGACTGAAACACAAAACCGAGATGCTTGTTGCGAAATGCCGCCATCGCTTTGTCTCCAAGTTTCGACACCTCTGTTCCGTCAATCTCTATCTTGCCCGAAGTTGGAGTATCAAGTATGCCGATAATGTTAAGCAATGTAGACTTTCCGCATCCCGAAGGCCCCATCACAGATACGAATTCACCCTTGTCAACTGTAAGGCTTACATTGTCGAGTGCCAGAGTTTCTACTGTTTCTGTGCGATAAACCTTGCTGATATTCTCTATATTGATAAGTGCCATGATAATTTTTATTTAAATTTGATTAGTTAACTATTTTCTGATTTGATTATTTAAGTTTCAATTTTTCATTACCTGAGTATTCCTTCATATCCGAAGTCACGACCTTGTCACCAGCCTTCAGTCCCGAAACAACCTCGACAAACTCCCAGTTGCTACCGCCAAGAACCACCTTGCGCTTGACAAGCTCCTCTCCGTCAACTATAAACATGTCATAAGTCCCCGGACCTACATAATAGCTTCCGTTGGGTATTCTCGTTACATCATCGAGAATATTACCCTTGACATATACATCGGTTCTCACACCCGAACGCAGACTTTTATTCTGGTCCTCATCGAGTTTCACAGTAAATGACATGACACCGTTCTTCGACATCGGAGTCACCGTGTTTATCGTGCCGTCGATAGTAGTCTTTCCTATTTTCACCGTAGCACGGTTACCGACCACAACACGGTCAGCATACGAATCAGCGATCTCACCATTTACACTAAAATGATTCAGGTCAGCGATAGTAGCCACATGCTCACCGGTCGAGATCTGCTGGCCGATGCTATTGTTCACATAGGTCAACGTGCCGTCATGTGGCATAGTTACCTGAGCATCCTGCATCTTACGTGACATCTCGTCAAGATCCTTGGCATATATGCTTATGTCAAGCTCCATGGCCTTCAGTTCGGCATCCTTCACACGGCGCTCATTGGCAAGCTGCTGCCTCAACTGCTCAAGCTGAAGACTACCGGTATTGTATGAAAGCTCGACCTGATGTACACGGTCGCCTGTGCCACTGCCGAGACTGTCAAGATAACGCTCGTTTTCAAGTTCCACTTTCAGCCTGGAAACCTCCATCTCTTTCACCTTGATCTGCATTGCCAGATTGGAGAGATAAGTTGAATTATCAAGTTTGAGCTTATCAAGAGCCAATTGGCGCTTGGTCGCCTCATCCCTCATTTTGCCAAGTTCCGCCTCGGTGCTCTGTAGATCAAGCCGCATCAGAGGTGTCCCCTCTTTCAGTTCTTCACCCTCACGATGAAAAACCTCCATGATTCTTGTAGATATTGGAGAATTTATTTTCTCCTCAAACGCCGGAATCACCTTGCCGGAAGCCGATACCGTAGATTCAATCGTTCCGATTGAGACACTGCCGAATGTCAGGTTCTTTCTTGAAACACTGCTTCTGAACATCGAAGAAATCAAAATAACCACCACGATAACACCAGCCATAATACTTCCGGCCTTTATCATGCGTTTACGTCTGTTGCGTGCGATTTCTTCTTTCGGAATTGCTTTATCCATTGTCACAGTTTTATTAATTCATTTTACTGTATATAACTATGCCAAAATCGTGCCAAGACCATAAATACATTGATTATGAGCGCTTTTAAATTTTAAAAACTGTACGAAACCGTACATTGTCACACATCATATCGTACACACCGCTACAAATCCCGCGATAAACATTCACACTAAACCGATTCTAAAAATTTATCCAAAAATAATTCTCAAAAATTGCAGGAAAATAAAAATAAACACTACCTTTGCACCGCTCAGAACACACAGGGAGTGGTGCTCGAGTGGTTGAAGAGGCACGCCTGGAAAGCGTGTAAGCGTCAAAAGCGCTTCGGGGGTTCGAATCCCCCTCACTCCGCAAAGCAACTGCATTGGCAATCAAAGATATCTCTTTTGAAAGTCGATGCAGTTTTCTTATTAATTAAGATAATCCATCCATTTATCTGAATTATATCGTATGGAAAATGATCAGATAATATTCGCTCCTACTATTCATCAGACAAATATTAATGTATCTTAAATCCTGATTGTGAGTCTGATTTAAGCGACAGAAACTTGTTATATTATTTAGAATTATCATAATATAAAATTATATCACACACAATATGCTGAACAATGTGATTGAATGCGCGCGTGAAGCTGGTAGCATCGCGCTGCAATATTTCAGACAAGATGGAGGAATTGGAGTTGAAAACAAATTGAATGACAGCGACATCGTAACTGTAGCGGACAAAGCAAGCGAGACTTGCATAAAACAATACATAGACCGTTATTTCCCGTCTCACAGCATTTTGTCGGAAGAATCAGGAGAGAAATCAGGATCTGCCAACTATCGTTGGATAGTGGATCCCATTGACGGAACAACCAATTTTTTTACAGGACTACCGTTCTGGGCCGTCAGCATCGGTATTGAGCACGAAGGCTGCAAAGAAATAGGAGTGGTTTACGCTCCTGCTCTTGGCGAACTCTTTTATGCCGAACGCGGCAAGGGTGCGTACCTCAACGGTAGGCGCATACATGTGAGTTCAGAGGATCACATGTCACGCTCAGTGATCAGCACAGGATTTCCGGTTGACAAAAATATTAACCCTGACAACAACATGGATAATCTTGAGGTCATACTGCCGAAAGTCCGTGACATACGACGACTTGGCTCTGCTGCGGTCGACATGTGCTACGTTGCAGCCGGACTTATGCAGGGATACTGGGAGATGAACCTCCATGAGTGGGATATAAATGCATCCACACTGATCCTTGAAGAAGCCGGAGGCTATGTGACACGTTTTCGTGAAGACAGAGGCATATCTCTGGTATGCGGCAACAGAGCAATCCACGACCAACTTCTATCATTGTTAAAAAAATAAAGAATAGGCTGCCTGAATTTTGAGGCAGCCTATTACATTCTTTTATGCGAGACGCATCATCGGCAGGAAAGATAGATATAATATACCACAACTGCCAGAACAGCACCCACCAGAGGACCGATAAACGGCACTATCGCATATTCCCATCGACTGCTACCTTTACCTTTGATACGCAAAAGCTGATGAGCCATGCGAGGACCGAAGTCTCTTGCCGGATTGATGGCATAACCGGTGGTACCACCAAGTGCCATACCGATTACAATGACAAGGAAAGCTACCGGAAGCGCACCGATAGACCCAAGTCCAACTTCTGATGTATTGCCGCTTTCTGAAAGAAATAGAATCACAAGTATCAGCACAAAAGTGCCCACTACTTCCGAGAGGAAATTGCGCTTCCGGTTCTTTATCGCGGGAATTGTGGCAAACACACCTAATTTTGCATCCTCGCCGTCTGTGGCATCAAAATGATCCTTGTAGAAATAATAAACGACAACAGCCGCACAGAACGCTCCGGCAAACTGCGACAACATATAAGGAACAACCATAGCCCATCCAAATTTACCGGCAAGGGCAAGGCCGAAAGTCACTGCCGGATTCAGATGAGCGCCGGTATAAGGACCTGCGATAAAAACACCGCACATCACAGCAAGTCCCCAGGCAATGGTGATCACACCCCAGCCTCCGCCAAACCCTTTCGAACCCTTAAGCGTAGTACATGCCACTACGCCACAGCCGAGAAGGATCATCACAAAGGTGCCCAAAAACTCAAAAAAGCATTGCAAGATAATAGGAGTTTCAAGAGTTTCCATGGTCTATAGATATTAAAATGTGATAATTTATTTAGTCAGGCAGCGATCTACTGCATCTTTCCATCCATTGAGCTTGTCAACTACAAAATCAGGAGTCGTGTCAGGCGAAAATTCGCTCTCTATCTGCCACTGTGAATTGATCTGCTCGATATTGTCCCAGTAACCGACTGCAAGCCCGGCAAGATACGCAGCTCCGAGCGCGGTTGTTTCCGTGACACGCGGACGAAGGACCTCGGTATCAAGAATATCACTTTGGAACTGCATCAGAAGATTATTACGGGAGGCGCCTCCGTCAACTTTAAGCTCTGTTATATTCAGACCAGAATCAAGCTCCATGGCCTTTACAATATCATAGACCTGAAATGCTATGCCTTCGAGCGCGGCACGTGCTATATGGGCTGTTGTCGTACCACGCGATATACCTGAGATAAGTCCGCGGGCATATTGGTCCCAGTATGGAGCGCCAAGACCTGTAAGGGCCGGCACAAAATATACACCGCCAGTGTCGGGAACCGACGATGCCAGAGCCTCGACCTCCGATGACGATGATATGCATTTAAGCCCGTCTCGAAGCCACTGGACCACCGAGCCACCGACAAAAATCGATCCTTCGAGCGCATAAGTGACCTCGTCACCTATCTTCCATGCTATAGTCGTGAGTAGCCTGTTCTTCGACATTATGGGAGTATTGCCTGAATTCATAAGCAGAAAGCACCCAGTGCCATACGTATTTTTCACTGCTCCGGGTTTCACACACATCTGCCCGAACAGAGCTGCCTGCTGGTCGCCGGCGACACCGGCAATCGGAATTTCATGTGCGAAGAGCGTAGTTGTGGTATACCCCATGACGCCGCTGCTCGGCTTCACCTCAGGAAGCATGGATTCCGGTATCGTGAACAGATCAAGGAGCTCCTTGTCCCACTCAAGTGTATGTATATTGAAAAGCATTGTGCGCGAAGCATTAGTCGCATCTGTGACATGCACGGTGTTTCGTGTAAGACATGATATAAGCCAAGAATCCACTGTGCCGAAACGCAGTTTGCCGGCTTCGGCTTTCTCACGCGCACCCTTGACATGATCAAGAATCCATTTCACCTTAGTCGCACTGAAATATGCATCTAAAATCAAACCCGTCTTATCGCGTATCATGTCGGAATATCCGGCCTCACGCAGCGCATCGCAGTATTCCGAAGTCCGCCTGTCCTGCCACACTATAGCATTGTATATCGGATCTCCCGTATCTGCATCCCAGACGACCGTGGTTTCTCGCTGATTGGTTATACCTATAGCGGCGATGTTATGGCCGTTGATACCTATCTGTGAGATTGCCTCGGCGATCACCGAAGCCTGTGAGCCCCATATCTGATGAGGATCATGTTCAACCCAGCCCGGCTTTGGAAATATCTGCGGAAACTCATGCTGAGCCATAGAGCGTATGTTGCCCTCCTGATCGAAAACAATCGCACGGCTGCTTGTAGTGCCCTGATCGAGTGAAAGAATAAATTTTTCCATGATTCTTTAAGGTTATTATTTAGTTTTTTGATCAGATATTATTAATGCGCTTTGTCGCATCCACATCTATGGCTTCGGCAAGCACCGAGATCGGATTAAGAACCGAAACGCCCGTCGACATCTCTATCTGCCATTTGCATGTCTCACAGTCCGATGCCACAAAATCACATCCCGACTCAAGTATCTGGCGGAAGAGCGGCTCGCCTATCGCCTGAGAGTATTCGTAATATTCTTTCTTGAAACCATAAGTGCCGGCAATTCCGCAGCAATGTGAATCAAGCTGTATAAAATCCACACCCGGAATCATTCTTAACAACGAAGTAGAGAATATAGTCCAGCCGAGTTTCTCCATGTGGCAAGGCACGTGATAAGCTATTTTTTTCTTGTAGTCGTCACGAAAAACGATCTTTGCCTTACCCTGATCGATCAGATTGTATATAAACAGAGTCGAAAGCATCATGTGGTCGCGCACATCGGCATTGTCAAGATGCAAAAGATGCGGATATTCGTCACGTATCGTAAAACAGCATGTCGACGAAGTGGCAAGCACCTCGTCGCCATGATTCACAGCCTCCCTTATGGCACGCAGGTTATTACTGCCGTCGCGTTTAGCCTCATTGATACAGCGGTTAGCGATCTTGGCCACACCGCAGCAACGCTCCTTGTCAAGCAGCCTGACACCATACCCAAGCGCATTGAGCACCTTAATCAGATCTTTGCCAAGCTGAGGGTAGTTATAGTTGACATAACATCCATGAAAATATGCCACATGATGAGAAAATTTCTCCTGTGATTCGGCAGCCTCACGTCTGTACCACGACTCAAACCGTTCGCCACTGTATTTAGGGAAAGTACGGTGATCATCAATTTTCAGCACCTTATCCATAAGATACTTAACCGGACGAAGCCCCAAAGAGAAATTAACGACAGGCGCAAGCCTTGTGGCGATATTTCCCATAAAATCAGTGTTGGCAAGCAGGGTATCGCGGAGTGACGGACGTGTGTCGGCGTATTCTATACGCGCCGACTGAATAATATCACCGATCTTCACATCGTTCGGGCAAGCGACCTCACATCGCTTGCAGTTCAGGCAGTATTTCAGCGCCTCATCATAGAAATAAGGACGCTTCAAACGGTACCGCTCTCCGTCGGGTCCTGCCTGTTTCGGTCCTGGATAATCGGGATTTACAGCCGTAACCGGGCAATAGACCGTGCATATCGTACATTTTATGCACGACTCAAAGTTGTTGTCGCTTATATTTTGTTTCTGTAATGTCATCATGGCAGTCAGCAATAAGAGATTAAACTCATCATGTCAAATAGGTCACGGTTCATCATCGAGTGATTTCTCCAGCCGCATGAAGAGCCGTGGCGAGAGTGATACCTGCACCCGATCCTTCTTTCAGAGCATTGAAGCCACTGAGCAGAGCGCCTGTAGCATAAAGATTCCCGACCGTATCGCCATTAAGACATGGCCTGAACTTATCGTCTGTAACAACACCATACGACATGTAGGGCTGTGAGGCGTAGAAATTCTTGTCATACCAGTCCGTTCTATTTTTCCCTGCGACAAGATCCAGCCCGAAAACAGGCTCATAGACCTTTTCCATATCTGCTATAAGCCCCTGACCGAAGAAACTGCCGGTACTGATCACATAATTGTCGGCAACCAAAGGTATATTCCCGAAATTGCATGTATAGATTTTTTGCAGGTTGTGATCAGAAAATTCACCTCTTACAACCGTATCCCCCGGCATGAAATATCCGCCAAGACCAATAAACAGTTCTTTGAGTGAAAGCTGGCATCTTACACCAGGCACCGATGCAGGAGTCGTGGCTATAAAATAAATCGGACGGTCAACCACATTTCTCAGACGTCTCACAGGCTCGTCATCGAACATGCCTAACACTGCCGGCATGACTACCATATCGGTGCCTGCCGACACCTTGTCAATCTCTCTTGCAAGTTCGTCGACCACTTCGTCACACAGAAAACGCGATATGTTGGTAGCCCTCATCTCTGTTGTGCTTTTCCTAAGTATGTCGAGTTGCGAAACATTTACATCGGCACTCCTGCACTCAACCCCTAATTTCGACAAACCCAATGAGACAAATCTCGGATAAAAGTCTATATAACCGTATATATTGACTATCGCAGCCTTTTTTCCTGCAAGATCGTCAGGATCATCGAAATATAAATAATCGTCGAGAGTCAGCCATGCAGGCTTCACCATACCCATCGGAGTAAGACGGTAATGATTTTTGGCCAAAGATCCGCTAACCGATATCCCCGCCTCGGCAAACAGTGGCACAACCCTGTCAAGCAGTTTGGCAGTCCGCTCTATTCCTATTTTTTTATAAGGGTGATCTTCAGGCAACCGGCCGGCACACTTGAGAGGACTGTCGGTAACTGATCCGTTTTCATTATTCAGAAATTCAAATGAACCCGACCAGAAATGCAGCGCGCTCTGCCCCGATGACACTATCGCCGTTTTGCGTCCGCTCTTTACCGACTCAATGCCGCTGACAAGACCGCTGAGTCCACCTCCTATTATTATTGTATCGAATTTCATAGTATGTAGTGTTGCGAGGTATTTTCAAATCAAAACATCCGGAATTAAATTTTGTCAAGTCAGGCTTTTCAAAAATACTGTTTTTTCATCAATAGCATAAATAAAAAGCTGATTTTTATAATTTCGAAAGCTTATTCATTATTTATTGTTTACGACGGCTAATTACTGTCAGGCGCATGATCAATGCCCATCACTCCCTGATAAAGCCATGAAGTGAATTGCACCTCACTCAATGTCTCACCCCAGCACACAGGATACATACCGTGCCATCTTTCATCCATAAAAGCGGCAAGATCATCAAGACTACGTTGTGTGCATCTGTCGTGACGCTCAAGCAGGCCTGCCCCACGGCATGCACACAATCCTCCCTGACATGTGCCCATGCCAAGGCGAGTGCGTCGGCGCAGATTTATAAGATTATGTACATGCAGATCCTCTATAGCATAATTTACCTCGGCCACACTCACCTGCTCACACTCACACACCAGGGCGTCATCGGCATCCGATTTCGATTCGATCCTACCGCTCCAGCTGCCATGTCGGCCCTCGGCGGCTTTCTGCTCCGTACTAAGTTCTATGATATGCTGCCGACGTTTTTCCTCTTTGGTGTCTGATTCCGATCCAGGAAGAGGTATATCGGCAGTCTCGCATTTACGGTCCACGTTCAGCTTCTTGCACACAAGATCAGTAGCTTCCTCAGCCATAAGCCTGTATGTCATAAGCTTACCGCCGGTAATAGTCACAAAACCTTCAACACCGTCGCGTTTTGCATGATCCAGACACACAATGCCTCGGCTTATGCTGCGTCCGGTCGGATCATTATCAGACGCTACAAGCGGACGCACACCGGCATAAGCACGAAGAATACGTGTACATGCAAGCCGCGGTGAAAGTTTCACACCTTCACGCAAAAGCAGATCCACCTCTTCGGGAGTCACCTCCATATTATCTATCTCACTGAATGGTATGCGGGTCGAAGTAGTGCCTATGACACATATCGTGTCTCCCGGCACAAGTATATCGGCATCGGCAGGTTTGCGGCACCGGTTTATCACCATATTGTTAACCCTGTGACCGAAAATAAGAAGAGCACCCTTTGCAGGATACATATTCACTGTAACTCCGGCAAGTTCCGCGACATGATACCCCCATATACCACATGCACTTACAGTAACTTTACCATAGACAACAGTTTCAACCCCGCTTCTCTGGTTTTTCAGCCTTACTCCCGTTATGCGGTTTCCATCCTTAGTAAAGCCCACAACCTCCTGATAAGTCATTATGTCGGCACCGTGGAGTTGCGCGTCAATCACATTGGCAGTAGTGAGTCTGAACGGATCTATAGCGCCGTCGGGAACCTTAACCGCACCGATAATCTCAGGATTGACAGCCGGCTCCATCCTTAAAGCTTCTTTTGGATCAAGCACATCTGCCTGTATTCCGGCATTGAGGCAATCCTGAACAAAAGCATTCTGATAATCGAGACCGTCTTCAGGCAGAGTTATGAAAAGCCCTCCGGTATCTTCCACACAATGTCTGGCTATACGGCGAAGTATCATATTTTCCTTTATACATTCTGCAGCCGATTCAGGATCCGTGTGAGCATAACGCGCTCCACTATGGAGCAGACCATGGTTTCGTCCTGTAGCGCCCGCAGTAAAATCAAGACGCTCTACAAGAAGCGTTTTAAGACCACGCATGGCGCAATCGCGCGCCGTACCGGCACCGGTAGCTCCGCCGCCAATCACAATCACATCATATTCTTTTTTCTTTGAGTCGCTCATTGGCTGTAGTTTATTTAAAGGTATCGTTCTATTAATTATTTATCTGGCCTGCATTACCGAAAGTCTACATAACCTTCTATTTTCTAACGTCCGGCATTCATCCTTAGTTTAATTCATTTCCTCTTCATTGTATAATCATCATAAAATAATTAATTTTAGGTGATACATTTTATATTAAGCATTGTTAATAGTATGAAGTGCTTTCATCAAAGCATATCAGTAATCAAAAACTCACTTGAAACTATTTAAGAATATGAAGAATACTTTTAATTTCCGGTCAACCGGACGAACAGCCGTAATTGCCGCTGTATGCGCAGGTTCTCTAATGATGGGAGGATGTGCCTCAATGAAAAGCACATGGGACGGCATGAGCCAGACCGGACAGGGAGCGACTGCCGGCGGAGCTGCCGGAGCTGCCGTCGGCGCAGGAGTCGGCGCCTTGATCGGAGGAGGCAAAGGCACATGGATCGGTGCATTGGTAGGAAGCGCAATAGGCGCAGGCACCGGAGCAATGGTCGGAAACTCTATGGATCGACAAAAAAAAGAACTTCAGGCTCAATTGGCCGGACTCCAGAACCAGACCGATCAAAACACTCAGGATATTGCCGACAACCGCGATGCAATCAATGCCAACCGTGAAGCTATTGAATCCATCAAGGTCGAGAGTGTAAAAGACAGCAACAATCTTGATGCCATAAAAGTCGTGATGGGCGACGCTGTATTGTTCAAAACCGGTAAATACGCTCTGTCCACAGCTGCTCAGGCCGCACTGAGCCGTGTTGCTTATAATCTTCAGCAGTTCCCCGACACAGATGTCACTGTAGTCGGATATACCGATAATACCGGCAGCGAGCAGGTCAATCAGAAACTGTCGCTCCAGAGAGCCGAAAGTGTTGTGAACTATCTCACACAGCATGGTGTGAAAGCATCCAGACTTAAAGCTGTAGGAGAAGGATGGAATAACCCCATAGCAAGCAATTCGACCGCCGAAGGACGCGCACAGAACCGTCGCGTTGAAATATTCATCACCGCCAACCAGAAAATGATTGAAAACGCCCAATCAGGAGGCAGATAAACTTTAGTTTCCAAACTAATTTCATTTGGAAATATCATTCATTCAATCCCGGCTGTTAATTTCGAAATTAGCAGCCGGGATTATTCTTATCGAAAGTTTCACTATTGTATTTTATATAAAAACCTGAAATTTAAACTAAACTATTGTTTAATCACTAATCACACATAAAATCTCCATTTTTATGTTATAAAACATATTCTGAGCCCTATATCAGTATAAAAATTATAATCATCATATTTATATATGTTAAATATAGATAAATTATGTTTACCCCCCCCTATTTGTTTTCATATTCATTAACAATTTCGTTAATTAGGCAAATAATTTACGAAAAGAAATCACTCACTATTATAAACCAATATTATGAACCGATTTTTACGAACATTCACAATGCTGTTTGTGACGTGTTTTGCTATTGCAGCAACGGCTCAACACAAACTGACCGGAACGGTCACCGACGAACTTGGTGAACCTCTGCCGGGTGTAACCATCATGGAAAAGGGCACTCCCAATGGTATTGCAACAGACCTTGATGGCAAATATTCTATTATTCTGAAAGGCAAAAAACCTGTCATTACCGCTACTTACATCGGCTATGCTACTTTTGAGAAAGCAATCGCAGAGGGTGAGACGGTTCTTGACATTGTCCTTAAAGATCAGTCGCAGGAACTTTCAGAAGTTGTTGTCGTAGGTTATGGCCAACAGAAAAAAGTCAACCTGACTGGTGCTGTAGACCAGGTGACAAGCGAAGTTTTTGAAGGACGTCCCGCCGCCAACGTAGCCCAGATGCTTGAAGGTGCGATTCCCAACCTCAACATTTCACTATCCGACGGCAAACCAAGCCGCTCTTCCGATTTCAATGTGCGCGGTACCGGATCAATCAATGGTGGTTCGGCACTTGTGCTTATCGACGGTGTGGAAGGCGATCCATCGCTTCTCAACCCCGATGATATTGCCTCCGTGTCAGTGCTTAAAGATGCCGCATCAGCCGCTATCTACGGTGCACGCGCTCCTTTTGGCGTTGTCCTGATCACCACAAAGAATCCTACAGTAGGCAAACCCAAAATCAACTATTCTTCGATCTACTCGTTCCAGAGCCCGCAGAATGTCCCCGACGTCGTTTCCGACGGATACACATGGGCAGAGCATTTCTATAAGGCTTACTACAATTACAACTTCTCCAATCCTTCAGGCATCAACAAGTCACAGCAGTTCTCTGTAGCTTGGCTTGAAGAGTACAAGCGCCGCGCCGAGGCTGGTAATTTCGGAACTGTGGTATCCGATGGTTCTATCGGCACGAAGGGACGCTATGTATACTACAACGAAGGCGGCGATCCTTACGACATTCTCTACAAGGACAACACTTTCGCAACTACACAGAATCTTTCGATATCAGGTTCTGACGACAAATTCGACTACTTCATATCTGGCCGTTACTATCACTACTCAGGTCTCTTCAATTCTCCTAATAACTCCGACCCATTCGACAGCTACAACCTCCGCTTCAAGGCCGGTTATCAGATGACCCCCTGGCTTAAGATCAGCAATAATTTCGAATTCGCTCACAACAATTTCCAGATGCCGCTCACTTATAGTGAAGGTAACGGTAATGTATGGCGTAATATCGCCGACGAGTTCAAGCCATGTCAGCCGATGTTCAACCCCGACGGCACCATGACATATATGGCCGTCTACACAGTCGGCGACTTGCTCTACGGCAACTCGAACCACTCGATAAAAAACATCCAGTATAAAAATACGATCTCGTTTGTAGCAAACGCTTACAAGGATATCCTTACCATCAACGGAGACTTCACTTTCCAGCGCAAAAACTACGACCGCTCGATACACCGCGTACGCACACCTTACGCCAAACAGGTCAACGCCGACGGAACCTCGATGATCGAGACTATCAGCGGTACACAGAGCTATATCTCCGAAACCACAAACCACACCGACTACTACGCTACCAACCTCTACGCCACATTCCACAAACTCTGGAGTGATAAGCATGATTTCACAGCCCTTCTCGGTTGGAACTATGAAAAATCTCGCTACAAGCAGCTTTATGCCTACAACAACGATCTTCTCACCAATGACGTTGACAACATCAATCTCGCGTTCGGCACCGATGCCAAATCGATAACATCATCTTGGAGCGCATTCCAGTTCGGCGGCGCATTCTTCCGTGCCAACTACGTTTATGACAACCGCTATCTCCTCGAAGTAAACGGACGCTACGACGGTTCGTCACGCTTCCGCAGCGACAGCCGATGGCACCTCTTCCCGTCGGTTTCACTCGGCTGGCGCATGAATCAGGAGCACTGGTGGGCAGTTGATCCAAGTATAATCAACAACGCCAAGCTACGTGCAAGCTGGGGACAGCTCGGCAACGCCGTAGGTCTCGGCAACTATCAGTACAAGCAGACCCTTGGCGTATCTGACTCGTCGGTTATCTTCGACGGCACAAAGCGCAAATATGTTTCGTCTCCTGGAGCCCTTCCCGAAGAACTCACATGGGAGACAGTGACTACCTATGACATAGGTATCGATCTCGGCTTCCTCAATAACCGCCTTATATTCACCGGCGATTACTACCAGCGCAAGACCAAAGACATGATCGTGGCTGGTCCTACTGTCCCCGACGTGTTCGGCACATCATCGCCCAAAGGCAACTACGCCGACATGAGCACCTACGGTTACGAGCTCTCCGTTGAGTGGCGCGACGCTTTCCAGGTAGCAGGCAAACCTTTCAATTACAGCATCCGTGCTACTCTTGCCGACTACTACTCGACCATTGACAAATTCAACAACGTTCAGAAGACCCTCAGCACAAACAATAACCAGTCAGCTTCGGGCAACTATTACGAAGGTATGCGCGTAGGTGAGATATGGGGCTTTGTCTGCAACGGACTCTGGCAGACTCAGGAAGAGATCGACGCCGCCGAAGCTGCCGCAAAAGCAGCCGGTCAGAAATACTACAATCCGCTCATGCAGACCTCAAAGACCTACAAGCTCTATCCCGGAGACCTGAAGATCGAGGATCTCAACGGCAACGGTTACATCGACCGCGGCAAAAACACAGTGGATGATCCGGGTGACCGCAAGATAATCGGTAACGCTGCTCCGCGTTACATCTATGGTTTCCGTCTTGCCCTCGACTGGAACGGCATCTACGCCAACGCATTCTTCCAGGGTGTAGGCAAACAGGACTGGTACCCATCAAGCGAGGCATCAATATTCTGGGGTCAATACAACCGTCCTTACGGTCAGATCCCCAAATGGCACATGGGCAACTACTGGACAGAGGACAATCCCGACGCTTATCTTCCCCGCTACACAGGCTACTATTCACCTTTATACGGAGGCACCTCACGTGCCAACACACGCTATATGCAGAACGTGGCATATCTCCGCTGCAAAAACATCCAGGTAGGCTACAACTTCCCGAAGAGCATCACCGAAAAGCTCCACATGCAACAGCTCGGCGTATACGTATCGGGTGAAAACCTCTTCACATGGTCGCCGCTCTACAAGCGTTCAAAAGACCTTAACGTAAGCAATATCTACGGAACCGACAGCGAGTTCAGCTCTACGGGCGACGGATACAACTACCCGATGATGAAATCAATAAGCGTTGGTCTTAATGTCACTTTCTAATAACGTAACAGGACAACACAATGAAAGCATATAAATATTTAGTGCCGGTGATCGCCCTGGGTTTCGCCACTACCGGCTGCAACATGAACGAAGAGCCCAAATCGGCTGCATCGGTTGAAATGGTGTTCAGCTCCGAGAAGGGAATAGAAACCTACGCGACATCGTTCTACAATGCGCTTCCAAGCCCGGCCGACGCCATGAAGCTTGATGCGACCAGTGACTATGGCGCAAAGAACAGCATCGGCGGTATGGAAGTAGGTGCCTACACAGTCAACTCATCCACATCCTGGTCATGGGGGACACTGCGCAACATCAACTTCTTCCTCGAAAACAATACAAGTGCGGCAATACCTGAGCGAGTAAGAAACAACTACAACGGACAGGCCCGCATGTGGAGAGCCTACTTCTACATTGACAAGCTGATCCAATATGGCGAGGTTCCATGGATCGACAAAGTGTTCAACAGTCCGGAAGATCCCGACCTCTATAAGGGCCGTGATACCCGCGATGTCATTATCAAGAATATCATCGAAGACCTCGATTATGCCATTGAGAACATCACTGAAAAAAATGCCACAGCAAACGCCAACTACATAAACGTATGGACAGCCTATCTGCTGAAATCCCGCATATGCTTGTTTGAAGGTACATGGCGTAAATATCATGCCAACGACGAACTTGACTTTGCGCGCACAGGATGCACGGAATACACCCCGAATCAACTGTTCCAACTCGCTGCCGACGCTGCTAAAGCAGTGATGGAAAACGGCCCGTATTCACTCTACACCGGCAAAGCTTATGCTAACGGCCGAGGAGCTTATCGTGAACTATTCATAAGCGACGCCGCTGTCAAGCAAGAAGTTATGCTTGGCATCCAATGCGACATCACACTCCGCAAAGGTGAAGCCAACTGGTGGTACAACTCGTCGACCTACGGCCCTCACCTGAGCATGACCCGCAAGTTTGCCAAGAGCTATCTCAACATCGACGGCACTCCTTACAATGAGTTCAACGCCGACGGCACATACAAGGATTTCGTATCCGAGACAACTGATCGTGACACCCGACTCAACCAGACTATCCGCGCCTGTGACTACACACGCAAGAACGGACAGGGGGCATATGAACCGACATCTGCAAACTTCACCGGACACTCCATGACCGGTTACCAGTTCACAAAGTATGTCATGGATGACGTGGCATGCGACGACGGCGCTAAAAACGAAAACGACATTCCTTTCATGCGCTACGCAGAGATACTTCTCAATTATGCTGAGGCAAAAGCTGAGATGGGTACTATGAGCGATGATGACTGGGCCAATACAATCGGCGCACTGCGCAAGCGTGCAGGTATTACAGGCGGAACTGCCCAGACCGGCACACTCACCACAAAACCGACTCAGGCCGAGCCTTACATCGCCTCCTACTATCCAGGTGTTACCGATCCTGTAATCCTTGAAGTTCGTCGTGACCGATCCATAGAGCTATGTCTTGAAGGATTCCGCATAAAAGATCTCAAGCGTTGGGGACAGATCGATCTCTTCACTTCCGATCCATGGGAAGGCGTATTCATTCCATCGCTCAACACCGCTCTTGACATGAACGGCGACGGCGTGGACGACGTATGCTTCTATGACACCGAGGCTGCTCCCGACGGCCTCGCATCCATCGGTCTATACATCGGCACCGCAAAAAACAACAAGATCAATGTGGTTTCAGTAAATGGCGGTTACCTTATGAAAAACAACACCTGCGAAGGCCGTTCATGGCCTGAACGCCAGTACCTCTACCCCATTCCGGAGGTAGTGCGTCAGCTCAACCCAAATCTGTCACAGAACCCCGGATGGTAAAGCCACTTCCGGAGTATTGATTGGTTGCTAAATTATGAAAGAGCATGGGTGCGGCTTCACCGTCGCACCCATGTGTATTTTCAGCCTATTATAAATCATACGCTATCATGAAGAAACTGATTCTTTCACTTGTGGCGTCGGTATTCTGCCTGATGAGTGCCGGAGCTGAAGAATTCAGGCTCGGATCATTCAACATACGCTACTCCAATAGAAACGACTCTGTTGCCGGAAACGGCTGGGGACAGCGCGCACCTTATGTAGCCGGACTCATCCGATTCCATGATTTCGACATAATCGGCACACAGGAAGGTAAATATCACCAGTTGGAGGACATCCTGTCAATGATGCCAGGCTATAGCTATATCGGTATCGGACGCGACGATGGCATCCATGCCGGAGAGCATTCCGCAATATTTTACAAGAACGATAAATTTGACGTGCTTGACCATGGCGACTTCTGGCTCTCGGAAACTCCTGACTGCCCCAGTAAAGGGTGGGACGCGCCATCACACAAACGCATCTGTTCATGGGGAAAATTCCGCGACAGGAAAAGTGGTGAAAAGATCCTGTTTATAAACCTTCACATGGATCATAAAGGTACCGTAGCACGGGCCGAGAGTGCAAAACTGGTACTACAACGTGTCAAAGAGCTGTCCGACGGACTACCTGTAATCATCACCGGTGACTTCAATGCCGATCAGCACAGCAAGCCATACGCGATTCTGCAAAATTCCGGAATAGTCAGGGACTCATATGAAATCGCCGACTTCCGGTATGCGCCAAACGGCACATATTTTGCTTTTGAGCCCTACAGGTTTACTTTGAAACGTATAGATCATCTGTTTGTCAACGATGGATTTCATGTAAAAAAATATGGAGTGCTCACTGATACCTATCGCGCTCCCCTTACCGACAAACAGAAAGCATCCGGCAAATTCATGGTATCAGAAAAATCACCCGACTATACCGACCGGACTCCCTCTGACCACTATCCCGTCATGATCGTAGTCGAAACAGTAAAAAAATAAAAATACAACACAATCACATCAACACAATGAAACGAATACTGTCATACGCCGCAACAGGCATTATGCTGCTCGGATCATGCACCCATGATCATGTAAAAGAGACTCCCGACACAATGGTTGTAGCATCCTATAATCTTCGTCAGGCCAACCATGTCGATTCTGTGGCCGGAAATGGATGGGGACAACGTGTCCCTCATGTAGCCGATGTAGTGAAGCTGCACGGATTTGAAATTTTCGGCACACAGGAAGGATTCAGATATATGCTTGAAGACCTTAAATCGTATCTTCCCGGATATGAGTATATCGGCGTAGGCCGCGACAACGGTGCCGACGAAGGAGAGCATGCCGCTATCTTTTATGACACTGACAAATTCGATATGCTCGACCATGGTGACTTCTGGCTCTCGGAAACACCCGACAGCGCGTCCTTCGGCTGGGATGCAGTTTGTCGCCGTATCTGCACCTGGGGCAAGTTCAGACATAAAGATTCCGGTTTTACGTTTGTATATTTCAACCTGCACATGGATCACAAAGGCATCGTAGCCCGCGCCGAGAGTGCAAAACTTATTCTTCAGAAAATAAAGGAATTTCCCGAGCCTCTGCCTGTAATGCTCAGCGGAGACTTCAACGTTGACCAGACAAACGAGAGCTACAGACTGCTCAATGAGTCCGGCGTGATGAAAGATGCTTATGAGACAGCCGACTACCGTTATATCAAGTCAAGCACATTCAACAGCTACGACACCGGTAAAATGCGTCTGAGTTCCGACGGCGAGCCAATGCGTATCGACCACATCTTCCTATCCCCCGAATTCGACGTTAAAAAATATGGTGTGCTCAACGACACTTACCGCATTCTGAATGACGAGGGCAAGTATATCGCCCGCACACCGTCGGATCACTATCCCGTCATGATCGTGGTTGAAATGAACGAAAACAACAAATAAGACCATCGGATAACGTTGCCTGACATCAATGGCGGATATGGTTGGGAAATCCAGCCGTATCCGCTTTTTTTAATCATAATTTGCATTTAAAGCCAAAGGTATTTACATTTGCCTTATAGAGATCAATAACCATAATTCTTTATTATCTATGAGATCTAAATTCATCACATTAACATTATTGCTCGTCGGTAGCCTTTCGGCTATGGCACAACAGGCTCTGTTTTCAAGCGCAGCCGTAAAGTCTCCGGAAATCAATCCCGACAATTCTGTCACTTTCAGGCTATATGCTCCGAAAGCTGTCACAGTGGAACTGACCGGTGATTTTCTTCCTGAAAAAACTCCCGTAGTAAAAATGACCGAGGACTCAGCCGGAGTATGGTCTTTCACAAGTGACATATTGGAGCCGGAGCTGTATTCCTATTGTTTCTTTGTCAACGGAATGCGCTATTTAGACCCGTCCAACATCTACCAGAACCGCGACGTGGCGACATGGACAAGCATATTCATAATCAAAGGTGACAAAGGGAGCAAAGGTGACCTTTACAGTGTCAACGACGTGCCTCACGGCAACCTTGCAAAAGTGTGGTATGAAAGCCCCGCGCTCAAGCTCAACCGACGCATGACGGTATACACTCCGGCCGGATATGAAAAAGGGAAAAACTACCCGGTATTATATCTGCTACATGGAGCCGGTGGCGACGAAAATGCATGGTCGGAACTCGGACGTGCGTCCCAGATACTCGACAACCTCATTGCGACAGGCAAAGCTAAGCCGATGATCGTGGTCATGACGAACGGAAACCCCAACTGCGCGGCTGCTCCGGGCGAATGGGATTTCGGCATGTATCAGCCCAGTTTCCGCGGAGGTGTGCGTCTGCCTCAGGCTGCTGCTTCAATGGACGAGAGCTTCATGGACGTGGTGAACTTCATAGAGAAAAACTACAAAGTTGCAAAAAACAAACAGAATCGCGCCATATGCGGACTCTCGATGGGTGGTGGACATTCATTCGCCATATCAAAACGTTTCCCCGACAAATTTGACTATATCGGCCTCTTTTCGGCTGCTGTCGGCATCGGTGGCGACATGAAAATACCGACAATCGAACGTATGAAAGCCGACGCCGAATTCAACAAACAGATGGAAGCACTTTTTGTGAAGAACCAGCCAAAACTCTACTGGATCGCAATCGGCGAAACCGACTTCCTCTATCAGAACAACAAGGACTACCGCGATTATCTTGACAGCATGGGCTACAAATATGAATACGTCGAGACCTCCGGTGGACACATCTGGCGTAACTGGCGCATCTACCTCTCAGATTTCGCACAAATGATTTTCAAATAACACATGTCACGTTTTCTTGCATTTGTCTTAGCGGCTACGACAGCTGTCTCTGTGTGGGCCGCAACAGATCTCACTGTGCGCGACATACCCTATTCTGTGAAAACAGACGCCTATTCTACCGACAGGCTTAAAGTCGACGTGTGCTACCCCGATAGTGCCAAAGACGCACCTGTTGTCGTATGGTTTCATGGCGGAGGACTCGAGGGAGGAGCAAAAGAACTGCCATCGGCACTAAAAGGCCAGGGGCACGTCATTGTAGGCGTCAATTACAGGCTGCTTCCCAAAGTGCGTGTCACTGATATTATCGACGATGCGGCCGAAGCTGTAGCCTGGGCCGTAAAGAATGCGTCGCAATATGGAGGCAACCCCGCCAAAATTGTCGTTTCAGGCCACTCGGCCGGCGGTTATCTCTCAATGATGCTCTGCCTCGATAAATCATGGCTTGGGAAATATGGAGTGGATGCCGACTCGATCGCCGCCTACATCCCATTCAGCGGTCAGGCGATAACGCATTTCAATGCCCGCAAGATGGATGGCATCGATCCGCTACGTCCCGTCATCGACCAGACAGCTCCGCTTTATTGGGTACGTAACGACTGTCCGCCTCTTGTGCTTATTACAGGCGACCGCGAACTTGAGCTATACGGACGTTATGAAGAAAACGCATATCTGGCACGCATGATGAAACTTGTGGGCCATAAAAACACTCAGTTGCTCGAACTTGACGGATTTGATCACGGATCGATGGCTGCGCCGGCATTCTTAATCCTCAACTCCTATATCCGCGAAAATCTCCGCTGACAATATCATCAGATTCATTTCTCATAAGGGGGCATGCCACGGCTTGCTCCCTGTTTTTTTCACATAATGTGAAACTATCGTCCGGCCACCCGCGTCATATAGCCGAAAAACAAATAAAAAATGACAACACTGTCACTCAGCCTCAATACATCATCATTTCTGCTGAACCGGTTTCTTCTGTTCTGTCAGACACTACTGACACATGGAATACGGTCAGAAGAATCCGATGAAGCCATCTTCATGCAAATCTACAACCGATATTCACGTATTGTCGACAAAGTCTGCTTCACATTTGCATCGGACAACGACGACTACAACGACCTGAGGCAAGACGCATGGCTAAACATTTGGCGCGGCATCGACTCTTTTCGCGGTGAATCAAAGCAGTCGACATGGATCTACCGCGTTGCAATAAACTCATGTGTGTCGACAGCACGAAGTTCTAAAAAACACAAAGGCAACGTGCACATTGACGCTGCCGACCTTTACACCGCCGAAACTGCCGACTCTGATTCGATCGAACGGCTGCACTACCTGCTGTCATGTCTCAATCCGGTCGACAGATCGATCACGCTGCTACGTCTCGAAGACCTCGACTACGAGGAAATAGCAAAAATAATGGGTATGCCACGAAACACCATAGCGACACGCCTGCGCCGCACACGCATAAAACTCACCGAACTCAGCAAACGAAACGACATCTGACATATGAAAGAAATAGAAAACATCCTAACCAGAGAGTGGCGGCTGCTTTCCGACAATATCGACCAAATAGACCCCGACAAGACAGGACTCGATATGCACAATATCAATTTCAACCGACACACTGCTCTGCAACGGCTTGCAGCGCGCTACCGTCGGTTTGCGATCATGGCACTATGCTGTATGCCCATGGCTATGACATTCCTTAATTCATCGGTTTTCACAGGTCCGGACAGAGTTTATATTTTCTTATTCTATATAGCCGTAATGTTGTCGGCCGCATCATACGACTGGCGGCTGTACCGAAAGATCTCATCAATCTCAGTCGCCGATATGCCCGTAATCGAAGTGCTTCACAAAACATGGTTGTGTAGAAAACGTCACTTGCAGTTCATCGCCTATTTCCTGCCTGTGGACATACTGTTCATCGGCATAATGTTTACCATGTCGGATGGCAGCATTTCTTTTTTATGCGGTATAATCGCCGGAACAGTGATCGGCCTGATCATCGGAATAAAGAATCTTCGGCGTTTTATGGCCGACTATCGCAAGATATTTGAAGGCAATGACTAATTTAGCTCCTGTTATGCTTTCGATCAATGTCTTCAATAGAGAATCCACTTAAAATACTTTTGCTTGGTGATGCAAGCAATTGTCACAGAACTCTTGCCGGCGCACTGCGCAGTATGGGACATAATGTCGTACTCGCCTCAAACGGTTCCGGATGGATGGAAACCGAACGCGACATAGACATATCACGAGCCCCCGGCACATTTTCCGGCGCATGGCTGTGGACCCGGCTCAACACCATGAAATGGAGACGCTTTACCGGTTATGACATCGTCGTCGTGTCAAACCCCAACTTTCTCGATCTCAAACCTCACCGCACACATCATTTTTTCAACTTTATCCGACGACACAACAGATCGGTATTCCTGACTGCGCTCGGTACCGACATTCCTTTTCTTGATCTATGCAATGATCCCGACACCCCTTTGCGTTATTCCGAATGGAAGATAGGAGATCGACCAGCACCATTGCCACTTGCCGATCCCGATGCTCTCACGCGCTGGCATACAGCACCTATGCAGCGACTCAATAATGCAGTCTATAAAAATATCGACGGTGCTGTATCCGTTCTCTACGAATATGACCTCGCCTTGCGCCGTGTGCTGCCTTCCCGATCCATCGCTTATGGAGGCATTCCTATCGATACTGCAGCAATCACACCCGTGTATATCCCCGACCGTCCCGACCGCGTCAGATTCTTTATAGGGATCCAACAAGACAGACAATTTGTAAAAGGCACCGACAGGCTCCTTGCCGCAGCAAAAAAAATCTTAGAAAAATATCCTCAAAAAGCGACACTCGATGTAGTCAGCAATCTTCCTTACTCAGTCTACATCGACCGCATGCGTTCGGCTCATGTCGTGCTTGACCAGCTCTACTCCTACACACCGGCCACAAACGCGCTTCTTGCAATGGCGATGGGATTATCGGCTTTCAGTGGAAACGAACCTGAATATTACAATTTTATCGGAGAAAACGAGCTACACCCGGTCATTGGCTGCTATCCCGATGACGAAATGATTTTCAATACACTTGAAAATATAGTGCTCCATCCTGAGAATCTGTCTATTTTAGGAAGACAGGGGCGACAATTTGTTATGCGACACAACGACAGCCACATAGTCGCACATAGATTTTTAAACTTCTGGAAAAAGAAAATCGACATTCCGACCAACACATTATCCTAAATAGCCTTTTACATATACACCCCATCATAGTAATTTTGCCACTCGTTAAATTCAACCGATTATTAAATAAGCCAATTACATAAAATCGCGCAATGAAGCACTCATCGATCCTATGGGCATACGCGGCATGCCTTGCCTTATCGGCATGCTCATCCGACAAAAGCTCAAAGGCTCTGGAAACCACAGTCCATAATGTTTTTCTTGTATCGCCAGTTACTGCCAACGGCAGTTTTTCACGGAATTTCCCGGGCATTGTGCAGGAAACACGCACAATATCAACCGGATTTAAGACTCCGGGGCAGATCACAAGCATCTTGGCCAAAGAAGGAGATCATGTAAAAGAAGGACAGCTTCTTGCCACACTCGATACTGTTGACTATGCTCTTGCGGTCAAACAGCTGCAGATCCAATATGACCAAGCCTCCTCCGAGCACAAACGCAAACAACAGCTATATGCCGCAGGGAACATGTCTGACAATGATTTTGAAAAAGAATCAGCCGCGCTCCGACAAATGGCCGTACAACTCGAAATAAATAAAAACAAACTGGACTACACTCATCTCTATGCCCCGTCATCAGGAGTGATCGTAAAGTCAAACTTCGAGAAAGCCGAGATGGTTGACGCAGGCACACCTGTGTTTGAACTTATGGATGATTCCAAACTCGAGGTCATTGTTGATCTTCCGGTTTCAGGATACATAAGCCACGGAAAATCCAACCGCTACATCGGTTCGTCGGCACTTCTCGGCGACAAAACCATAGACCTTAAATTCATCAGTCTCACTCCTAAAGCCGACAACAATCAGCTTTATCAGCTCAAGCTCGGTGTAGCTTCACGCGTACCGGAACTTACATCGGGAATGAACCTTATTGTTTCAATTGCGTCAGGCCTATCGTCTGATTCAATCCCGTCCGACACCATGCTTGAAATACCGCTCCGTTCCGTATTCGACAATGACGGAGTCACATGTGTATGGACATTCAATCCACAGGATTCAACAGTACACGCCACACCTGTCACAATAACAGGCGATGGCAGACATGGCATTGTATCGGTAATATCCGGACTTAAAGCCGACAGTCAGATTGTATCAGGCGGTGTTCACTCTATAGTCGATGGCGAACGTGTGAAAGTAATTGAAAAAACATCGTCATCTAATCGAGGAGGCCTACTATGACACGTATCGCCAAATACTTTCTCGAGCGACCCACACTGTTCTGGTCGCTCATGGCCGCCATACTTGTTATGGGTGTACTTTCATTCAAAAGCATGCCCAAACTCGAAGATCCAGCTGTGCCTATCAAGCAGGCGTCAGTCGTGGTGATCTACCCCGGTGCCGATGCACATACCGTTGAGCTTGACGTAATACAGATGCTTGAGGACGAACTGCGCACACTCCCCGACATCCGAAAAATCAAGAGCGAGGCACGTGCCGGACAGGCAATGATCAATGTCGAGTTTCTACTTGAAATGCCGATTTCCGAGATCGAACAGCACTTCGACATGCTGCGCCGTAAAGTCTCCGATGCAAGCTCAATGCTACCGTCGGGATGCTACGCTCCGATAGTCATCGACGATATGCTTGACGTATATGGAATATTCTATGCATTTAAAGGCGACGGCTATACCTACAACGAAATGGAAAAATACGCCAAGGAACTAAGACGAGACCTTGTGACAGTTCCAGGCGTAAAGCGCATAAACATCGGCGGAACACGCTCCGAAGTAATCGAAATCGAGTTTTCGCCCGAACAGCTCGCCCGCAACGGACTCATACCAACACAGATAATGATGTCCTTGCAGTCGGCTATAAAAACCGTAAGCGCCGGAGCGCTCATAGCCGATGACGACAGGCTTACAATCGATATAACCGAGGCTGTTACCAATGAGGAAGATCTGCGCAATCTTCTAATCAACACATCCGAAGGGAAAAAAGTGAGGCTTCGCGACCTTGCCACAGTCACACGCACCTATGCTACACCTGCAGGAAATATTTTCTTTGTAAATGGAGAGCCTGCGCTAACATTCACCATCACTCTTGAAAACAGTGCCATAGTCCCCGAAGTAGGCAAAGCGATAGACCTGCGCATAGCCGAAGTCATGCAGCGCTTTCCTGCCGGTATGGAAGTCGAAAAGATATTCTTCCAGCCCGACAAAGTAAGCGAAGCCATATCATCATTCATGATCAACCTGCTTGAGTCAGTGCTCATTGTCATTGTCCTTCTTGTTTTTGCTATGGGATGGCGAAGCGGTATAATCATAGGCCTCGGTCTTGTCCTCACCGTCGCACTGTCATTCCCAATACTCGAGCACCTCGGCACCACACTGCAACGCATATCCCTCGGCGCATTCATTGTAGCCATGGGAATGCTTGTCGACAATTCCGTCGTCATAATGGATGGTATTCTTGTCGACCGTAAACGCGGACTTCCGGCATCCCAATATCTCTTCCGCATAGGCAAAAACACAGCGATGCCTCTGCTTGGAGCCACCATCATCGCAGCAAGCACATTCTTGCCTATCTATCTGTCACCCGGATCCACTGGCGAATTTGCCGGTGACCTGTTTCTGGTGATATGCGTCAGCCTTCTTGTAAGCTGGGTTCTTGCTCTTATCCAGGTGCCTGTATGCTCTGCCGCATGGTTGCCTAAAAAAGACAAAGACAAGGATAGCGGCGACAAAGAAAAGCGCCCCAATATCATCTACCGCACTGTAGAGAAAATAATAATATTCCTCATCGGGCACAAGACGATATCGCTAATCGCTGCATTAGCCATACTGTTTGCCGCAGGCTATTCCATGAAGTTTGTCCGAAAAATTTTCTTCCCCGATTTCGACTACAAGCAGTTTGTACTTGAGTGCTATTTCCCTCCGCAGTCCGATCCCGACGCTGTGACCGAACGTATGCTCGAACTAAGCGACAGTGCTCTCGCCTTCCCCGATGTCGAGAGAGTTGCTCTCTCAACAGGCGGTGCACCCGCACGATACTGCTTCGTAAGACCGATGCCTTCCGGAGGCAACAATTATGCCGAACTAATAGTCGACACACACGACTTCAAGTCGATGCAGAAACTTTCGACAGATCTTCTCGCCTACCTCCGCTCTATTGCGCCTGAAGCATACATACGTTCACGCAAATACAATTTCTCCATATCTTCCACCCACACCATAGAAGCAGAATTTTCTGGTCCGGATCCGGCCATACTGCGACAGTTGAGCGCACAGGCAGAAGAGATCATGCGCAATTGTCCGCTTATCGACCCCTATTCCGTGCAGAACAACTGGAACGCACCGATCCATCAGCTTACATTCAACTATTCTCAGGAAGGAGCGCAAAGGGCCGGAATATCCAGGTCAGATGTAGCCAACGCGCTTCAGGCTGCTACTGACGGCTATGCAGTAGGAGTAATCAATGACCAGGACAAGACAGTACCTGTCTATGTGACTATGCGCCAGCCCGACGGATCAAGAATCGATGACCTGACAACAATACCTGTATGGAGTACGCTTAACATCAACGTAGATCCTACATCGGTAGCCGAACTTCTTTCAGGTGCGGTATCTCAGCAGGAAATCGCCGATAAGATGTTCAACACTACCCTTATGAGCAATGTCATAGACAGCACAGGAATTGTGTGGAACGAAAACTTTATCTACCGCTTCAACAGCCGGCGTGCAATTCAGGCAGAAGCTGATCCCGATCCATTCAATCCGGAAGCATCCCCCGCATCCGTAATGGCTCTGATCAAGTCGGAAATAGAGGCGATTCCACTTCCGGCCGGCTATAATATGCGCTGGGTTGGCGAACAGGAAACTTCTAACGAGTCCAACGAGGCTCTGCTCGGATTCATGCCTCTGATAATGATCATAATCTTTGCAGTACTCCTCATGCTGTTCAACCGATGGAAAAAGGTATTCCTTATACTTATCTGTTTCCCGTTTGTGCTGTGCGGCATAGTACCGCTTTTGCTCATAACCGACACTCCGTTCACATTTATGGCAATTCTCGGATTCATGGGACTCATTGGCATGATGATCAAAAATGCAATAGTTCTTGTCGATGAAATCAATCGCCTTATCACGGAGGAAAACGTGCTCGAATACGACGCTATCATACAGGCGACTCTATCACGCGTCCGCCCCGTGATGCTCGCGTCGGTCACAACCATTGTCGGAATGCTTCCGCTTATCAACGACCCGATGTATGGATCTTTGGCCGTGACAATAATCGGAGGCCTGTTTATCGGCACGATAGTGACCCTGATGTTGCTGCCGCTGTTCTACTCAGTACTTTTCCGTGTAAAGAAAAAAACAGTATGAAAAAACATATAATTCTCGCGCTTGCTTTCATCTCTTCTGTCGCTGTGCAGGCAGAGACTCTGAAGATAAACCGCGACCAATGCCGTATGATGGCCATTGACGCAAGCGAGGACGTAGCGATCGCCCGCAACACAGCCGAGCAGGCCCGTCTTGACAAAAAAGCCGCTGTAACAGCCTATCTGCCTCGATTGGCGGGAACTGCATCTGGCATATACCGCACCCCCGATTCCGACGTTTCCGGCATGACATTATCGCTGAAAGGAGTCTACATGGCAGGACTGACAGTAACACAGCCAGTCTATGCCGGAGGAAAAATCGTTGCAGCCAACAGGCTGGCTGAAATAGGCAAAAAAGCCGCTGCCGAGCAACAGCGCATGACTCGCATGGATGTCATTGCAAATGCCGATAATGCCTATTGGAATTATATCGCTGTCCTCGCCAAGGTAGACATGACACGTGCCTATCTCTCTCAGATCGATACAGTCTATGCCCAGACCAAAACCTCCTATGAGGTCGGCATGATCACCCAGACCGACCTTGTGCGCATCGACGCCCGCCGCTCGCAGATCATCTATCAGCTGAATCAGGCCGAGAGCGGGGCTGATCTTTGCCGTCTCGCCCTGTGCAACATACTCGGTGTCAGTTCCGACACACAGATCGAACCTATTGATAAAGACATTCCGGTCACTCAGCCCGGCAATCTTTCTGCCGATATCGCCAATCGTCCGGAACTGAGCTTGCTGAAGGCAGATGTCATGGCCAAAGAACAGCAGGTAAAGATCACACGCGCCGACTTCCTTCCTACACTCGGTGTGCAGGCCGGATGGTCAGCCTATGGAAATATAAAGATGAAAGGCTATGCCGAAGGCCCCGACGGGTCCTACCAGCCTTTCTCTTCCAACACCAAAGGCAACGGATGGCTTGTGATGGCATCTTTGTCAGTACCGATTTTTCATTGGGGCGAAGGCATCCACAAAGTAAAAAGAGCAAAACTTGAAGTTAGCAACGCCAACCTCACCCTTGAGAAAAACCGCCGCCTCATGAATATAGAAGCACAACAGACTGTAAACAATGTGCTCAACGGATATAAACTGATCGAGTCGGCCAATATCGCCATGCGTCAGGCGCAGCTTAGCCTCGACGACATGAAAGTGCGCTACAAGACCGGACTTGCCTCTCTTACCGACATGCTCGACGCACAGGCACAGTGGCAGACGTCATGGTCCAATATGATCGAGTCGCGCACACAGTACCAGATCTATACAACCGACTATCTAAGAGCCACCGGTCTGTTGGAATAAGTTTACGGCATCATCTTATATGTGGGTAATTCTCGCTTTGACAAGCGCCCTTTTGCTTGGATGCTACGACATTTTCAAAAAAATGTCTGTAGCATCCAACAACGTTTTGGGCGTACTGTTCTGGAATACATTTTTCTGTGCGCTGCTGCTCTGTCCGTTCATCATCGCCGACTTTATAAACGGCACACCCGTATTTGACGGGAATCCGACGGCACACCTTCACATTCTGCTGAAATCAGCAATAGTACTGGTGTCATGGACACTCGGATATTTCAGCATAAAGCATCTGCCGCTCACAATCTCAGGTCCCATTTCGGCGACACGGCCGGTCCTTGTTCTGATAGGCGCGCTGCTCATATTCTCTGAAAACCTGAATATGCTCCAGAGCTTCGGTGTGGCTCTCGGTTTTTTCTCACTATTTTTCATCAGCTGCCTTGGTAAAAAAGAATCTTCGGCACCACGCACATCCATGTGGCTATGGATGGCAGTAGGTGCGACTCTGTTTGGTGCTGTCAGCGCTCTTTATGACAAATATCTTCTGCGTATATATGAGCCCATTCAGGTTCAGGCATGGTATTCATTGTACCAGTGCATAATCATGGGAACAGTCATTGCAATTATCCGTCGTTTCTACGCTCCTGCACGCAATACACCTTTTAAATGGAGATGGACTATTCCCTGCATAGCGGTATTCCTGTCTGCGGCCGATATGGCCTATTTCTACGCATTATCCGACGACTCATCCATGATCTCCGTTGTTTCCATGATCCGGCGCGGAAGCGTGATTGTATCCTTTGCATTCGGCGTCATAGCTCTTCATGAGCGCCATGTAAAGGCAAAACTTCTCGATCTTATCATTCTTCTGGCAGGTCTTGTACTTCTTGTACTCGGCTCCCGCTGACATCCTGTCCGAGCAAACCTAGATAACGTTTCCTAAATACATCCATTCCATAACGTTTTTCAAGCATACGATTTCCACAGCCCCCCATATCATTCCTTAGCTCACACGAACCGGCAAGAGTCACAAGTGCTTCGGCGATCCCAATGGCATCACCGGGAGAAATAAGCATACCGTTTACACCTTCTTCGACCAGACGGTCATTGTCACCGACTGCTGTAGCCACTACAGGAAGTGAAGCATCCATAGCCTCCATAATAGAGTTGCTTGTCCCTTCCCAAAGCGAGGTTGAAAGATAAATATCACATTCATCTATAAGCTTCTGCACGTTCACAGGGTTCACTATTACCTCCACCCTGTCTTCCATACCCGACTCAACGATCCACTGCCTGAGATCCACTTCACCTTCACCATGACCGATAATCCGGTAATATAGCTTCGGCATCTTCTGTGCGGCAATCCTGAACGCTTCTATAGCCGTACGATAATCTTTCTGCGTTACAAAACGCGCCGCTGTTACAATCGTCACTCTCTCTCCGGCTTCCCTCTTTCTCTGGCAACGTATCGACGGATAGCAGTTCTCTATCACAGTCAGATTCCTGAGACCGTGACGTCTGAAAAAGCTTAACCCGGCATGATTGTTTAGGATCGCACCTGTCGACAACATATTAGCGATCACCTCTGCCAGAACCTTAAAAAGCGGCATTCTGGCATTTCTTAATCCCTGATATATATTCCCTACTCCACAAAGCCGACCTGACACAGCTCCTGCAAAATTTGCATAAGTGAGATAGCAAAGCAATGACTTTGGACGCCATCGGCGAAACACATAGCACAGACCTGTGATCCCCCTTCCGGTAGTTGCATTGAGTTCCACAATGTCACTTTTCTTTCCACCGTAAAGAGTGATCAGTTCTTCCGAAATTCCCTCTTCCGGACGCATCACGATAATTCTTACATCATAAAATCCAGAAAGCATACGGCCCAGAAGAACAGCCTGCTTCTCGGCACCTCCCTTTTTCAGCGAATTTATGACAATAGCGATTTTTTCCACTTCACAAATTTAACAATACCTAATAGATTAAAAACATACGAAGCCGGGACTTTCAGCAGGTCCCGGCCTCGTCTTATTAGATAGAACTATGTCTTTATTATTTTATCTTCTCCATAAGTACCGGCTCAAGCATCTTGATAAAATAGCCGCCTACGACAGAGCGTGCCACAAACCCGCGGTGCGAAGGCTTGTCGGTCCAGGTCCAGTCGCTCATAGGCACGCGGGCCTCTGTCTCATCCATAAACTTGTAGATCGGAAGAATAAACTCCTCGAAAGTAGCTTTATCGGGAGCCATGGTAGCTGTCCACACAATCCAGTCTGTCTTTGTATAAGCCTGACGGTTGTCAAGAGGAACTCCGTATGTGTTAGTTTTCAACAGATAATAAGGAATCTCCTTTTCGATAATCTGGCTCGGGAAGATATTGAATCCAAGCAGACGGTCCCACACCAGATTGTATTTCAGGCTCCATGTGTCAGGTTTGTCGAAAGTCAGGCGATAATGATCTCCGTCATTGGCCATTGTCTCCCACTGTGCGGCCATTGTCTTTGCCATCGACATATATTTGTCGGCGACATCAGCCTTACCAAGCATCTCGGCCAGACGTGCATAAGACGCGATAGCCATGATAGCCTTTATCGACAGATTGGTATTGTGTGCGAAATGACCAGCGAAATCATCAGTACAAAGCTGCTCTGCCGGATCAAGACCAAACTCGGCAAGATAATCTACCCAGGTCGTAAGTGTATTCCAGTGCTTGGCCGCATAATCAGCATTACCCTCTATCTGCGCGAGAGCCGCACAAAGAATAATCATGTTGCCACCTTCTTCCACGGGCATGTCGGCCCCATATCTCATACCATTTGCAAGCGGATATTTACCTACATCATGCGCAGGGAAAGGCTTGGTCCACTTTCCGCTTTCGCTATAATAGAAAATAGGGTTAAGAAGTCCTTTCACAAGTTCGGGATTGTAGAGGAGGAACATGGGAGCCGAAGGATAAGTCACATCCACAGTTCCGATAGATCCATTGGAAAAATTCTCTTTCGACAGCCAGAGCAGATCGCCGTTTGAAGCCTCGACAAGTTTGTGGGCTGTTATAGCCTGGCGATACGCAAGAGCACATAGTTCGGCATAGGCAGTTCCACCCACTTCTTCAGCTTCTTTGAACATCTCTGTATCAAAAGCCTTGCTCTCCTTCATCAGCTTGTTGTAGTCACGGGCAGCTTCGGCAATCTGAGCACCAATGCTGGAGTCTCCTTTGCGATTCCAATAAGGACGGAGATTGTCACCAAAATACTGTATCGAATACACATCATCGTAAGCGATAAGAATATATCCGTTTGCATCTGAAGTCTCTCCACAGTCGACTGTTAGTCCGGCAAAGCTTCCAGGAACGGTCTCCAACTCACTTCCGGCAAAAGACTTACGTGTAGAGAATCCATCGGAAAGAAAAGCAGTGGCATTGGCATTTGAAGCCGCCATGTAGAACTTGCCCCAGTCTATGCGGACATCATCACCTGCTTTATTCAGCGGTGCCTGATCCACATTGGCGATTGTAACAGCAACAAGATTGTCTGGAAGCTCCTCGATAGTTGACTCCGTCTCTTGAGAACTTACGTTAACAGCCCATTCCTTACCGGCCTCAAAATAGAAATCCACATCATGCTTCTTGCCGTTCTTGCTTTTGGCCTGATAAGTCAGATAATTGACCGGACGGCTCACAAGATCCAGATTTTCAAGGAAAAGAGGTGCTGTAAATGTCACGGTAAGCTCAACATCATCACAGTCAAATGTATAGACCGTGTTCATAGGATCGACTGTCACCGATGTCTGTTTTGCGGCATTACCTAAAGACCGTGAATTATTTTTTTCGATATCAAGTCCGAAATCAAGGTAAGCCAGACCTCCACGGTCATGGCAGTGCGCGGCGATCACATTGTCACCCGGTTTGAGTGTGGCAGAAACTTCTGCAGGAAGCTCTATCATGCCGTCCTTAAAAGCCTTGTTGCCGGTTTCGACAACCTTGACCCCATTCACATAGATCTCGGCGTCATCATCGTGTGAATAATTCAGAAACACCGGTTTTCCCGAGATATCATCATTTATCGTCACAATACGACGCACCCATATATCAGGAGTATTCCACTTTGTACGGGCAAGGGCTTCCTCCGGCATGGTTCCGAATGCCGCCTGCCCTTTTTTCCATGATGAAGCATCATAATTCACACTCCACCATTCCCCCTTAGGCTCTTCAGTCGTATAGAAGCCGTCCCACGCCTCAGCCTTGGCCGTAGGTGAAAGCATTGAAAGCTCAGGTTGCTCCATCCCCATAAAACGATAGATTTTTCCATCGATTTTAACAGCTCCGATAAGTGGAAACGGTTTGCCGGTCCAGTGACGCACTACATCATCGTTAAGATTGTCAGAGGCCGACCAGGCACTTGTGTAAGGGTCGATCGTCACAAGCGGATAAGCCGGTGCACGCAGTGTCTTTACCGGCTCATCGGCCGTTGCAGTCGCAGTTTGGCATCCTGTGACCATCCATCCGGTCGCTGCCGCAGTTGCAAGACCGGCAACAACCGTGATCGTTTTAAGATTCATTTTATTGATCGGATATTAAAAAGTGATAATTTTTCAGTTTTAAGGTCTCACAGCCCCAAAATTAATATAACTACCACACATAAACAAGTGTTAAATGGACATCCGTCCGCCCATTTTAATAGTTCCTGATAATATTTATTAAGCAGCGATATTGTGTTTTTTCTTTAAATTTGTAATCATTTATTACTAAAAGCTATGAGAATTATCATTGCTGGAGACGGAGATACCGGCACTCATCTTGCACAGACCCTGTCTGTTGAAAATCAGGATATCGTCCTGATCGGATCTGACAGAAACCATCTTGCTGAACTTGATTCATCGAGTAACTTCATCACGTTTGAAGGAAGCCCTGTTTCGGTATCAAACCTCTCGCAATGCGGTATCGAAAGTGCCGAGCTGTTTGTCGCTGTAACCCGAGATGAGAATATAAATCTTATAGCTGCACAAATGGCTAAAGGATGTGGCGTGAAACGCTGTGTGGCACGTATCGACAACCCGGAGTTCATGGATCCGAAAGCATCAGCAATACTTAAAAGCACCGGTATCGACTCTGTCATATACCCTGAATTACTTGTAGCACAGGAAATAAAACAATTTATTGAAAACAACTGGGTTAACGAATGGTTCGGACTTCACCACGGTGAACTCATTGTGGCAGGTGTGAGAGTACGTGAAAATTCTCCCATAAGCCACCGACTATTGCGTGACACATCATCAAATCCGAGATTATTCCATGTATCGGCAATACGACGTGGAGCCAAAATGATTATTCCTCGAGGTGATACTGAAATCCTCCCCGACGATGTCGTCTATTTCTCGGTATTACCCGAAAATCTTGAAAAATTATGCGCATTATGTGGTCGTAAACAGATACGAGTAAAGCAGATCATGATTACCGGAGCCGGCCGGGTCACCGAAAACCTGCTGTCACTTATTGGTCATAATTACAATATTACTATCATAGACCCTGACAAAGAGCGTTGCCGCGTAATAGCATCCCGTTTTCCAAAAGTCAGCATAGTCAATGCGGCGGCAAACGATGTCGCAACACTCAAAGCCGAGGGAATCGACAGCTGCGACATGTTTCTTGCCCTCACAGGCAGCTCGGAAACCAACATCGTCTCATGCATGGTGGCACGAGAACACGGCGTACAGAAAACACTGGCACGGATTGAAGAACTGCAGTACATACCCGAAGCCGAGAGTCTGTCAATCGACAAGATCATTAACAAGAAACTGATAAATGTCGGCAAAATACTGAATTTGCTCATCGATCTGGACACAGCCAGCGCACAGTGTATGTCGCTTGATCAGGCCGAGATCATCGAACTCACGGCTCGTGAAGGTGCCAAAATTGTTTCACGTCCAATCTGTGATCTGTCATTGCCGAAAGAAATAACCATAGGAGGACTCATCCGGGATCGAAAAGGCCTTCTGGTTGAAGGACGCACACAGATCATACCAGGAGACCATGTCATGATTTTCTGTGTTTCCGGTTCCCTTTCAAAAGTTGAACGGCTGTTTAAATAACGAGAATCATTTTCCATGAGAACGACATTGGAAATACGGTCGATAATAAAAGTGCTCGGACATCTTGTTCTAATTGAGGCGCTCATGATGCTTGTCCCACTTATAATCTGCCTTATTTATGACGAGAACGACTGGAAATGTTTTGCATGGGCTATAGCGGCTGCATCTTTGGCCGGAGGCATCGTGTCATTGGCCACACGACAAGTCAATACAACCATACACCGACGTGAAGGATTTATTCTCACAGCCATAATCTGGGTGATATTCGGCATCTTCGGCATGATCCCTTTCATGACAAGCGACTCACCGTTATCTGCAACCGATGCCATGTTTGAGACTATATCAGGCTTCACCACTACCGGTGCTTCTGTCATACCTGATGTTGAACAACAGTCACACGGAATACTGTTTTGGCGCGCACTCACCCAATGGATCGGAGGACTCGGCATAATACTCTTCATGCTCGCCGTTATCCCGGAATTTAACAAATCGGTAGGTATATCCATGTTCAACGCCGAAGCGACAGGCATAACACATGACAAACTTCATCCACGCATACGCCAGACAGCACTGTCGCTATGGGGAATCTATATGATTATAACCGTCATTTCATCAATACTGCTATGGGCAGGGCCGATGAATTTGTTTGACAGTGTGTGCCAGACATTTGCAGCTATAGCAACTGGAGGGTTTTCAACACACAATCAAGGTATATCCTATTGGGACTCAAACTACGTCATGGCAGTACTCTCATTAGTCATGTTTGTTGCCGGACTAAATTTCGTGTTACTGTATGCAATATATAGAAACGGTATCAGAAAACTCTACGACAACGACGTTGCCAAAACGTTTTCCGTCATTGTCCTGACAAGTTTTCTATTACTTGTTTTTTCTGCAATACTACGTGGTGACGACTTCAACATAAGGAACTATCTCTTCAATCCTTTGTTTCATGTCATTTCGGCAATAACATCCACAGGATTCTCCATAAACGAAGCCGAAGGCTGGGGGCCTTTTTCATTGTTCCTCACGATCATGCTCATGCTATGTGGAGCTTGTGCAGGATCCACATCAGGCGGAATCAAGGTCGACAGATTTATTGTCATGGGCAAAAACCTTATAAATGAAGTAAAAAAAACGGTGTTCCCAAAACGTATATATGTCGTAAACCTCAACGGGAGCTTTTTACAGAACAGTCTTGTCTCACGTGTTTCCGCATTCATGACCATATATATTTTTGCCGTCATGACAGCTACCGCTGTGATAACTCTTTTTGGCTACTCATTTACCGACTCAATTTTCATGGTCAGTTCCTGCATCGGATGCAACGGACTCGGATTTGGAGCTACAGGCGTTGAAGGATCCTATGCTTTTCTTCCGGCAGTTGTGAAGTGGCTTCTTGTTTTTATGATGCTTGTCGGGCGTCTCGAACTTTTCACGTTCATGGTGTTACTACTCCCCTCTTTCTGGAAAAAATAACAGGCAATACTCACTGACGACGCAAAACTTTTAAAAGTAATTCCTTGTTATGCTTGTGACGAAACTTAGATTATACCTCATTTAAGTATCTCACATTAAGTATAACTCAATACCTTTTAAACGCTAATGAAAAGCATAACTACATTTGATCTGCAATATGCACATCGGTTCTATGGATTTAAAGGCGAAGCCCAGTACCTGCATGGACACACAGGCACCCTCACAATCGTAGTTGAAGACACAATAAATGAAGGAGTAAACATGGTATTTCCCTGCAACGAAATAAAGAAAACAGCATGGAACGTACTCCAGAATTTTGACCACGCCCTTGTGCTGCGGGAGGACGATCCACTGCTGCCGGCAATAATCGGTGTCTATGAAAAGCAGGGAATACTTCACGGTCATCCGCAGAACAAGATGAAAGGACCCGCTTTCAAGACCGAACTTGCTACTGCATATCCCGATGCACGCCTTGTCGTCACCAAAGAGACACTGACTGTCGAGGTGATGATAAAGATTGTCTACGACCTTCTTAAAGATAAACTCAATATCGTGAAAATCAAATTCACGAGCGGAGAAAATGCAGCTTGTGAGGAGTTTGTCTCCCACAACAATATCGATCGCTGTCCTCTTTGCGGCATAGCTCTCAACGAAAACGGTGTATGTCCTAAATGTGGCTATCGCAAGCCTTAAGACACATTCTCATAATTAACGATTATGCCCGAAACTCAAATAAGAGAATCGGGCATAATTCTATCTTACCAGTAATTATTTACGGGTCTACAACTTATCTTTTTTCGGCAAGGAATCTATGCTTAAGCCACTCCCTTATAGGTTCATCATAGAGCTTCATTGACGCATATGCAATAGAAATCGCAATAATTAAAACCGAAACCGCTACAAAAATATGTGTGCCGACCGGTGCATCGGGATGCGCCTCCGCCCAGGCCATCTGCATATATACCCAAGGGAAATGAGTGATATAAAGAGGATAGGATATAGCGCCAAGCCACTTGCATGCAGCTATAGTTTTACGGTCAGTCATCTTGCTTCCGGCTCCGGTGATCACCAATAATGGAAACAGCACTATCACAGCCACAGCATTATAGATGCCGTCAGCCCATCTTGAATCAGGCACACCAAGACAAGGAATCACAAGAATCACAACAATTATAGCCGAACACCACCAAAAGCCGCCACGTAGCGAAATACGCTTTCCAAGCCTGAACATAAGCAGGCCACAGAAAAACGGAAAGCAGAGTCGGCTCAGACCTATATACAACTGAGTAGGCGTAAGACTCCACCCCCCGATCAATGTATGCATTTCAGCCGAACGCCCCTCAAGCAAAGCAAATGTGTCTATATTAAAAACAATATCAAGAGTCAGATAAGCTGAAATCACAACAAAAACAGAAAGCACAGGAACCGACATACGGCGTATTACTGTAGCATACAATATATTGGCCAGATACTCCCATGTCAATGACCAGCTTGCTCCATTTAGAGCGTTCATCTCCTGCCAACCGCGTATATCCATGCCAGGAGGAACAGGCAACATCATACATGCCAGCACCAGTGAGATGACAACCATCCACCACGGTGTCTCAATAATCTGTGCAAACATCTGAGAGGCTCCGAAATAAAATACCAGAGCACCGATTATACTACCTAATATCACCATTGGCTGTAAACGTATCAGACGGCGCTTGAAGAAACCCCACATCGACATCTTGTCCCACCTGTCGTCATAGGCATATCCAATTACGAAACCTGAAAGCACAAAGAAAAAATCAACAGCAAGATAACCATGATTGAGTATCTGATACATTGGCCCCCTTGAATATGTTTCAAAAAGATGAAAAGCTACGACAATGAGAGCCGCGACCCCACGGAGACCGTCGAGTATTTCATACCGGGGTTTGGATGTAAGAAGATTGACAGGTGTGTCCATTGTTATTTTTCACAAAACATTAACTGTATATGACAGTTCATTTCCTGATAGTCCTACTGCCTGAATACCGACTTTATAAATTTATTCCGCATTGTTTTTCAGCCACTGAAGACGGCGAAGATCGGGAAGATATCTCACACTGAATTTTTCAAAACGGGCAGTAAATCCGTTCCCGTCAGGACAGGCACCCATCATTCCCACCTGTATCGGACGATTATCCTCCATCCAGGCATTGCGCATCATTGTGTACTCTTCGTCATCAAACGAGTAAAAAATCTCTATAGCATCCAGACGACGCACTGCCTTGATCCAGACATATTCTACCGGACGGTCAAGCGTTATCACACTCCAGTCCGATGTCTTGTGAGTGACAACACAACTCAAGTTATACTTTCCGTCGACAAATTCGATACCGGCCTTTATGTAATTCTCATGATCAAGTCTAAGCATCATTCCAGCCTGATCAAATCTTGCCTTATAATTACCTTCGACCTTTACTTTTGCCTCAAACTCTCCACCATAAGTGGCATAATAAAACGGAGCGTCATCCACAGTGAATCCATAATGCGATATTCGCCAATAATCAGTCTGAGCCGGCACAATCATTTCAAGTACACCATCATCTATACTCCAATGTTCAGGTTCATTAAACCAGATCATTTTCTCCAGAGTCTGAGCCGAAGCCACTTGTGACACCATCAGCACCGACCATAAAATCATTGACTTTATCATACTTTTCTTCTTAGAATACAATTGATCCATTGCAAAATTAATATTTGACCGACATTATTTGATTATGATTTTATAACTTTACCCACATTATGACAAAGAAGAACCGACTCAAGATATGCAATTGGTCACTGCTTATAACTACTGTCGCAATTCTTGCCTCAGGATTGCAGCTTGAATTTACATGCTGTCACTATGCCTTGGGCATAGCATGGTTCCACATTATAACCGGAATCATTTTCCTTTGCCTAATTATATGGCACCTGCAACTTCACTTTGGATGGAGAAATTTACTATCAAGATTACGAAAACAAAAAAGTGCACTTACACGCACTTTGGCTATTGTTTTTCTACTCATGACTGTCAGTGCGGCGATAGCCACATATCACTGGCTCGATTTCCATCATCACTCGCCTATCGGCGGTGTTCACGGCAAAATCGGGTTTCTGATGATTATCCTTGTCATTTGTCACACATTGAAACGCGTCAAATTCCTTCTATAGATGCCACAAGTGTGTCAACTGTAGCAAACACTACCGTAAACTCCCCTTTTCGATCAAGATTTACAGTAGTTGCATGGGACCCCCATTGAAATCATTATCTCATTCCTATCCCATTGGCCTCCCCATGCTGCATTCATCGCATTAGATGTGCCGTCGGCATTATATGTACCTATGATCATTACCGGCTGAGGCAACATCCATGCCTTTGGTTTAAATTTTTTCATGATTCCTGTTGTCATTTTTAACAATGCATCATTTACTGATTCATTATCCTAAAAAATAACCCAGCTATTTTGAAATATGAAATTTCCCATTGGCCGTTTGGACAAAATCTTCTAACTTTGAGCAGTAGATAAACTGTTTCAATGGTTTATATAATATCTGTGGCATAAAGATGAACAATATAAAAGCTCTTTTCTTTGACATTGACGGCACACTTGTGCCATTTGGTGACCACCAACCACCTACCGATGTTATCGATGCACTTAAAACCATAAGATCCAACGGAATAAAGATATTCATATCCACTGGACGACATATAAATTGGGTCGACAATCTTGGTAAACTTGAAGTTGACGGATACGTCACTGCCAACGGTAATCTTTGCGTTGAAGACGATCGTAAAACTGTGATATACAAGCATTGCATCCCACATGACGACATAGACCGTATTATTGACTTTTCTCACAACAGCGACATTCCAATTGTAGCTGTACCGGTACATGGCCGCATCATCATAAACCGCGAAGACGAGTCAATTGCCAAAGTAAGAAGTCTGTTGGAATTGCCCAAGATGCCGATTACCGATCTTGAGGAAATACGCAACAAAGAAATAGTGCAGATGATGGCATTCGGTTCAGAAGAGAAACGTCGTAAAAGCGGACTTTTTACCGATATCCTTCACGAATGTCAGCCCACAAGTTGGCATCCATGGTTCTGCGACATAATTCCCATTGGAAGTGACAAAAGCGTTGGTATCGACAACATGATCCTCCATCATTGCATTGATATTTCCGAAACTGTTGCATTTGGCGACGGAGGAAACGACATAGGCATGTTACAACATGCCGGCATAGGTGTAGCAATGGGAAACGCCGCTCCCGATGTAAAAGCGGCCGCCGACTATGTCACGACCGATGTAGACAACTTTGGTGTCATAAATGCGCTCCGGCACCTCGGTTTAATCATTTGACACCGTTATTGAATCATATTTATCCTAATTAGACGGCAACTATTGATGATCAAGAATCTTATTTTCGATTTTGGCAAAGTCCTTGTCGACTATGACTTTCAACATGTCCTCAATCGTTATTTCAAAGAAGACAAAGAATCCGAGCGTAAATTCTGCGACATTTTCATGTCCAAAGAATTCATCGACGCCTGCGACCGTGAGCTTATACCCTTTGAGGAACTCATAAAAGAGACCCAACGTGCTCACCCATACTTCCACGATGCACTCGACTTCTTTTATGACAACTACACTGAGTATGTGACCAATGAAATCGAAGGGATGAAAGAATTACTTGTCACTCTGAAAAAAATGGGATTCAAACTTTACGGACTAAGCAACTGGTGCAGCGCCGTGCATGAAATAATGCGCAGATATGACATATTCGATCTGCTTGATGGCCGCATAGTATCTTGCGAGGAACAAGTCATAAAACCCGAGACTGAAATCTACATGAGGCTTTGCAAGCGTTTTGGACTTATACCTTCGGAATGCCTGTTCACTGATGACAAAATCGAAAACATAAGGGGAGCAGAATCAATCGGCATGAATGCTGTGCTGTTCACCTCCACAAAGCAATATGTCAATGACATTGAGAATCTGTATAATATATCTGTCAGAAAATAGAGTCATGACCTGTCATACCGGCAACATACTTTACGTCACATCTGCCCCATAACCACTGTTTTAATGTATACGCATATAACGTTTATTAGCACATCAATCAGCATCTAAAAGGCGCTAACATCAACCTTCTATCCTCTTGATTATACGTGCAGGATTACCTGCAACAACAGTCATAGGAGGCACATCTTTGGTCACTACAGAATTTGCTCCAACAATTGCCCCATACCCCAAAGTCACTCCAGGTAGAATTGTAGAGTTGATACCTATCCACACCTTATCCTCTATTTTGATCGGCCGACCATACGTCGCACTGCGGTTATCAGGATCAACATCATGGTTTATCGTAATCAGATTTACCTTTGGCCCGATAAAGACATCATTTCCAACTGTAATGCCACCGCGCCCGAAAAATGTACAGCACTGTTGTATAAAACATCTCTTCCCTATTGTTACCGGCTTACCATAGTCAATATAAAAAGGAGGCAATACTGTTGTGCTTTCTTCCAATGGTTTCCCAAGAATTTTTCCCATATATACATGCACCTCCTCTGAAGTATGATAACCAGTATTCATCTCTGTCGCGATCTTTATTGTCTCGAAAATGTCACCAATCAGCATCTCATAGCCTTCATCATCGGGAGAAACAATCTCTCCATTGACATCACGCCTAAAAATCTCATGCATAAAATCATAACTTCCATTTATCTGATCTGTTGTACACATATTTACTTTATTAGCCATATTTTATAAATTGTCTTACTGTTCTGCAAAATTACCTCCGATATTTTCCATAATAAAAACATAATCCCATAAATAACTACCAAATTACCTACCGCCTAAATTAATTTTATATCTGCAATGCCAACATGTAAGCACAAACTGCAACATGACAATATTACCTAACTCATTCAATCACATCACAAATCATTAATATCCATTTAAATATATAATCCAAGCGGCCATTTCTATAAGAACTGAACAACATCTATTATATTCAATTGCCACACGATCTCAATTTATTGTATTATAACACAATATTATAAATATAACCTAACAAAATAATAAACAAGGTTATCAATCCAAAGAAAATTCCAACCAAACGCCAAGTCATTACTTTCTTTAATAATGTGGCTTCAGGAAGTGAAAGCCCAACTACCGCCATCATAAAAGCGATTGCCGTTCCTATGGGAATACCCTTGGATACAAATACTTCAATCACCGGTACTATTCCTGCTGCATTTGCATACATCGGAACAGCCAATACAACCGATAAAGGAACTGCAAACCAATTATCCTTAGACATATACTGCTCAAAAAATCCCTCCGGTACATAACCGTGCATAAATGCACCGATACCGATGCCAATAATGATATACAGAAGCACTCCTCTGACAATACCCCATGCTTCTTGCATGATAATCGGCAATCGTCTAAAGAACGGAGTATGCTCTTTTTCCCATGTTCCGGAGTCGGAAGTTGAGTTTTGCTGAATTTGTTTTACCCAATCACTCAAATAAGGTTCTAATTTCATCTTGCCCAAAATAAATCCACCTACCATACCTAACAGAATACCGCTAATCACATAGATAGAAGTAATACGCAACCCAAAAGTGCCGATAAACATGGCAACAGCAACCTCATTCACCAAAGGCGAGGTTATCAAATAGGCAAATGTTACCCCTAAAGGGATCCCCCCTTTCACAAATCCGATAAACAGCGGTATGGAAGAACAGGAACAGAACGGGGTAATAGCACCAAATAAGGCTGCAAAGAAATATTGCAATCCATATAGTTTACGAGAGGTCAAATAATTGCGCAAACGTTCTATAGGGAAATAAGCATTTATAATTCCCATTATCACGCTGATAAAAAATAATAATATCAAAATCTTTATCGTATCGTAAAAGAAGAAGTTTATAGCTTCTCCTAAAGCTGTTGAAGCATCCAAACCGAAGATGTCATACACCAGCCAATCTGCAAATCTTTGTATCATAATCCTATTATTGTTTGTGATAATACGAACATATTACCTAAAAAATTAGCGGTTACAAGCACATTTAGGCAGTTCTTGTTTTTTTATCTCTGTAATGTAAAACTTGGCAAATTCATTTTTGATTTCATTACGCACTCTTTCAAATTCGCTTCTGATGAAGTCCGTTGTCCCTATTGCTTCCGAGGGGTCATCAAAACCAATATGCAACCGTTTCCCTACATTGCCCTCAAAAGCCGGACACGTTTCGTTAGCACTACCGCATACTGTTATCACATAATCCCATGTATCACTTAAATAAGCAGTTACATTGGTAGGAATATGCTTACTTATGTCAATACCAACTTCTGCCATTGTCTCAACAGCCAAAGGATTAACTTTCTCTGCCGGATGCGTACCGGCGGAATACACTTGTATATTCTTGTCAAACGATTGCAGGAAACCATGCGCCATTTGGCTGCGACAGCTATTTCCTGTACATAAAATTAAAATTTTCATATTATACCCAAATTTATCAATCCATAATAAATGCCAACCAAGACAAACAGTATAGCTACCATGTTATTAAACCACTTCTGAAAAGTCTGCACACGGTTATAAAACTTTCCTATCCCTGCTACACTGTATGCCAAAATCCAAGCGACAAGCATAACGGGAAGCCCTGTCGCCAATGCAAAAATGACAGGTAGTAAATACCCCTCACTTTCCATAGCCGACATGGGAATAAGCATACCAAAATAAAATAATCCACTGGTTGGGCAAAATGCCATGGCAAACAATATCCCCAGCAACAAACTACCCCATGAGCCTTTTAGCTTTTCTGTCTTTTCAGTAGCGGAAAATCCGAACTTAGGTAATTGCAATTTATCTCCGAATAGCATAAACAGCCCTATCAATATCAAAGCAGGAGCAAGCAGCAGTTCCCCCCATTCGCTGATACCTTTTTGTATGGCAAACATATCTGCCCCCTTTCGGAGTATCGCGATAAGTATTGCGCCTAATGCAGAATAAGCCAATACACGCCCTAAAGTATATAGAACACCATTTGTAAATATCCGGTTACGGTTATTTATATCCTTACTGATAAATCCAATAGCGGTAATGTTGGTAGCCAATGGGCAAGGACTTACAGCAGTCAACAGACCGAGTAGAAATGCGGTAATAATAGGTATCTCACTATTATCCAACCATGTTTGCAAGCATTCCATAAAACTGCATTATTTTAGCAACTGATTGATTTTCTGTTTTAATTCTTTCTTGAAAGCCGATGTGTTGTTTATGGCATTCTGAAAACCAAAGCGCGTCATGTCGTTACGTTCTTCTTTACCATTCTTCCATTTATTAACATAAAGAGATGACCAACTTACACGATATTTCTCTGCCAGCTTCTCGCCTTCGGGAGTTGAAATATCTACTTCTTTGAAACGTAGTTTACCATTTTCGACCAACTCTGCCAAATCTGCATTGACCACTTCTTTCGTATATTTCTCAATGGCTTTGCAAGTTACACAACGTTGTTTCCCATGAAAATAAAGAACTTCCACATAGGTATCTGCGGCAATCTGAGCCATTCCACAAATAGAAAACAAACAAGCAATGGTAAGGAATAAAAAGCGTTTCATCATAATCTGATTTACTTGGTTAATACATCTTTTACTTCTTTGGCAGAAAGTTTGCCCTTTGCCACAACCTTACCGTCAACAACGAGGGCAGGAAGTGTCATTACATTGTATTCCATAATCTTCATCAAATCTTCTTCTTTGGTTATTACCGCTTCCAAAGCTAATTCTTTTACTACTTGTTCAACCGTTGCATACAGAGCCTTACAACTTGCGCAACCTGTTCCTAATACTTTAATCTCCATTAATTTATAAATTTACTATATTAAACGCAATTCGCAAAACAACGAACATAAATATTAAAAAAGGGGACTATCAGCAACACTCCCCCGATTTACAGATACATTGCCCGAAAAACTCCTTAAAGAGTTCACGAGCCAATTGCCAATTCTCTCGGTTGATACAGTATTTCACTTTAGGCGTTTCAACCTCTCCTTGTATAAGTCCTGCATCTTTCAACTCTTTCAAGTGCTGTGATACGGTTGCTTTGGCAATGGGAAGTTCTTCGTGAATATCCCCAAAATAACACGTTTTCTGCTTTGCCAAAAAGTGCATAATAGCAATTCGGGCAGGATGTCCCAATGCCTTGGCAAATCTTGCCAACCGTTCTTGTTTAATTGTATAATCTCTCTTTTCGTTCATATAACGCAATTGTTCGCAAATATACGAACAATATTCAATATAGCAAATTTCATTATGTTTCTTGAATGAAAAAGCACATGCATATATTCATTTTGAATTGTAGGATTCAAAAATAATGCATAAATTTATTATCCAATATCTTATAAAACCGATCTACTAAATATTAAAATGAATAAACCGAAAAATAATCATAATTCCAATAATCTATCAGACGGAAACAACAATCTGGAATCTTCTATATCCTCAAACAATGATTTATCAAATAGCTCTTCCATAGAAATCATACCAATTCCATCATTAAATATAGAACAGACTGATATAAATTTACAAATGGATGCTGCAAAATCACACAATACTGACAAATCATCCGCTACGGATAATAATATCCTAATGAAAAAATGGTATGGGCTATTACCACAAAACAACGCAAAAATAAGTTCCTTTAACAGAAAGCCCAATCATTCAGCAAAATACGATGTATACGCAAAAACAAAAGGGAAAAGTTCACCAGAAGGGATATTAAAGCTCATGGATATCATAAATTCATCACATAATCCGATAGCCGAGAACGATTCTCACGACAAAAACAAATGACATATCATAAAAAGTGAGGCTGTTTTCCAATATATATGTCCAACATCATCTTATCACGGGCAAGCCACTCTCGCAATGTAAGTCTTATTCTCACTAAAAATCCGGTTTCTACAGGAGCGGATATAGCCACTGCGTCCATAGCATTGGCATCAGCAAGATAAAGCGCACGTGCGCAATGATCAGCCTGCGATATTATAACCAAATAATCACTTCCAAAAACCTTTTTTGCCCTGACGACCGAATCAAGTGTCCTAAAACCAGCATAATCAAGTACAATCCTGTTTTCAGGAACGCCATGAGCCATAAGTGAATCACGCATTGCCAAAGGCTCATCATAATCCCTGATATGGTTGTCACCACTGGCAATAATCGTATCTACTTTACCAGCATGATATAGTTTTGCAGCCGTATCTATTCTTGATGTAAAATAGGCATTCGGATCACCGTCACGATTAATCGGAATTGTACCAAGGAGCAATCCAACAGGACGATATGGCACAGAGTCAATATTATTATAGATCTTAGTCTCTGCATATCGTTGTACCTTATAATTTACAATAACTGTAAAAACCACCGACAGAATTGAAAAGATACACAAACCAGACATTATACGCTTCCCTGAAATTCTGAACATCAATCCGGATAAATTGCAATTTTAACTACATTGTCGATTCTATTCTCAAAAACATGATAAGCCTCTGTAATCCTGCTCAATGGATATCTATGAGTGATCAGATGTGTTGTGTCAAGTCGACCATCTGCAATAAGCTGAAGTATCTCTTCACAATCACACCCATCAACACCTCCAGTCTTGAATGTAAGATTTTTACCATACATTTCCGGTAATGGCAATATTTGGGCATCATCATAAAGAGCGACAACCGTGACTATTGCATTCGGACGGGCAGACTGCCATGCCATACGGAATGTTTCTTCTGATCCTGCCACTTCTATCACACAATCAGCACCACCGTGATCTCCTATACGCCATGCAGATGCAACACATTCATCAGGAGTTACCACAATTATATTCTGATAGTGTTCTGTCAAGAACTTTCGGCGATTTGCATCTTTTTCACACACTATTATATTCTTCGGACACTTAAGCATGACACACTGCAGCGTGCAAAGTCCTGTCGGGCCGGCTCCTATTATCAGTACAGTGTCATTCTCTGATATTTCAGAAATCTTCGCCGCCCAAAAACCTGTAGCAAGAATATCGCCTACAAACAGAGCCTGATCATCGCTGACATTCTCAGGTATTACAGTCAGTCCATTGTCAGCATAAGGCACACGCAGATACTCTGCCTGTCCACCGTCTATCCTGCATCCAAGTGCCCAACCGCCATCTGGTTCGATGCAATTGTTGACCCACCCGTTTTTGCAGAAAAAACATTTCCCACAAAATGTCTCTACATTTACAACCACTCTATCACCTGGAACGACAGCATGGACATCATCCCCAGTTTCCACAACCACACCAACCATCTCATGGCCGACTGTGATACCTGTACGGGCCATAGGCACACTTCCATGCATTATGTGAAGATCCGATGTGCATATACTTGACAACGTCACTTTCACAATAGCATCTTTCTTGTCAACAAGTACAGGCTTCGGCTTTTCTATAAGTTCAAATTTTTTCTCTGATTTATATGTAAATGCTCTCATGTCAAAAATGCTTCAAGATCCTTACGGTTACCATCCATTTTGGATCATAATTTTATCTGCTATCACAAGTTTTATGGACTCTTTCTCTGTCATCCTTCAATATCAGACTGAAAAACCATCGCCTGATCAAGACATCATGAAATGACACGCCATAACTGTCGATTTCAGGTGAATATTTTTTTAACGAATCTGATTCATGTTAGCCTGCGGCGAATAAAGAATTTTTTTGTAGCGAAAATAAAAAGAAATGTTCCGGCTGCCTGCATAAAAGCAATTGTATGAAATGCTGACATAAATCCGACTCTTTCTGCGATAAAACCACCCAGAAGAATGCCAAGGCCCATGCCAAGATCCCATGAAATCAAAATCGACGAATTAGCTGTGCCGCGTTGATCATGACGTGCCACACTTATAAACATATTTAAAAATGCAGGATACATCTGACCATTGCCCAATCCGATCATAAGTGCTGCAAGATAATATCCCCATGGAGTAACTACAAATGCAAACAGCGAATAACCGATCAGAGATAAAAAGACGCCAACCATTGCATTATGAGTCAGTTTTCCGGCTCTAAGACTTTTAGCGCCAAACAGACGTGAAACAAAAAGTCCACCTGACAACAACATGAAAAATATGCCAGTTCCGTCGGTAATACCAAGTTCTTCCTTACCATAAATCGCCACATAATTGCTCATAACACCCCAGCACAATCCGAAAAAGCAAATATTTACCGCAAGCAACCAGGCACGAGTCAGAAAGAAATGATCGAGGCTTAGCTTCGGACGTCCCTCGGATTTCTTACGGCCAGGTAGCCTGACCGAAGTCGAACAAATAAATCCGGCAAAAGCCAATACAAGTGAAAGCCAGAACAGAATCATAAAATTGCCGGTAGCATGGTAAATATAAATACCTATACTTGGAGCTATAGCCATTGCAAGATTATTACTCAGTCCATAATAACCGATACCTTCATTTCTTCGCTCCGACGGCAGCACGTCAATCGCAGCCGTACTGTTAACTACAGTTGTAGCACCAAAAGGTATCCCATGCAATGTCCTGACAATAGCAAACATCAACAAGGTGCCTGCCCCTACATATCCGGTGAAAAGAATAAAGAATAAAAAAAAGCATATTGTCAGAACTCTTTTACGATCGAATGAGTCGACTACAAAACCGCTGAACGGACGTATAAGAAGTGTAGCTACAACATATCCCGACAAAACAATGCCTATCATATCTTTATCGGCATTAAACTGTTCGTCAAGATAAAGCGGCAACAAAGGAGTCAGAAGATAAAATGCAAAAAACAATAAGAAATTGCACATCATCACTTTTATGTATTCACGATTCCAAAGCCTGCGCAAAGCAACCTTGTTTTCAATCCCTTGTGTCGTATCCCTATCCATAGATAAACGTTAAACAATCTCGATACCACGTCAATCAAGGCTGCAAATTTAATCCAAAAAATCCATAGAAGTTCCTTTTTCTAATAAACACATGTAAATATCTTTACACTGACAATAAAATTGTTATCGAATCCGAATAGTTACTATATTTGCATTATTCACTTTAATATTGATCTTTATGGGATTTTGGAGTTTCATTGGCAAAATGATGTTTTTTAACTGGCTTTTTGGATCACACGATCATCACTGCAACTCTTGCGGCGGATCGCATTATAATCCACACACCCCTTATGATTATGACCATGATGACTACACATATCGTGATTACTACGACAATGACTTATCAAACGACAATTTTCTTGATGATTACGACGACTTTGATATTATGGATGATTTTGATTAAAATTATATCTATTTAAGTTCATATACGATATATTCAGTTTTATCGCATTATAATGAATAACATTTTACCATGCAGCTCTGTCTCTGACAACATATCAAGCCTATCAATCTTGAACTAAACATAATCCCAAGATGTTTTTTCAACAAACCTCAATATAATAAAAACAATACTATGAATTACACTGAAGCCATCAAATCAACCCCAATAGTAGTGGTTGAATTTTATGCGTCATGGTGCCCTCACTGCCAACGCATGGCACCTGTCGTAACAAAGATCAAAAAACAGCTCGAAGGGAAAGTAGACATATATCAATTTGACATTGACGAAAATCCGGAACTCTCGGACAAGCAAGGTGTGGAGACTGTTCCTACCATCATCATTTACAAAAACGGCAAAGAACAATGGAGAGAAGCCGGAGAAATGGAAGGGAAAGATCTTCTTGAAAAAATCGACTCATATCTATAATAGGCCGAACCTCTTTTAGAGAACTCCTTTATTTATATCTGTTTGTTGCTGCAAATCCTGTCTCACTTAAGTGAGACAGGATTTCTATTTATTGAGTACCACACGTTATCTTCGTATCTTTGCAAAAAAACAATAATGAATATATATAGAATTCCTCTACAGTTATTTTCGGGTATATTGTTTGCGTCATGCGTTTCAGTTATAAGCAACAATAACAGTAGTGTGCAGAATAGTATTTATCCACAACACACATTGACAGAAACACTATCCGACTCCATCAAGTCTGTCACATCACATTTTCCAGGCGAGACAGGCGTTGCAGTTATAATTGACAACAGCGATACTGTCACTGTGAATAATGAATGTAAATATGCCATGATGAGTGTATTTAAACTCCATCAGGCGATTGCACTTTGCCACGATTTAGAACAAAAAGGTGTGTCAATTGACTCAATAATAAATATCGAACGCAAAAGCCTGGATGCGGAAACATGGAGTCCGATGCTGAAAGATCATAAGGAGGAAGAATTCAGAATGTCGATAAAAGATCTGATGCGTTACACCCTTATACATAGCGACAACAATGCCAGCAATCTTATGTTTGACAGATTAACCGGACTATCAGAAACCAACCGATTCATAGCCACTATTATTCCTCGAAACAGCTTTAATATATCGGTAAGCGAGTCTGATATGAAAGCTGATCATGCCAGAAGCTATGATAACAAGACATCACCATCGGGAGCCGCCATGCTCATAAACCGACTGTTTACCGATAGTATAATCAGCGCACATAATCAGGAGTTTCTGCAAAAAACTCTACAACAGTGCCAGACCGGTTCAGATAGAATATCAGCCCCACTTATAGGTAAGAACGATATCAAAGTCGCACACAAAACAGGTTCTGGATATATCAACGACAAGAATCAGCTTATCGCTCATAATGATGTAGCGTTCATCGCACTACCAAATGGAAAACATTATGCTATTTCCGTATTTGTCAAAGATTTCCCCGGAAACGAACAACAGGCATCGGCTGTCATTGCTGAAATTTCAAAAATTGTATATACCGTAGTCACAGAATATTATATCAAACAAAAATCCGATTGCCAATGAAAAAGCCTGACATAAACATATAAAATTATTGGCATAATCTAATAGATGCTATAACAACAATCAATAAAAAAATGCGTGTTGTTGATTCCTAAACATGGAAATTTGCGCCCAACAAAAAACAACAAATCGCATTATGTATACACCACTTCTGACATGGGGCGCAATGGTTTCCTTATTCGTCATAATTCTTCTGATAAGATTCTGCCGAAATATTTATAAATACCTTAAAGGACATAATCTGTTTGAAATAGGTTCGGAGCGTGAAGAATTCTATTTACCCGGTGACCGTCTAAAATACGATGATTATGACTACAATGACTTCGATGACCTCTGACAAGCCAACACTACGGACCAAAGAAATAATAGTGTTTCTCGCAGATTATGGCGCTTGGCTTCTCGGATGCGGAGCTACATGCATACGTTTAGAGAAAAACGTGCACCGTATTGCCAATGCATTCGGCTTAACTGTTGAAATAATAATCACTCCACGTCATATACATCTTTCTACCACCGGACAAGATTATAGTGAACCATTTACCATCACTGCTCCAACAAAGGTTCACGCAACTGATTTTGAAATCATAACTCAATTAAGCAGATTAAGCTGGGAAGTAGCAGATAAAGGACCCGACTTCAAAAGACTAAAATCGGAATTCCATAGCATTACCAATAACAACAGACAAAGCAAATGGCTTGTTTTGTTTCTTGTAACACTTGCAAATGCATCATTCTGCCGACTGTTTGGCGGAGACCTGACAGCCATGTCATTGGTTGCTGTCGCGACTTTGGCCGGATACTACCTGAAACAGTGCCTTATAGACGCAAAAACCGATATACGTCTAACAGTGTTGATCTGCTCATTTGTATCATCAATCCTCGGATCAACCGACTATCTGTTTTCTCTCGGATCCACTCCTGCGATTACAATCGGCACAAGTGTCCTGTATCTAATTCCCGGCATACCGTATCTTAACTCATTCAGCGATCTACTTTACAGGTACTATATCTGTTCATTCAGTAGGTTTATGGATGTTATAGTGATGACCGCCTGCCTGTCAATCGGCTTATGCGCAGGAATGATGCTCATGAACATAGGAATGTTTTAAAACCACTTATGGATACAATAATTATTGAAGATGCATTATTTGCAGCTATAGCAGCTATCGGTTTCTCTTCTATAAGCCATCTACCTAAAAGAGCCTATCCATATTGTGCAGTTATAGCCGCTTTGAGTCATTCTCTGAGATACATTGTTATGCAAAATCCTGAATGGCACATGCATATCTTTCCGGCCACACTGCTTGCATCTTTTTTTACAGGAATCTCCGCTGTCTTTCTTTCTCATCTCGCCAAAACTCCGGCTGAATCCTGCTTTTTCCCATCGCTGCTACCAATGATTCCAGGCATGTATGCATATAGAACTTTTGGAGCTATAGCCGCATGTATTTTCAGCGATACACCTGACACATTCAGTTTTTACTTTTATCAATTTGCTCACAATGGTTTTATATGCATATCAGTTCTTATAAGTATGGTCGTCGGCTCAACAATTCCAATTGCCATTTTCAAAAAAGTATCGTTTCAGGCTACCAGATAGTAACGACATTTGACTATTTTTGCAACATAAAATTCAGATAATAATGGAATTAAGACAACTGAAATATTTTGTAAATGTAGCGGATAATCTTAGCTTTTCTGAAGCGGCAAAGAACCTGTGTGTCACTCAAAGCACTCTTTCACAACAAATAAAACAACTTGAAAGAGAACTTGGAACGCAACTCTTTATCAGAAGCAGCCATAAAGTGGCACTTACAGAAGCCGGCGAGGAACTGCTCCCTCATGCAAAAAACACTATTCACTCAGCAGAGATCTGTATCTCCAGAATCTCAGATCTGAACGAACTGTCATCAGGAACGCTTAACATAGGTGTGACCTACTCTTTCAGTCCTATACTCACCGAAACACTGATTACATTCATGAGAATGTATCCCCTGATCAAACTAAACATTTTCTATAAACCAATGTCGGAGCTAATGGACCTGCTCAAACAACGCGAGGTTGATTTTGTATTAGCATTCAAACCGTCGGAACCTGTAGAAGGTGTAGAATCTCATATTTTATTTCAAAATTCGCTTTCAGCCATTGTGAGAACCTCACACTCATTGGCCTCAAGCAGCAGTGTCTCTCTTGCCGAACTTGAGAAATATGATCTGGCATTACCATCCAAAGGCCTACAGGCACGCAATGCATTTGACAGAATCATTACTCCTTATAATTGCTTTAAAGTAAGAATCGAACTAAACGAAGTAAATATTCTTTTAAATCTTATACGCAAGACTGAATTTGTCACAGTGCTGGCCGAAGCCTCGATCCACAACGAATCAGGAGTAAAGGCAATCCCTCTGAGCATTCCAAACAATGAAATGGCCGGATGCGTGCACATACTTAAAGAATCATATCGCAAACATTCCATGCAGGAATTCATAAGATTGCTTAGCGAATCAATTGCAGTGAAAGAGCGCCAGAACGCCTGGATATAAATCAATGACCAAAACGATCAGGAAGCATTACTTCCTACAGGTAAATAAGTGAATCCAAGTTTTCGGATTCCTTCTCTGATTTCAGGCGCACCCATAAAAAGACTCCATAAAAGCCCTGTGCGATAATTTTCGATCATCGGTGTTATTGTCAACTGGTCAATTGCCAGATAACGCGGCATTGTCCAGTCAGCGGGCTCGGAAAATGCATCATAGAAACCATATTTTCCCCAGATCCAATCACCTTTTTCATAGAATCCTTTTAGCGCAGCCATTGATTCCTCCGGTGTATAGGGGAATGACGATAGCGCGGCTGTCGGCGTTATTACTCCAAGGTCGTTCTGAGGAAAATGAGCAGAATATCCGCTTGGTGAGTAACTCGCAGTAAGCCCCCAACAGGAAGGACCATATCCCTTGTAGCCTTTTGGATTATCCTGACAATAACGATAATTTGCAAGAGCATGGCTGCGATTCAGTACCCAATAGTCGCCATACTTGTCTTTCAACCCGCGCGGATCAAGACCTATCCATGAGTAGTGTGCCCAGAATAGCGGACCTCCGGCTACTTCAGCTCCATTGTGCCTGAGCACCATAGGCAAGCCATAGGCCTTATCAGCAGAAATAATATCTCCACTACGTGCCCAGCCTTTGTGATATACTTCCGAAGAAACAGGATGTGTGGGTGATGATGCAGCAAGAATGTAAGTAATCAGACATTCATTATAACCCTCAAGAGGAAAATTCATTTCCCAGCCATAATCTGGCGACCAATGCCAATATATGACATCTTCGCCTCCTTTGGTATACCACTGGAAGTCCATGTCACGCCAAAGACTGTCGATATCGGCCGAAAGTGCTTTCTCTGCTTCATTTCCGTCCTTAAAATACTCCCGGACAATAAGTAACCCAGACATAAGAAATGAGCTTTCAACAATATCTCCCCCATTATCCTTCTTTCCAAATGGCTTGGTTTTACCAGTCTTGCCATCAATCCAATGGCTCCATACTCCATGATAGCGATCGGCTTTACCCAGAAAATCCACAATCCTTGCCAAGCGCCTGACACCCTCCTCACGAGAAATGACCCCCCGATCGATGCCTACAATCAATCCTGCAATTCCAAAACCGGATCCACCAGTAGTGACTATGCTGCTGTCGCTCTGTGTGCCAATCTCATCAAGATGAATACGCTCGGGAGCAAGACCGGAATTTGACTCAGCGCCATCCCACATGTAACCGAGGTGTACTTTCTGAATGTAGTCGAGAAACTCGTCATCATTGTTAAAAGATTCCGGACGAGGCCCATCACTAACGAGCACCGTAGGATGATCAGATCTGCTTACGCAACTACAAAGCAACGCTATTAAAGTTACTGCAAAAACTGTAGTTATATTTTTAATCGATCGCAACATAATCCCATGGTTTACAAAATCCAATGTGGAGATTTACGTTCAGAAAAATTCCGAGACAATACTGATGCAAATGGAGAAAAGAAAGTACGTGCGCCTATGGGACACGACTTCACACAAGCACAGCATTTAATACAACGCGCTGCATCGACAGTGAAATCTTCAAAGATTGCTGAAGTCGGACACACATCACGACATTCACCACAAGATACACATCGACTGGAATCCAATATCGGCAGATAAGTTTTAGGAGCATTAGCCTGCCGGGCCTGATACTCCCTTACAAATGCAATAAAGTTTTTTACAGATTCCTCAGATGAAGGTTCATCTTTCAGATCCAAGGTGTTTATTGGCGAATGATCTCCTTTCATCAATTTACCGCGCACCAACCTACCGAACTCCATAGCGGCCTGTAAGTCTTCTTCATCAGGACGCCCGACAGCTATCGGTGTATCACTGCCACTATATGTGTGCTCACACGAAAACGCCGCAGCCGCGACCGGATTGAAACCTCTATCTTTCACAAATGCTTCCAGATCAGTCAGAGCATTCTCAAATGCACGATTGCCATAGACAACAACAAGTATGGCCGGCTGCCCCGTCAGACTACGAACATTGTCAAAACGTTCCATCGCAATTTTGGGCATGTGGCCACCATAGACCGGAACGGTGAAAATGACCGGCATATCCGGTACCTCGCCATCCTCCTCCGATATCGATTTTTTATTAAGGTTCAATGAATACTGACTCTCGCACTCCTGGCCATCAATGCTTTGTTTGATGGCATGTGCGATCTTGGCTCCACCGCCTGTCGGTGAAAAATATAAACTTAAGGATTTCATACATTCAAATTTAGCCCAATTATATCGAACATGCAAAATGAAACAATAATACACCCGACCTCACCTTAACTATTGTTAACTTTTGTATACATTGTTATGGCTCACTGTATTTGCTATTTTTGCAAAAAGCACGACAGAATTGCCAGAAAAACATCAATACCAATGATTTCACATCTGTACCAAAAGGAGAATGGCTCATGGGTGATACAAACCAACAAAGAGCATTGTGAGGGAGTCGCAAAAATGGCGGCAAGCTTCGCTTCGGAGTTCGGGATGGAACACTTAGGACATGTGCTGGGGCTGATGCATGACAGAGGTAAAGAGAAAACGGATTTTCAAAAACATATAAAGCGGGAATCGGGATATGATGCAAGCGTCCGACCTACTGGAGATACAAGTCATAGCCTCACAGGCGCAATTGTGCTCAACAGAAAATATCCCGACAAGATGTGCCTATTAAGCAATCCGATCGCCGGACATCACAGAGGACTTTATGATATCGACGAGCTGGAGTATCTTCTTACATCGGAAATCGACTCCGAAATAGACCGATCTGTTCCAGACATAAAGTTATCCAAACCTGATTTTGACATGAAAGGTTCCGATATACATCACTTGTCCAGAATGCTGTATTCATGTCTGGTTGATGCCGACTACCTTGACACAGAGAGATTCATGAACAAAAGCAGTTTTGATCAAAGAGGAGGTTGCGATGCTATGCCGACACTTTTACAACGGCTAAACAAACATCTTGAAAAACTTTCCCAAAGAGCTCAATCGCCACTCAACATATTACGCAGCAAGGTACAGCAACAATGCGCAGACAAGGCTTTATGTCAACCGGGATTTTTCGAGCTTACAGTGCCTACAGGCGGTGGCAAAACAATCGCATCGATGGTCTGGGCCATAAATCACGCTATACGACATAGGAAGAAAAGAGTTATAATAGCAATCCCCTACACCAGCATAATAATCCAGACGGCCCAGACACTCCGTGAAATTTTTGGAGACGAAAATGTACTTGAACATCACAGTATTATAGCGGATGACAAAATATCGGATAAAAACAGACTCGCCACAGAAAACTGGGATTTCCCCATAGTAGTCACAACAAACGTGCAATTGTTTGAGTCGATGTTTTCCAACCGCCCAGGAAAATGCAGAAAGCTGCATTCATTGGCAAACAGCATCGTGATTCTTGACGAGGTGCAGTCACTGCCTCTTTCATTTCTTCAGCCGATAATCGACGGAATCAAAGCGTACGCAAAAATGTTCGGCACATCGTTTCTTTTCTGTACAGCATCACAGCCTATACTCGACGGCGACAGAATGGGTGAGGGACAAGCCATATTTAAAGGTTTGGAAAATAACTCAATATGCAGAATAGTCGATAATCCGGTGAGGCTGCACGACAGACTCCGCCGAGTGAAGATAAATTTTGCCTCCTGCAACCGGTCACCGGAAGATATAGCCCGACAACTCAAAAACCATAACAGAGTCCTATGCGTGGCAAATACCCGCAAAACCGCAGCAGAAATTTTTGATTGTATGCCGAATGAAGGAATCACGCTACACTTGTCACGCATGATGTGTCCCATGCACATAAGAGAAACTATCAAAAAGATAAAACAAGCGCTTAAGCAAGATAATGACACCCCAGTAAGAGTAGTTTCAACCCAACTGATCGAAGCAGGTGTCGACATAGACTTCCCTGTAGTGTACCGTCAGTTTTCCGGCCTCGATTCCATTCTTCAAGCGGCAGGACGCTGCAACCGTGAAGGTCTCCTGCCGGAAGCCACTACCTACGTATACCAGACTGACGGCTATACTCCACACGGCTCCATTGCCAACGCCACCAATGCCATGAAAGAGATGCGATCTCTTTATCCAGATTCCGACTGGCTTGCTCCGGAAACAATGCATGAGTATTACCGTATACTATACACCAAGACACCAACATTTGACAAAGAAAACATAACAGCGATGTCGGCTAACGCTAAACATGTAGAGTATGAATCGATTGCAAAAAAATTCCGGCTTATAGATGACACAGGTGTTCCTCTCATTGTAAACTACGGCAACGTTCAGAATCTTATAGATCAGCTTAAAATCTTCGGCCCATCAAATAGATTGTCAAAGCAACTCGGCCAATATACCGTAAACGTGAACAGACGGCTATTCAACGATATGATGGATTCCGGACTGATCGAAGAGCCGTGGGAAGGGATATATTATGTCGGCTATGCCGATCAGTACGACCCCAAAAAAGGTCTGAAGAGCAACAATGAATATCTTGAACAGACATATACAATATAAACACCGACATGGAATACTTCGATAAAGAATACGGACTGGAGATATGGGGAGACTACGCATGCTTCACCCGTCCGGAGATGAAAGTGGAAAGGGTAAGCTATGATGTGATAACCCCATCGGCCGCCCGTAATATATTCCAGGCTATATTCTGGAAACCGGCGATACAATGGCAAATCACACGCATTGAAGTGCTCAATCCTATAAAGTGGTTTTCGATACGCCGAAACGAGGTGGGAGCTATAGGTCAATGTAGAGCTTCGGCACCGAAAATAATAGCCACAAAAAATCGACAACAGAAAAACTCGCTGATGCTTCGCGACGTACGCTACCGCATATACGCCAGAATGGTGTATATACCGCCTCAAAAACGCACCGGTGAACCGCAGCATGAGGCGAGAGAAAATGAAAATCCCGGCAAATATCAGGCCATGTTTGAGCGCCGGGCCTCGAAAGGTCAATACTTTTCCGCTCCATATCTGGGCACACGCGAATGTTCCGCTTTTTTTGAGCTTTTGCCCGACGGATCAAAATCGGGGCCCGATCTGCTTCAGGAATCAATAGATTTTGGTCCTATGCTCTACGACATGGATTTCTCAGATCCCGACAACATTCAGGCAATGTTTTATCGCGCGAGGATGGAAAACGGCGTAATTGAAGTACCACCAATAAATAGCAAGGAGGTGTTAAGATGATACTTAAAGCTCTATACGACTATTACCATTCGTTGCCAAAATCGGCTCCATCAGGTACAGAACTGAAAGAAATAGAATTTGTCATCGTCATAGGCCGCGACGGCAGCTTCAGGCGATTTGAGTCAAAGCGAATTGACAAAAAGCGATGCGCATCATTTTATGTAGCCAAAGCTGTATCCCGTACCTCAAGCCCTAAAAGCAATATACTTTGGGACAACGGCAAGTATGTGCTCGGACTGGAAGAGGCACACATCAAATACCATAGCCTTTTTGTAGCCAAAGTCGAGGAAATCGCACAACGACATCCAGATAATCACTCAATCGCTGCATTATCATCGTTTTACCGACAGCCACCAGAAGAACGTCTCGCCGCATTCTGCACTGATCAGCTTTTTGACGAAGTAAAAGAAAAACTTGCCTCCAATTTTTCATTTCAGACAGAAGGAGACGACCGCCTGATAGCAGAAATGGCAGAGCTTTTCCCTGATAGCGACATTGAATCAGACATGCAGGAAGGCATATGCCTCATCACAGGGGAAAAAGGTCCTATAGTAAGAATAACCTCTGCAACACCACTCCCCGGCAACTCTCCGATGGCAGCCCTTGTCGCGATGCAGAAGAATGCCGGTTACGACTCTTATGGAAAAGAACAGGCTTACAATTCTCCGATATCGCCGGAAGCTGAATTTGCCTATACATCGGCATTGAAGACATTGCTCGCCAAAGACTCCAAAAACAAAATAAGATCAGGTAACCGAACATTTCTATTCTGGGGCTCAGGCAACAGAGATATCTTAAATGAAGCTGAATCATGTTTCGGATTTATAATCAATCCGGAACATGACAGAAAGGAAGATTCAAATGAAAACTTATCCAAAACCATAAAACTTTACAAAAGTATCTGGTCGGGGGAAATTAAAACTACTCTTGATGACAGATTCCACATCCTCGGTCTTGCCCCTAATACCGGAAGAATAGCAATCGTGGAGTGGGCAGAAACAAGTCTTAAAGAATTTGCAGGTAAAATCCTCAGGCACTTTGACGATATGGAGATCGCCGACAATCGTAAACCGGAAAAACAGAAACCATACTCTGGTATTTTCGCCATGATGTCGGCAATAACACGTAGCGGAAAAACATCGGATGCACTCCCCAACCTAAGCGAAGCGCTCCTGAAGTCAATCGTTTCAGGAGAACAATATCCATACTCGCTTTATACATCGGCATTGGAACGCTTTAAATCCGAACTTTTCGAACACACGAAATTCAATCTTTACGAACATACGGCGAGCATATGCCGAGCTGGAATCATGAAAGCATATATCAATCGCAGCCAACAACATAATACAAACAACAAAAAACTAACCATAATGCTTGACAAAACCAATGACAACCAGGGCTACCTATGTGGACGCCTTGCCGCAACACTGGAGAAGATCCAGGATGAGGCCAAAAGCGGCGACTCGATACGCACACGCTATCTGTCGGCGGCATCAACAACTCCATCGGCAGTATTCCCATCGATGATGAATCTGTCGGTACATCATTCCGAAAAATTAAACAACGGATTACGCATCTTTTATGAACAGCTTAAACAGGAAATCATCGAGAAACTAAGCTCCAACGGCTTTCCTGCACATCTTGATCTGAATGACCAAGGACGTTTCTTCGTAGGCTACTACCACCAGCTTGCCAGCTTCTATACAAAAAAAGAAAACAAATAATAAAGATTAATCAGAATCAACAAACTCTATAAATACAATTAAATCATGTCAGAACTCTCAAACCGCTACGACTTCATATATCTATTTGACGTACAAGACGGCAATCCGAATGGTGATCCTGATGCCGCCAATCTGCCACGCATCGACAACGAGACCGGGAAAGGCCTTGTGACCGACGTGTGCCTGAAGCGTAAAGTGCGCAACTATGTCGACACAGCCTGCCGCGGTACAAAAGGCTACGACATATTCATTCAGGAAGCTGCTGTGCTTGACAACCGTGTTGAAGATGCTTACAATGATGACACCGTGAAGACAGCTCCCGATGAAAACCAAAAAGAAATAGCACAAAAAATCCTATGCAACAAGTACTATGATATCAGAGCTTTTGGTGCCGTGATCGCAACAACAAATAAAAACGGCCAGGTGCGTGGTCCGATACAGCTAACATTTGCCCGCTCGATCGACCCAATCGTAAGCCACAGCCACTCAATAACCCGAATGGCTGTAACCAAAGAGGCTGACAAGAAGAAAGAAAAGACTATGGGTCGCAAATCAACGGTGCCATACGGCCTCTACCTTACACACGGATTTGTATCGGCCAATCTGGCCAAACAGACCGGATTTACCTCTGATGATCTGGAACTACTCTGGAAGGCTTTGGAAAATATGTTTGACCTTGACCGATCAGCTGCCCGCGGGCTTATGGCAGCCCGTAAGCTCATCGTGTTTGAACACTCGACCGAACTTGGCAATGCACCTGCCAACCGCCTCTTTGATCTTGTCAAGATTACGAAAAAGAACTCTGTAGCCACACCACGCTCTTTTGACGATTATACTGTTACGATTGACAAAGAGCATCTACCTGCAGGAGTAACCTTAATTGAACGCATCTGACTCACCAACAGTGCCCAGAAACAATTACACCGAAGATGATATGCTGCCTCTGTCGGGGATACAACATTACATGTTTTGTCCCCGGCAATGGGCTCTAATCCATCTTGAACAGCAATGGTTCGACAATTATCTGACAGCCGAAGGCAAATTGCTTCACAAACGCGTTGACAATCCGATGATACGCCAAACCAACGGAACCAATGTTATGACACTTCGAGGAATACGCATTGAGTCTGCCAGACTTGGACTGTCAGGTATCGCAGATGCGTTGGAACTACATCCATTTGATGGAGCTCCTACAGAAAAAAGAAAACTCCTGAAGAGCAAAATGTACACGGCTCTTCCTGTAGAATATAAACGCGGACACACAAAAACCAACGACTGTGACCGGGTGCAAGTGGGCGCACAAGCCATGATACTGGAAGAAATGCTTGGTGTCGCGATCAACCGTGCCGCTATATTTTATTGGGAGGAACGTCACCGTGAATATATTGATATAGATAATAGTCTACGATCAAAAATACTGCATCTTTCCGATCAGATGCATGCCATGCTAAAATCGGGAAAATCTCCTGCTCCTATAAAAACAAAATCCTGCAAATCCTGCTCACTGGCAAACACATGCATGCCGTCGACTGAAAACAAAAGCGCGTCAAAATATCTTAAATCATATCTCGATGAGGAAATTACTTAACACACTATATGTAACTACCCCCGAGGCATATCTTTCAAAAGACGGCACAAATGTCGTAGTGTCGGATCAAGGCAAAACACTTTTCAGAATTCCAATTCAGAATATTGAATCGATCTGTACATTCGGCTATCAAGGTGCAAGCCCGGGGCTGATGAGATTATGTGCCGAGAGCGGAGTCAATCTTTCGTTTTTCAGCCCGCAAGGACATTTTATAGCACGCATACAAGGACCTGTATCAGGAAACATACTGCTCCGCCATACCCAGTACAAGCTATTTGAAAATGTTGATTTTGCGACACATCTCGCATCAATAATAGTTTCCGGGAAGATATACAACTCCAGAGTTACATTACGAAGATTTGTAAGAGACTATCCTGAACGCGCCGGAGTTGAAGATGCCGAAATAATATCCGAAAAATTAAAACGGTATTACCGTCTTGCAAGAAGAGCAATTCCCATGAATGAACTGCGAGGAATAGAAGGATATGCTGCAAATGCTTACTTTGACGTTTTTCCTAAGCTGATATTTAACAATCATCCTCATTTCAAATTCACAAAACGCACCCGCCGACCACCCACCGATCCGATAAATGCTATGCTGTCATTCGGATATTCGCTTCTTGCCGCAGACTGCACATCGGCACTTGAAGGTGTCGGACTGGATCCATCACTCGGAGTATTACATGCCATGCGTCCGGGCCGCCACTCTCTTGCACTTGATCTGATGGAAGAGTTCAGGTCATATATTGTCGACCGTTTTGTTATTTCGTTAATTAACACGCGGCAAATAACAGCTTCTGACTTTTTAATCCACACCGACTCCGATTTAGAAACATCGTTGTCGGTAATGCTCACCGACAACGGAAGAAAAAAATTTCTTTCAGCATGGCAAAACAAGAAAAAAACAGAAATAATCCATCCTTTTCTTAGTGAAAAAGTCCCCATCGGACTGTTGCCTCATTGCCAAGCTCTTTTATTATCGCGCTATCTACGTGGCGATATTGATGATTATCCTGTATTTCTAAGCAAATAATAAAAGATGTACCTACTAATAACTTACGACGTAGAAACTCTAACCTCCTCAGGCCGTCGTCGTCTGCGACAAGTGGCCAAATGTTGCCTGAATTACGGGCAACGCGTTCAAAATTCGGTTTTTGAATGCTCTATTAACGGAGCTGATTTCGTGTCCTTCAAATCACAATTAAATACTTTAATTGATCATGAAAAAGATACTATACGCATATATCATCTTGGTAAAAACTATAACAGCAAAATAGAACAATTAGGAAAAAGCACATCATTTGATTTTAACGGAGAACTTATTATTTAGATCATATTATAAGCTATTGCGAACATTAAGCGATGCAATTTTCAAGCAGCTTTCGCACCAACTGATTTACACCCAATTACAATTTCCAATCTTGTTTTTGATTGCATAATTCCAATTAATTGGATAACTTCGCAAAATACGGCTGACAAATAGATGTATAATAAACGTCTATACAGCAAGCGTCGCACCCTATATGGGTGCGTGAATTGAAACAATTTGAGATGACATGAAAGATCGCTGTACATCGTCGCACCCTATATGGGTGCGTGAATTGAAACCACGAAATCATCACTCTCAACAAAAGTAATACGGGTCGCACCCTATATGGGTGCGTGAATTGAAACTTACCGAGCACGGTCTAATTATGGGAATCATGTGTCGCACCCTATATGGGTGCGTGAATTGAAACACGCTGACAAAATTGCCATTGAGACCGGGGGAACTGTCGCACCCTATATGGGTGCGTGAATTGAAACGTCGTGATCGTTTTGATTTTGCTTGGCCCGTCTTGGGTCGCACCCTATATGGGTGCGTGAATTGAAACCTTGAACCTGTCCGATCTGAGAACCGGCAGTGAGTCGCACCCTATATGGGTGCGTGAATTGAAACAGTACTATCTCCATCATAATGGGAGGGGTGACCTGTCGCACCCTATATGGGTGCGTGAATTGAAACTTCACTGAGCATGGCTTGATAATGGGTATCATGGTCGCACCCTATATGGGTGCGTGAATTGAAACAGCCTCTTGTTGTGGCTGAGTTGCTACAGACCTCAGTCGCACCCTATATGGGTGCGTGAATTGAAACCTCAGATCATTATTATCATACTTGGTTTAGTTGGTCGCACCCTATATGGGTGCGTGAATTGAAACTACCGGTTGCATAAATACCTCCTGCACCGTAGTAGTGTCGCACCCTATATGGGTGCGTGAATTGAAACGTCTATCTTGCCAACTACATCAAGGCGAAATATTGGTCGCACCCTATATGGGTGCGTGAATTGAAACTCAGAGGCACCTGCATCAATAGGGAATATGCGATCGTCGCACCCTATATGGGTGCGTGAATTGAAACTGCAGACTTCTTGCCTCCAAGCCCTGATCTCGTAGTCGCACCCTATATGGGTGCGTGAATTGAAACGACACAAGCATCAAGCACTTTACGCAATTCCGTGTCGCACCCTATATGGGTGCGTGAATTGAAACTTAACTATGATAAAGATAATTTCAGGTTTGGAGGTCGCACCCTATATGGGTGCGTGAATTGAAACAGCAATGACTAATCAAGAATTTTTGGAGAGTATCGTCGCACCCTATATGGGTGCGTGAATTGAAACATAAGGGGATACAAATTTAATCATAGGGTAGGAGTCGCACCCTATATGGGTGCGTGAATTGAAACAACCCAGATTTCAGCAGGATTTCAAACAGGCGCGTCGCACCCCATATGGGTGCGTGAATTGAAACTGCATAATGTTCTTCCCCTCGGTCGTACTCGGCACCGTCGCACCCTATGTGGGTGCGTGAATTGAAACCCACGTTATGATTAAGATTACATCAGGTTTGGAGGTCGCACCCTATATGGGTGCGTGAATTGAAACAAAAGTTAATGAGCGTATAGCTGAGAGGATTGATAGTAGCACCCTATATGGGTGCGTGAATTGAAACTGCATAATGTTCTTCCCCTCGGTCGTACTCGGCACCGTCGCACCCTATGTGGGTGCGTGAATTGAAACCACATGAACAGCGTCGTGCGCCAGTTGCTGGAGCGTCGCACCCTATATGGGTGCGAGAATTGAAACGGCATCAAAATGGTGGACAGGCTAACGGGGAAGCCCCGTCGCACCCCACATGGGTGTGTGATTTGAAACATGATAATCGGCATTATCGGCTACTTCACTATAGTCGCACCCTATGTGTGTGCGTGAATTGAAACATCTTTGCCGGCGGACTACTCGCCCTGTTCGTGGTGTCGCAACCTGCACGGATGAGTGAATTAAAACGAACGTCACTTTAACTAACGTCCATACCTAAATCATCACGCGTCCTATATGGGCGCGTGAATTTTCTTAATTACCGCTACAACAAAATGTCGCATACGGCATGAATTCAAATAACTGAATTACCGGAAATATGTAATCACTATTGATTAATGCCAATTGCGATATGCGTAGCCAAGCATCTGATAAGCAGCCTTATCAAGAGACTCCCGAAATCGAGGATGAGCAATTGAAATGAGCAAACGGGCACGTTCGATCATATTTTTTCCCCTAAGATTTACAGCTCCATATTCCGTAACCACCCAATTGGTCTGAAAACGCGTTGTCACGACCCCAGCTCCAGGCGTAAGGATGGGCTTGATCTTGCTCTCGCCTTTTGATGTTATAGAGAGCATGGCAATAAACGACTGGCCACCAATACTTCTGGATGATCCGTAAACAAAATCCTGTTGTCCTCCTACCCCCGAATAAATGCGTGTACCTATCGAATCGGCGCATACCTGACCGGAAAGATCTATCTCAAGACAGGAATTGATCGCAACCATATCGTGATTCTGAGATATTATAAACGGATCATTAACCCATGCAATATCACGAAAAAGAAAAGAACGATTATGGTCAATAAAATCGTAAAGACGTCGAGTACCCAATGCAAGTGATGCCACAGATACTCCTGGTTCGATCTGTTTACGTGAATTATCGACAACACCTGATTTGATCAGATCCACCATTCCATCGGTGAGGGCCTCCGTGTGTATGCCAAGATGTCGATGAGAGTGCAATGAATGCAAAACGGCATTAGGTATTGCACCGACACCAATCTGCAGTGTCGATCCATCTTTGATATGCTCAGCTATATGTCTGCCTATCGCCAGTTCGGCATCTGTCGGTTCGTTATCAGGTGTTTCGGCCAAAGGATCGTTCACCTTGACAAGCGCATCGATTTTAGAGATATGCAATACCGAATCTCCATAGGTAAATGGCATCATCGGGTTTATTTGTGCAATTATTATCTTTGCGCTCTCAACAGCCGATGGCGTAAGATCGGCAGACACGCCTAAGGACACATATCCGTCGGGGTCGGGAAGCGAACAGTTTATAAACGCTACATCGAGTTTTATGGTACCATCGCGAAACAGAATCGGCACTTGTCCGAAGAAACGCGGTGTGGTTGTCGCATAACCTTGATTCACCCATCCGCGTACTGCATTTGAAACAAAAAATGAATCAATATGGAAGGAGTCCTTGAATTTCGGATCGCACAAAGGTGACACGCGGCGCCCCAGAGCAAATGCGTTGTACAGCACCACCCCACGCAATTCATGGCCTCGTCGGGCCAAAGCTGCAATAAGAGCCTCGGGAATAGAACAACTACCTTGAACAAAAACATGATCGCCGCTTTTCACAAATCTGACTGCCTCATCAGGAGTAATGTATTTGTACTGTGTCGCCATTATAACGTTTCGGTAGAATTTAAAAATAAAAAATCAAGGTAAAGATATATAAGTTTTTTGTTTTCCTTCGCTTATTACACCAAAGAAATAAATTGCATCCATATCTTATAATGAAACAAGGCCTAAAAACAACAGATGCTGCCCCTGATTTTCCAGAGACAGCATCGGTAAGCCGCACATAAAACGAACTATTTATCAGATAAATAACATTAGCCTACCTTATTGTGAGTGAGTTTCATAATACTTATCGGACAGGCGGCGACACATTTACCGCACTTTATGCAATCGACATGCAGATAACCTTCTATTTTACCACGACTGTCGTAGGGTGTTAGCTGCATCGGACATACTCGTGCACAACTCTTGCATTTCATCTGACACGTATCGGCAACATGGATATTCGTGAATCCTTTTGGCAATGGGATGTCTCGCGGAGATACCCACGACGACATTGTTCCCATCGGGCAGAATGAACACCATGTGCGTGGCGCATAAACAAATGAAAGAATAATACCGACTATGGTTGTCACCAATATTATTGTCCAGAACACACGTCCCATTGCGTTCCAGTCGCCCCATGCAAAATACATCTGCACTCCAAACATCGTAAAAATAAACAACACCATGAATAGTCGAAATCCGAATGTGCGCAAAAATTTCGGAATCGGACGATGAGGAGAGTACTTTGCCAACACGCGGTCGTAAAAATTACCACGCGGACAAGCATTGCCGCACCACCATCGCCCACGTTTCAATGCAAACGCAACCGGCGCAATCATGCATATCAGCGCCAACAATCCTATAACCGGATAAAAAAATCCAACTGCAAGATAAACCAACAATATCCAATAAAATGCATGCCCCTTGGATGGAAAATATCTATGAAATCTTTTAGTTGCCATATTGCTTTCTGTATTAATGATTCTGAGACAAAATTAGAGATTCGACCATTGACAAACAAACGATTTTTCATATCTTCACATCGAATTTATCTATCATAGCCCAAATGACACTCCAACAACTCAGATACATAATAGCCATCGACCGGCACCGCAATTTTGCAAAAGCTGCTGAAGAACTCAATATAACCCAACCGACACTAAGCTATCTGCTTCAAAAACTTGAGACGGAACTTGACGTAAGAATATTTGACAGATCAAACAAAAGCGTCAGTCCGACTTCAATAGGCCGGATAATACTAAGCCAAGCCGAAAAGACTGTGAATGAATCGAAACGGATAACCGAACTTGTAGCGGAAGAAAAAGGATTGATCTCAGGAAACCTGAGTCTTTCCGTCGGCCCCTCCATAGCGCCATACATACTGCCTAAGTTTATCAGTCGATATACACAGATGTTTCCTCTTGTAAAACCGTCAATCATGGAGATGAAAGCAGAAACGATGCTTGAAGCCCTGAGAATCGGACAACTTGATGCCGGAATCGCTTTAAGCGGACACCGGCATAACAACATAATGGAAATCCCGCTCTACACCGAGTCTTTCTACCTGTATGTGTCAGAGTGCTGCCTGCAAAAGCTCCCTGAATTCAATCCTGACAATCTAGAGCACGAACAAATGTGGATAATGAAAGAGTCACAATGCCTGCGCGACAGTGCATTCAGTTTCTGTAAAGCCAGGGCGACAGGTAAACGAATTTATGAGGCCGGAAGCATCGAAACCCTGATACGTATCGTCGATGAAAACGGCGGTTTTACAATTATTCCGGAAATGCATCTGCCACTACTAACGGAAAAACAACGGAAAAACGTAAGACGCATCGAGGGTGACTATTTATCGCAGCGTCATATATCAATTTATATAAGAGAAGATTTTATAAGAGAGCGTGTGCTCAACAGTGTGATCGACACTCTGGCCGATTTCATCCCTAAAAATATGATGTATGAACACATTTCAAAACATGGCGTCAGGCTATAGACTGACCACCCTGATCTCACTGCTTGAATTGTTGCCTTCCTGATTGACCTGAATCTGAACAGGTATTCGCTCGCGCAACTCTTCTACATGGCTTATAATGCCGACATGGCGTCCGGTTTTCGAATGAAGGGACCGAAGCGTATTCACTGCATTCTGCAAAGGTTCGCCACTGAGTGTGCCGAATCCCTCGTCGATAAACAACGTGTCGACCGACAGTTGACTTCCTATATCACTAAGCGCCAAGGCCAATGAGAGAGAAATCAGGAAACTCTCGCCACCTGATACAGTACTTGCCGCCCGACACACAAATCCCTGGTAAGCATCTTCAAGCGATATGACAAATGTGCCTGGTACTACCTTCAGTGTATAGCGATCGGTCAATGTTTTCAGATAACTGTTTGCCGAGTAGATAAGACTCGTCAACACATAGCTTTGGGCAATTTTTCGGAACTTATTTCCTGTAGAATCACCGATAAGCTGATTCAATCGTGACCATCGGTGATAATCTGATTTTTTATTGTCGGCATCCTTAATAAGGGCACTCAGTCTCTCCCTGTTTTCAGCATCGGTTTTGAGTTCCTGAATGACAGCGCCTTTCCTTTCAACAATCGCTGAAAGTCGCTTTTCAAGTTCGGTAATACGAGCTTCAAGCAATCCAGTTTCATCATGCCCTGAAAATTCAGGCTTCTTCTGCCTGTGTCCATCATATTGTTTGCGGCAGGATTCAAACAGTGCCTTCTTTGCCACAAAATTTTTTCGCACTCTGTCGAGCGACTCTCTCATCGCTTCAATATTATCTGACGATATACCGCCCAGTTCCTCAAGTCGCGCAAAGGTAATACCTGACTTCAACAAAAAATCATCAATCTTATTTCTGTTGGTGACAATTATGTCATCAGCTGCCCCGATATGGGTCAATGCCATATTGACAGCCGTATTCAAATCACGTGTCCTGATAAAAAGCCGTTCTATCTTTTCTATCTTTTGCGGCTCCACATGTCTCCATACCGGCATCAGAACGACTATCGAATCCATGACCTCTTCCACATTCCCACACACGGCAATCGCTTCTTTATGTTTTACTTCAAGCTCATGACGGAGCAGAATATTATCGGCGTATACTTTAGATGCTGAAGTCAATGCCGATGCAAACTCACATGGCGCCTCCTGCCAGTCGATATTCCAATTGATTCCAGATACCATTCTCCCGGTACTATCAATAGCATTTGCTATTTCAGCTTGTTTTGAATCAACCATGGTTTCGGACATGCGCATACGGTTCTTACACTCGTTAACAGCATTTTCAGCTTCCCGGGCCAATGCTTTAATTCTATCCAGTCCCTCACGTTTTTCAATGAGGGATCTATGAAGTTCTCTGACACTAAATTCCAACGTTTCGCCACTTTTAATTTTAATATCAAGTGCCGACCGTTTCTCCGTCACATCAACCAAAAGGGCTGCAAGCCGCCGGGATGTAGTGTCATCAAGCAAATCGATACCGCATATTTTACAGGCTTCCAAAGCTTTATTTTCTGCGACAATAACTGATTGATCAGCCTCAAGAGCTTTTCTGTCACGATCGTATGACTCCTCTTCAATTGCAATTTCAGCATCAAGTCTACGCTTATTATCTACCAGTTCATTATGCTCTTTCTCTGCACTGTCATATAATTCCCGCAAACCATTGACAAGAATCTGAAGATCATCTTCGCATGGAATATCCGACGTAATTTTCTGCCGGCATACCGGACAGATATCTCCTACCTGAAGTTTAAGACGCAATGTCTTTGCAAACTTATCTATGGAATCTCTCTGCTTTTCAAGATCCTCCCTTCTGATAGCCAATTTCAGTGCCGCATCATGAATATGACGATCAATACCTGTCAGAGTTTTTTTCAGATTTTCAATTTTCGAAAACCTGTCTGCAAGATTCCGAAACATATTATCCATGCGATTTTTTTCGGATGCATATATTTCGAGGCGCTCAGAAGCGGCAGATATCCTATTAAGAATATCATTAAATCCATCACGCTGTGCGCGTAGCTCTGAAATGCGAAGTCTGGCAACAGCCTCCGACTGAATTTCAATCTCAGCCTCCTGCTTATCACAGAATGCTTTTACCTTCTTTACTGCCGCTTCAGCTTTTTCATAATCAGGAATCAGTCTGTCGGTCAAAAGCCGGTTCTCCAATGTATGCCGCTCTTTCTCTTTGTCGACAAAAATACGGCCTTCAGCAATTATCTTAAGATTTCCTACTATTGTCTGTGCATTCTCATAAACGGCAGCCTTATCTTTTTCCGTCTCAAGAAACGCATCAATTTTCTTTATCTCATTATCTATTTTCTTGACTTCACTACGGGCATATATGCCGCCTCCGAGCATAACTGCAAACTCTCCGGCCAAAGAATCCAACATTTCTTTCTGCTGTTTCTTTACAGATTCTGCATCTTTAATCCCGATCGCCCACCTGCGGGCATCAATTGTTGAGAACCAATCTTTTATAATGCCTTCCTTCTGTTTAAAATCATCACTCTCAACAACGTTCAATGTCTGCCGATATGCCTCAGCCGCATCCCGAAGCACTCCTGACAGCTCAATATCAGTCCTGATCCATTGAAGTTTGCCATTTTCTTTATCAGCGGCAGCTTTTAACTCATTATATTGCAAATCAAGTGTATGCGACTCATTTCTGTAATTATTGATATCTTCATCGGAAAGTGTACGCGTCCCCTGTATAAGCAGCATTGCTTCATCGAAAATCTGCTTCTTCCCTGATGTAATTTCAAAAACCTTGGCACCAATTTTTGAATATACATCTACCCCGGTTATTTTCTCCAGAATCTCGGCTTTTTCATCATCCCGGCTGTTAAGGAATCGTGTGAACTCCCCCTGCGCAAGCATGGTTGTGCGACAAAACTGACTGAAATCAAGTCCTACCGCAACTTTGATTTCAGCCTCAATTTCACGGTCTTTGTTAATAATATAGCCGTTATCCACATTTTTCAACTGCCAATATTTCGACTGCAAGTTTCCTGTGACCTTTTTCCTTGCCCTTGCAACAGACCATACAGCTTCATAATGTACACCATTGCTACCGATAAATGTCAGCGTCACAAACGCCTCTCCGGTATTACGACGCATAAGCTGACGCGGATCGTCGATTCTCACCGACTTCTCGCCATCTTTTGTATCGCCCTGCATTTTCGTACTGTCAAGACGAGGGGTATCGGCATAAAGTGCAAGGCATATAGCATCAAGAATAGTAGACTTACCGGCACCAGTCTTTCCTGTTATAAGAAAAACCTCACTATCTGCCAGAGGCTGCGATTCGAAATCAATGACAGCATCCTCAATCGACGCTATGTTATGTATGGAGAGTTTCTGGAGTTTCATTATCTGACGACTGTTTTATTAAACAATTCGAGAATCATTGTCGACCAGCAACAATGCCTCTATGAAAAGCCTTTGCATCTCATTGTCGAACTCAACACCCATATCTTCAGCATATCTGCGTGCGATATCAACCGGCATTTCCGACTGAAACTCCTGAACAGATAAAACCTTCTCACTGCTACGCATCTCCGATTTACGCACTGCGTTTATATAACAGAACCGGCATTTCTTATTTTTCGTCAGCAAAACAGCCTCGGCATTAGCATCAACCGGGAGGAAGTCCTCGACTTCGACATTCAATCGTATATAAGCAGGTATTTCATCTGGGAATCCAGCCAACAATCTTTTTGCCTCATCCCATGTTGCAGAGCCACTTACCGGCAGGGTCACCAATGGATAAAGATTATCAATCCCGATCTTCTTAATTTCAGGTACACTCCCATGTTCATCAATACTGACCAGACTGACTGTATGAGCAAAACACTCATCAAAAGTGACTGGTAGCGGAGTGCCGCAATATCTCACATTGCCCTTATCGCAACGCACCGACTGTCCACGGTGTATATGACCAAGCGCCATATAGTCATAACCTTCACCCATTTCACCAAGGTCAATGGAATCAATACCACCCACAGTGAATTCCGACGCATGATCGTGACCTGTAAAATCGCATCCTCCTACAGTTGTATGCGCCATCATGACCACCGGTAGCCCTCTTAGATTACGCGCGGCGACTGCATCAAGCAACCGCTGAAAAAATTTTTCCGGCATATTTCGTACACTGATATAAGGCACAGCTATAACATATCCCTTTTCAGGTATTTCAATGATATGACGTTCAAGATCGTCTTTCGTCAGATAGCCGATTGTATGCACATTCAAAGCCTGCCATGGTGTACGGAAAATCTCGTGTCTGGCTGCACTGTCATGATTTCCGGCTGTAACAACAATCGTCATTAAAGGATTGGCGGCATGGATCCTGACAAGAGCCTCAGCCATCATTGTCTGCACCGAAGCTGAAGGTTGCGACGTGTGATACACATCGCCACAAAGCAGAAACACATCAGGTCTCTCCCTTTCGACAATATGCACCATCTGGCTCAACATCGCCAATTGTTCTTCGGTCCTATCGTAATTATAAAGTGTATGACCGAGATGCCAGTCGCTTGTATGAAGAATCTTCATAGTAACAGGTTTTCGTTTTCCATACTAAAGTTATCAATCATTTATGATTCTACCATAAATAACATCCTATACTCCTCCATAAAAACTTCAAAGCCATAACCGACAAAAATAATTCACTTATATTCACCATCCCTTATATTCCATACTATACATATCAAAACCTTCCGCCCAATAGTTCTTTTTAATCTCATTCAAAACAAATCCCTGTTTCTCATAAAACTTATAGGCAACTTGTGAAGTCCTGACTGTTATTTTTCCAACACTCGAAATAGCCTTCAGAACCTCAATCCGATATCTCAGCAAAATTGTTCCTAAAGATTTACATTTAAAGTCGGGATGTATGATGTCCCAGCTTATTTTACCTATGGTTTTGTTTTCTGCAAAATTTATACCACCGCATCCAACGACTATTCCATCAACGAGCAAGACATAATACATCTCTATTTCATTATCCAGATAGTCATTTAAATCATCAGCCTCTTCCTCTGCAAAAAAATCAGGCGTATTCAATTTCATCAAATTTAAAACAGCATCCTTATCTGTAGGCTGATATTTTCTAATCACAATTGAATCATTCTGTTTCATAAAAGTATTCTCTAAAATCATAAACAAAGATAGCCAGAATATTCGATGAGAAGAATAGCGATCATCATGCGAAGCATGGTGCGCAGTGGCAAAGACAATTTTTCGAGTCAAATACAACTAAATCCATTCCTCCTCCCATTGATAAACAATGGAATAGTCTGATGTCAGGAAACTCGATGCCAAGATCAACTAATTAGAGGACGTCTGTTTTTCCATTGTTGATTATGTGATTTTGTAACCAGTCAATTATTTTCTTATCTGTATAAGTAGAGAATTTTCGTGCAAACAGAGATCTGGAATCAACCAGTTCTTCAAAATCACAATCATGCCATGTATAAGGTTTTCCACGTGTCCAATCAATTTTGCGTGTCTTTCCTGCAAAATTAAGTGTAATGTCATAAACCGTGTCTTTATATGGCGATGCCATAATCAAGGTCTGTTTATATATTTCATCAGCACAAGGCACCCAACGAAATTTTCTTAAAATCCACTTTTCAATGTCCACAAGAAATTGGGCGAATCCGGAAGTAATAGAAACCCATTCATAGCCTCTGTAAAGCTTGATATCCCACCTACGCTTAAAACCTATAATTTTTTGTAATGACACAATTGTGCTACGGTATATCGTAAATATACCTCTGATGTATCTAACCGGATACTTGCATTTTCCTGTAAAAAAATAATAGTATTCCGTTTTCTCAGATAAATACTTTTTATTGAGTTCTCCTTGACCAAATCCGACCAAATTGGTACCCTTTGCCAGTGAATCAAAAAATTTGTGAATGCAATCCTGAGCCTTCAACGGCAAATCCTGGCCCGAAAGCAAATGCAGATATTCATATGGTCCATGCTGGAGTGCTGTTTTGAAGACCAACAATTCCGCCTGTACCAACGACATATCACCCCATTGTATATCAATTGATTGCTCCCCATACAAAATGGCAATCAATCGACCTTTATCTGTTTTTATTCCTAAAAAATCTCTATAGTTGGCTTTTTTGTCAAGTATAATAAAAATATCATTACGATCATCATCAATCATATTGACAAGCGCTTGAAGACAATACGGATCGTTATGAGCAATTATACAATAAGCGTGTCGTGACATGATTATTTAATATGTAATAAGACCTGACATACAATACGGACCATATCACAATTATTTGCATCAGTCAATGCAGCCTTTGAATATTATCGATGACTAATGATCAGTCGCGAAGTAGTTATCACGACTGATAGTATTCTTTATATATCAGCAACAAAATTAGGCAAAATATCTTTTCAAAACCATCATTAATATAAAAAGTAAATGGTCATAGAAACCACACAGCAAAGGCCCCGTACCATTTAATCAATAACGGCTAACCTGGACAGGATTGTGTTTTTACAACATCTTCCTTATAGATTTGTCCGTCGGTTGAGATAGAATAAAATGTTTCTATCTTCAATGAAGTCTTAACGACACATTCCTCATCATGATTCCAGCCCTTTGTAGTATAACGTTCTGTAATAATAAAATGGCTATTATCATTAAATCTAACAGAACTTTCAAAATAATCAATATACTCAATATCATCAATTACATCTTTTATATTCGATTCTTCTTGGATTGGGAGTTTTAAGATATCGGTAATTGCCATGTCTTTATAAATGACCATATAAATATCCTCTATATCTGAATACTCGTAAACATAAACTCCCACGCACAAGCTATCTGATAGTTTCTTAATAGAAAATAAACGAATAGATGAGTAAGAAAGTGATGTCCTATTTGGAATCTTGTCTGCTATGAGTTCCTGAATTTGCAGACTATCCAAATATATTCCTTGTCGAGAAAAAGCATTTGGAATAGTGTCAACAGAAATAATACTGTCGAGAGAAATACCCAAATCTCGAAACAATATCAAATTATCATTAACAACAAGAGAGCTATCAGCTGTTAAATTTTGCGCTTTTGCCGCTTGTTGCTGATTACAGCCACTCAATATTAGTGTGGCAATAAAGATAATGATAATAATTGGAAAGAATTTATGCATGGCAAATTATTGCTTTGATATTTACAAACATAGTGACCCAATTATGACTCTTGCATTCTACAAGACATCCTTTCCTCCATTCATTATAATTATCGTGTTGCTACAAATCTGGATTGGCTGGAGCATTAGGATTTATGAGAGTCCTTGCGACACCAACAGTTATGATTCCTAAAGCCTGAAGAATAGAAAGGCCCTTGTCTTTTGTGAATTGAAAAGAAGGAGTATTATAATGCCTACTATTACAAATGAGTAAATTGTGAGGATATGTAGTCAACACAAAATCGACCAGATTGAATCTGACTTTATCAAACTGCATAAGAGTTTTTATCCCGATGTTACAACTAAAATCCATTGCGGCAGAAGAGTGTGATGTGTTAACCATAAGCCCTTTTATATCAATAGTATGTCCACCTAAGCTTACAGGCATATCATTGATCCTGTAACATAAAGATTCAATAACACCGCCAAGACCTCCTACACGAATCGTATCAGCTTCTGCGTTAGTCATAATGAAATCCTTGTTGGCATCAAAGAACGATACATCCAATGTACCGTAGGCGGCATCACCGGTGTCGATATTCATCATAACCGGATTATTCAATACACGCCCGGCACAGTTTAAAGTCATACCTTCGCCAAAACACATATTTGGAGCAACATTACTTCTTTCTGGGGCTATGGAAGGCACTGTGATTTCATTTCTAATAAAATCCAAAGTCACATCCTTTAATTGAAGCATCAGTTCACTTCCAAGAATGATGCTAAAATGATTGGTAAACTGGTCAGCTTTGGCATTTCCAGTTTTGAAATCAATGATAACAAACGGCACATCAGTCACCACAATGTTTCCAATCTTTATCTCCTTGGCTATGGCATATTGCCCTTTACGCTGGCCAATACCGGCGACTGTAACATAGCCGTCAATAGGAATAAGATTGTATTTTTGCGCAAGTGAATCCGAAATCATATTTACTCCGGCACCAGTATCAAAGGTAATATCTGCAACGTCTTCATTGATGGTGCTATTTTCAAGATGCATAAGTACTGAACCGTGTTTTTCCTCACCAACTGGAACAATTTTAAACGGAACACGGCCAACAGATTCTGTAAATGTTACTCCATAGGGCTTATAGGCTGATAAAGCAGTGTATTTATAAATTAATTGTTCCAAAGACGCTATCCAAGTTGAATCAAGGTACTGCTGTGTTGCCTCAAGTATTGTTTTTGCCAGGTCGGAAGCTTGTTGATTATATCCTATACGGCTTAAATCTGTTGCAAACATAACCGTAGAATTCAACAGATTTCCTAATTCAAGCGAAGCTGAATGTTCCTTGAACAACTGATCAAAGGCCGGAACAGAAACGTCCGGACGATTGAGGCGATTACCGATTAGACATCTTGAAAACACTTCAAGAAACGGCATTATGGAATCTTTTGGTGCAACGTTATATATGGAATCCAACGCAAACCAATCGCTTGAATTCATCGCTGTGGCTATGCGCTCATCATATGATTGAGCTGACCCAACCAACGATGATATCATGATTACGAGCAACAGCAGTAATTTCTTCATGATGAATTAAATCTATTGTTTATGTATAGTGATAATTAAGGTATGAAAAAACATGAGCTAAATATGCCCCACGTCTTAGCTTGAAGATCGTTGCAAACTATTAGGACAGATTTAACAATTGTGCCTCACGCATATGCGAGGGAATCACTATGCTAATCCTTATCCTATTTAAAATGTCTAACATTTTCAAGTTAAGAGGTTGAGCATAACGCTTCTTTATACAAAAATGTAGAGGACTGACCACTGTTAACCAATTACAGAGTTATTGTTTTTTCAATGTAAAGCTATCTAAACTTTCGAATTATTAGCAATAAACAAGAAAAGAATTTAATTAAATAAATGTAATAATTATTAATAATTACAAAACACCCCTGTTCTATTTCCTCATTTTAATTATCTGCTTGTAAACAGGCATTTAAGCACCGCATATAAAAACATGGCAATGATTACTTATCGCTACTTCCAAGCCTGTTTAAAATTTCCACAACTCTTGCACGAGCCTCATGCGAGGCAACCTCAATACCGTCAGTCACACATTCAGCTGCGCGACGGGTACTTTCGCGGGCATCTTCGGCAACCTCGCGCATAATCTGAGCCATGCGCCCATCGCCCGGCTCCTCCATCGATGTCAGTCGATAACTATTCATCTCAGCTTCCGACATAATATAATCTTTTATTATTCAACGCCAAAATTACAAAAAAAGCTAAAAATCCATAGAAAACAAGTGCTCGCAGAGAAAAGTGCAAATAAAAATGGGGTGTAACTCATTGAGCTACACCCCATTTTATTATAGTCGATTTGCGGACTTATTTGACTTCCTCAAAATCAACATCAGTCACCTGATCATCGCTACCCTTGTTGCCTGGCTGTGCTCCTGGGTTGGGTGCGCCACCCTGTTGAGCATTGGCCTGTGCCTGAGCATTCATAATATCCTGCTGAGCGGCACCGAATGTTGTCTCGATTTCCTTTATAGCGGCATCGATAGCATCGACATCCTGTGCCTTGTGGGCATCTTTAAGTTTCGTCAAAGCACCCTCGATTGCCGCTTTCTTATCAGCAGGTATCTTATCACCAAGCTCACTAAGCTGCTTCTCAGTCTGGAAAATCAATGCGTCAGCATGATTAAGCTTATCGATACGCTCTTTTTCCTTGGCATCGGCGGCAGCATTCGCAGCAGCCTCATCTTTCATACGCTGAATCTCTGAGTCGGTAAGTCCGCTCGAAGCCTCAATGCGGATGCTCTGCTCTTTACCTGTTGCCTTGTCTTTGGCTGAGACATTCAATATGCCATTGGCATCAACCTCAAATGTGACTTCAATCTGAGGTATTCCGCGAGGCGCGGGAGCAATACCGTCGAGATGGAATTTGCCAAGAGTCTTATCATCCTTTGCCATAGGACGCTCTCCCTGAAGGACATGAATTTCAACTGAGGGCTGGTTGTCGGCAGCAGTAGAGAATGTCTCACTCTTTCGGGTAGGAATTGTTGTGTTAGCCTCGATCAGCTTGGTCATCACACCACCGAGAGTTTCAATACCTACCGACAAGGGCACTACATCAAGAAGAAGCACGTCCTTGACGTCACCTGAAAGCACTCCGCCCTGAATTGCAGCACCTACAGCCACTACTTCATCAGGATTGACACCCTTGGAAGGAGCCTTGCCAAAGAATTTCTCAACGACCTGCTGAATGGCAGGAATACGTGTCGATCCGCCAACAAGTATTACCTCGTTGATATCGTTGGCTGTAAGACCGGCATCCTTAAGAGCCTGCTCACACGGACGCAGTGTAGCCTGAATGAGTCGATCGGCAAGTTGTTCAAACTTCGCACGTGTAAGGGTCTTGACCAAATGCTTGGGCACACCGTTTACCGGCATGATATATGGCAGATTGATCTCTGTCGAAGTTGTCGACGAAAGTTCGATCTTTGCTTTCTCAGCGGCTTCCTTCAAACGCTGAAGAGCCATAGGATCCTGACGAAGGTCAACGCCCTCCTCCTTGAGGAACTCTTCGGCAAGCCAGTCGATGATAACATGGTCGAAGTCATCTCCGCCAAGGTGTGTGTCGCCATTTGTAGACTTAACCTCGAACACTCCGTCGCCAAGCTCAAGGATCGAGATATCAAATGTACCGCCACCGAGGTCAAACACAGCAATCTTCTGATCCTTGTTACTCTTATCAAGACCGTAGGCGAGTGCTGCTGCCGTAGGCTCATTCACAATACGCTTCACTGTCAGGCCTGCGATTTCACCGGCCTCCTTTGTTGCCTGACGCTGCGAGTCATTAAAATAAGCAGGCACAGTAATAACAGCCTCGGTAACCGACTGTCCGAGGTAATCTTCGGCAGTCTTCTTCATTTTCTGAAGTATCATTGCCGAGATCTCCTGCGGAGTGTATTCACGTCCGTCGATATCAACCCGCGGAGTATTATTTGCGCCACACACTACCTTGTAGGGTACACGCTTTATCTCCTCTGCAACCTGATTGCAGTTCTCTCCCATAAAACGCTTGATCGAATAGATCGTACGCTTAGGGTTAGTAATGGCCTGACGCTTGGCGGGATCGCCTACTTTGCGCTCTCCCCCATCAACAAATGCTACTACCGACGGTGTCGTATTACGTCCCTCACTGTTGGGTATCACAACGGGATCATTACCCTCAAGTACCGCTACACATGAGTTGGTCGTACCAAGGTCAATACCTATAATCTTTCCCATAATTCAAATTTATGTCAAGAAGTTTTTTATTAATTTCCTTTATTTTTAGTATCCGACATCAATGTTCATTTAACTGATTGTCGGGATTCGTTCAATTGATAAACAAATATGTTGCCAAAAAAGTTCCACAACACACAAACAACTATATATCAAATTATTATATCTTACACAAAATATAACAGGATGGCAGAAATTTCTGCCATCCTGTCACGTCAGGTATAAAAACCTTTATTTCAAACCAATTTACTTGGCCGGGATGATGTCAACAACTTCTACCTCAAAAATAAGTGTAGAGTTCGGACCGATATTGATCTGAGGCACACCAGCGTCTCCATAGGCCAGATTACCTGGAATATAAAGAGTTGCCTTGCCACCCTTGCCAAGCATCTCAAGACCTTCGGTAAAGCCAGGAATAAAGTTGCCGGCTTTCATCTCAAGAGGATTGCCTTTGGTCTCGTCAAATACATTGCCGTCGATTGTCATACCCTTGTAATTGAGCTTGACATTATCAGCTTTTGTCACTTTATTGCCTTCGCCGGGATTATCTATTTTCACAGAAAGACCAGACTCTGTGGTTGTCACTGATGAGTCAGCAGCCTTGATGCTATCAATATAAGCAGATCCCGCCTTTCCGTTTGCCTCACTTGCTGCAGCGGCAGCAACAGCAGCCTTGCGCTCTCCAAGCGTCTGAACCTTCATCTGAAGACCCTGGAATTCAGCCTGTGCCTGAGGAATATTAAGGCTGTCAGCCTCAAGACCTGCCTTGAACGCTGCTGTCAGCTTTGCTCCATCGACAGGCACACCGCTCTGAGTGCCACCCATTACAGTGTTCATCATCTGCATTCCGATCTGTATACCTGTCAGGAATGAAAGATTGGATGTGTCAGAGCTGACAACAGTCTCGATTCCACGCAAAATTTCACTTTTGTCAATCTTATCGAAATCAGGATTGTTGGACGCCTGCATCTGCTGCAACTGTTCGGCGAAGCGCTGACCCATCATATTTCCGAAAGATATAGCGAGTGAATCGCCAAGAGCCTTCTCCGAAGCACCATAGCTGGCTGCTTTTTTGCCACAAGACACCGCACCTGCCATCAGTGCGACGGCGCTTATTGCAAGAACTAACTTTTTCATTTTTATTTAAATTATGATTATTTATTATTCAATCAATTATTGAAGCGACACAGTGAAATCAAGTGCAGCATTGCCTGGTATGACACCTGGTATACCTTCTGCTCCATATCCAAGCTCTGCAGGTATCACAATACGATAGGTTCCACCTGGCTTCATCTTCAGAAGCCCCTGATTGAAGCCCGGCACAAGTTTTCCAACCGTCATGGCTATAGGCTCCTCTGTTGAGTCAAACACTGTTCCGTCCGACAGACGTCCCTCGTAAGATACCATAACATCCTCACCGGCAAGCGGACTTTCTCCTACCCCATCGATCATTGTTATCATAACCACACCCGACGGAAGCCTGACAGCGCCATCCATTTTGGCGACACCGTCTATAAAAGCCTGCTCTGCCGCACTTGAGACCGTATCAGGTTCATGACTCATTTTCTTGGCCACATAGTTGTTAAGATATTCATTGGCCTGACTCGATGTCATATTAGGTGACATCTTTCCAGAGAGCAATCCTGACAGAATTTCAATAGTCTTTGAGCCATCAACAGGCATCCCCATTGACTGCATCCCTTCAAGACGTTCGGCTATAGACATCCCGACAAGCACTCCGCGGTAATACTGGTCCATAGGAGCTTTCACAGAAAACGCCTCGGCAAGCCCCTCAAGGAATTTTGAAGCCGCAACTGTATCTGCGGGGATCTCCTGACGCAGATATTCAGCCCAGACAACCGCAAACGCTCCTGATATACTGTCGTTGACAGCCTCATTGACATTCCGGTCAACAGTCACCGCGGCCTCTGACCGAAAGGCATCCATCATGAAGTTGCCTGCAAATAGAGCCAGAGCTATAGCCAACGCCTTCGGCGTGATCATTTTCCGATTACCTTGATAAGTTCAACGTCAAAAATCAGAGTTGCATTAGGACCTATAACCGATCCAGCCCCCTGAGGACCATAAGCCAGAGATGACGGAATGTAAAGACGCCACTTTGAGCCGGCCTTCATAAGCTGAAGAGCCTCTACCCATCCGGGTATTACCTGAGTCACACCAAATGTCGCAGGTACGCCACGATCCACCGATGAATCAAACACTGTTCCGTCGATCAATCGGCCGGTATAATGCACCTCAACCTGATCAGAAGCTGTAGGCTGAACTCCATTGCCCTCCTCGATCACCTCATACTGCAATCCGGAAGGAAGAGTAGTCACTTCCTCACGTGTGCCATTCTTTGCAAGGAATTCATCACCTGCAGCCTTATTCACATCAGCCATTTTAGCTGCCTCTGCCTTCTGCTTCTCTTCAAGATCAGTAAAGAAAACGCGGATTACCTCCTTGGCCTCATCATAGCTCATTTTAGGCTGTGAGCCGGCAAACACAGCTGCGACACCATCTGAGAAATCCTCTACATTTATTTCATTTATGCCTGAGTTGCGGAAGTTATTGCCCATGCTTAGTCCGAGAGCATAACTGAGACGGTCAAGTTGCTTTTCGCTCATTATCTTTCTTTTTATTAATTAATTTACTATATTCGATTCATTTCAGACGACTCACTGCCCCATCATTTGCTATGAAAACAGCTGTGAGCACATCTTATCCTATTACTCAACAATTTATTTGGATGCAAAGTTGCACATTTATCATTTATTGGCACGCTTGCGTTCAAGCTCATCAAGAATTATCTTGCGCAACCTTATGTGATTGGGTGTAACCTCCACATATTCATCAGCCTTGATATACTCCAACGCTTCCTCAAGACTAAACACGACAGGCGGAACGATCTTTGCCTTGTCATCAGCGCCCGATGCACGCATATTTGTGAGTTTCTTCGATTTTGTCACATTCACGACAATATCGTTATCCTTAGCGTTTTCACCTACAACCTGACCGGCATACACTTCTTCCTGTGGGAAAATGAAGAACTTTCCACGATCCTGAAGCTTATCAATCGCATAGGCATAGGCAGTACCGGCTTCCATAGCTATGAGAGAACCGTTGGTACGGCGCTCGATATCACCCTTCCAGGGTTGATAATCCAGAAAACGGTGAGCCATGATAGCCTCTCCAGCCGAAGCAGTAAGCACATTGTTACGTAGTCCGATAATACCACGCGACGGTATATTGAATTCCATGTGCACGCGTCCGCCATTCTGTGCTGCCATCGAAACAAGATCACCCTTTCGACGGGTAACCATATCTATCATTTTTGACGCATACTCCTCGGTCACATTGATTGTGAGAAGTTCTACTGGCTCACATTTCACACCATCGATATCCTTGACAATAACCTGAGGCTGACCAACCTGAAGTTCATACCCTTCGCGGCGCATTGTTTCAATCAGCACCGAAAGATGCAGGACACCACGTCCATAAACTGTCCAGACATCCTCATTGACAGATTTCTCTACCCTCAATGCAAGATTTCGGTCAAGCTCCTTTGTCAGTCGATCGGATATATGACGCGAAGTTACAAACTTGCCGTCACGTCCAAAAAACGGGCTATCGTTAATCGTGAATGTCATTGACATAGTAGGTTCGTCGATAGCAATCCGAGGAAGTGGATCCGGATTATTGACATCCGACACACTGTCGCCTATTTCAAACCCTTCGATACCTACAAGTGCGCATATATCACCGCTTGAAACCTCTTTCACCTTCTTTCGGCCCATTCCCTCAAAAGTGTGAAGCTCCTTTATACGCTGACGCGACACACTGCCGTCTTTTCGGCATAAAGCGATTTCCTGTCCTTCACGTATCGTGCCGCGATGTACACGTCCCACCGCTATTCGACCTACATAACTTGAATAATCAAGAGATGTGATCAACATCTGAGCATCTCCCTCAACAATTTCAGGAGCCGGAATATACTTTATGATCGCATCAAGTACAGCGCGAATATTGTCGGTCGGAGTTTTCCAGTCCTCGCTCATCCAGCCATTTTTGGCCGATCCGTATATCGTAGGAAAATCAAGCTGATCCTCCGTTGCATCCAGGCTGCACATAAGGTCAAACACCATCTCCTGGACCTCATCAGGCCTACAGTTTGGTTTGTCAACTTTATTAACCACCACAACAGGTTTCAAACCCATCTGTATAGCTTTCTGTAATACAAAACGAGTCTGAGGCATAGGTCCCTCGAACGCGTCAACAAGAAGCAGACAGCCGTCAGCCATATTGAGCACACGCTCAACTTCACCTCCAAAATCAGCATGTCCGGGAGTATCAATAATATTGATCTTATACCCCTCGTAATTGATCGAAACATTCTTCGACAAGATCGTTATGCCACGCTCACGTTCCAGATCATTATTATCAAGAATAAGCTCTCCCGAGTTCTGATTATCACGGAAAAGATGACCGGCAAGCAGCATCTTGTCTACAAGCGTTGTTTTCCCATGGTCCACATGGGCAATAATCGCGATATTTCTAATCTTTTGCATGAAATTTCTACCTTCATTGAAATCAAAGTGCAAATTTAACAAAATATTTATATACCCTGCTTTTCGCAATTTTTTTTTGATCCTCACAACAGAAATATTATCTTTGCACCCGAAATATGAATTTTAGGGGTCCGGTAGCTCAGCTGGATAGAGCATCTGCCTTCTAAGCAGACGGTCATGGGTTCGAATCCCGTCCGGATCACCAAAGGGTCACTTTCGAGTGGCCCTTTTTCGTATCAGTAACTGTCAGTCCGCCAATATCTACCCCTAAGATATAATAATTTAGTCCTTGCGTCATTTACAGTCAATAGTCAGTTAGAGCATTGTTAATTTCAATTTAGTACACTGATTTGTGTACAGATTTAGTGTATGCACCACACCCATCAGGAAATAACGTATCACTCTTAAATAAAACAAATTATAACAACAGCACTGTAATAACAAGATGTTTTTTGCATCCAAATACACTGGCAGATGTTTTTTTGTCATAAAACGGCTGACATAGAGCGAAGTGAGTCTTGTATGTGTCGGATTTTTCATTAATTTTGCGATTAGAGGAGATCTTGCTCCTCAAAAATATCAGCAAAATGGACGCATATCATCCAAAACGGCGCATCACGCTCTCTTTCGCCGAATGGAAAGGGCGTGACTACATAGCGGTTGCCCACGGTGGCGACGCCTCCCTACGCAGGAGGCTGTCGGACGAGCCGGGAGCTGTCGCCAAAAGCGGCACGGTCTATATCCCTGCCGACGGATTTGTTCTGACCGACTTCTTTGACCGCTATGTGGGCGAGGCTTTCATAGACTATTCGGCGATAAAGGAAGCTCCGCCAAAGCCGACGCAGCCATCGCGTCCCGACCTGCCTCCGGGCTTTCTGGAGAAACTGCGGCAGGTGCGTTACAGCGACCATACCGTCCGGGTATATACAACGTATTTCAGGGACTTTCAGGAATACTTCGAGGGGTGCGACATCGACCGGATTACGCCCGAAGAGATAAACGGCTATCTCGTTTTTCTTATCAATGAGAAAGGAATATCCACCTGCCAGCAGAACCAGAGGATAAACGCCATAAAGTTCTATTACGAGAAAGTGCTGGGACAACCCCGGCGGTGCTACGCCGTCAGCCGTGCCAAGCGCGAGAAAACGTTGCCCGACGTGCTGAGCAAGGAGGAAGTCCGGGCTATACTGTCGGTGGTCGTCACCGACCTGCGCTTATGGTGCATGTTCTCCGTGCTGTATTCGGCCGGGCTACGCATAAGCGAGTTGCTTGCGCTGAAGCCTGACGACATCAATGTGTCGCGCTCGCTGATCCGTGTACGGCAAGGCAAAGGACGCA